>Ga0209715_1000313_pt1 | contig 43371 bp, 28 predicted proteins | sample COGITO_mtgs_1205_2_FD_184809 | JGI IMG/M metagenome (GOLD analysis project Ga0209715, IMG submission 184809) | Pelagic marine microbial communities from North Sea - COGITO_mtgs_120503 (SPAdes) (version 2) | ecosystem: Environmental > Aquatic > Marine > Epipelagic ... | reverse complement strand
ATACAGCCTCAGCCTTAGCTGCTGGTTGTACTGTAATAGTAAAATCCCATCCAATGCATGCAGGAACTGGAGAATTAGTTTCGTCTGCAATCATCAAAGCTGCTCAAATTACTGGAATGCCAAATGGTGTTTTTTCTAATATTAATAGTGCAGGTATACAAACTGGAATAGATTTGATTAATAATCCTTTGATTAAGGCAGTTGGTTTTACAGGAAGTTTAAAAGCAGGAAGATCACTTTTAAATTTGGCTAATAACAGAGATGAACCAATCCCAGTATTTGCTGAAATGGGAAGTATTAATCCGGTTATTATTTTGCCAGAAATTTTAAAGACTGATTGGAATAATTTAGCCACTAAATATGCAAATTCTATAACCTTAGGCTCAGGTCAATTTTGTACAAATCCAGGAATTATTATTGGAATTAAATCTACTTACTTTACCGAATTTGTAAATTCTCTAAGTAAAAAAATTCTGGATATTGCCCCGTCTTGTATGTTACATCCAAATATTATTAGAAATTATAATAATAATAAAATGAAATTAATTTCAGATAAACAAGTTAATGTTATTGCTGATTTTACTGATGATGTAGATATTAATTATTCTAAACAAACTTTAGCAATGGTTAAGGGATCAGATTTTATAATTAATAATGATTTACAAGAAGAAATATTTGGACCATTCTCTCTACTAGTAGAATGTGATAATATGATTCAGCTAGAATCAGTGGTTGATAAAATTAACGGTCAATTAACTGGTACAATTATAGCTAGTCATAATGAAATTTCATCTAATAAAGCTTTAATTGATATTTTAAAAGAAAGAGTAGGTAGAATTATTTTCAATGGCGTTCCTACTGGAGTGGAAGTTAACGCTTCAATGTTGCATGGTGGGCCTTATCCAGCATCTACAGATAGTAGATTTACTGCTGTCGGTGTTAGATCTATAGACAGATGGGTTAGACCTTTAAGCTATCAAGATTTCCCCAGCGAATTACTTCCAGATTCTTTAAAAGATAATAATCCAAAAAACATACTTCGTCTTGTAAATGGAATATACACCAAAAATAAAATATAAATGAAAAATTCAGTCTTATCAGTATTAGCTATAATTTTATTAGTAACCGGAGTTGTTATTAAATTTTCAGAAAATTCAAAAAAGAAATTGCAAGAAATAATAACAATTTACCAAGATCATGAGTCTTATGATGGTAATGAATATCCTTTAGGCCTATTTACTAAAGAGCATTTTGAAAGCGAAGCTAATTTTGCGTTAGACTTATTAAACCAACTTGAAAATATTGATACCAATGATTTAGATGAAAATAATTTAATTTCTTATGAATTATTAAAATTTGAATTAAACGATATAGTAGATTACTATAATTTTGAAAGATATTTAAATCCTCTTCTTTCAGATTCAGGATTTCATAGTAGTTTAAACTACATGGTTCGTCCACTATCAAATTACAAAAAGACTATAGAATATTTAAATAAATTGAATTCTTTACCTGAATTTGTAAATCAAAATTTAACTAATATAAGAATTGGTTTGGAGAAAGGAGTTTCTCAACCTTTAGTTATTTTTGATGGATATGAATCTACTTATGATGATCACATTACAAACAATTATTTAAATAATTATTTCTATTCTCCGTTTAAAAATTTACCAAAAGATATATCTCAAAGTCAATCAGACTCGATTCTTAAAGCTGCTAAAATCTCAATTAATGAAATTGTGGTTCCACAGTTTAAGAAAATAAAGAAATTCTTTGAAAAAGAATATTATCCTAAAACCAGAACTAAAATTGGAATTTCAAGTACTCCAAATGGAAAAGAGTACTATCAAAATAGAATTAATTATTATACAACTAGTAAAGAATACACAGCTGAAAAAATTCATCAAATTGGATTAGATGAAGTAGCAAGAATAAAATCAGAAATGAAAAAAATTATTAAGGAACTCAAATTTCAAGGTTCATTTGAGGATTTTTTTAAATTTTTAAGAACTGACAATCAGTTTTATGCAGATACTCCAAAAGAATTATTAATGTACGCGAGAGATATTGCAAAGAGAGCTGATGAGCAACTACCAAGGTTTTTTAAAACACTTCCCAGGAAACCGTATGGAGTTGCACCAGTTCCAGATGCAATTGCTCCTAAGTATACTAGCGGAAGGTATGTGGGAACTTCAAAAAATAGTACTGACCCTGGATATTATTGGGTAAATACATATGATTTAAAAAGTAGAACGCTCTACACAATACCCGCTCTTACAGTTCATGAAGCTGTTCCTGGCCATCACCTCCAATCGGCGTTAAACAATGAATTAGGTGATAAAATACCATCATTTAGAAAAAACTTATATCTTTCTGCATACGGAGAAGGTTGGGGTCTTTATACTGAGTATTTAGCTGAAGAGATGGGTTTATATACAACCCCATATGAACAATTCGGTAAACTCACATATGAAATGTGGAGGGCGTGTAGATTAGTAGTTGATACTGGTATTCATGCATTAGATTGGTCAAAGGAAATGGTTTTAAATTACATGTCATCAAATACAGCACTTTCTTTACATGAAATTAATACTGAAACAGATAGATATATTTCTTGGCCTGGTCAAGCATTGTCATATAAAATAGGTGAATTAAAAATCAGAGAGTTAAGAACTTTAGCTGAAGAGAAATTAAAATCAAATTTTAATATTCGTGATTTTCATGAAATAATTTTATCTGAAGGAACTGTTACACTTGCGATATTGGAGTCTAGAGTTTTAAATTATATTGAAAAAACTAAAGATGAGTAGATCAGTTTTTGAGTGTATTGATGCACACACTTGTGGAAATCCTGTTAGACTAATTGCTAAAGGAGCTCCAATTCTTCAAGGAAATAATATGAGTGAAAAACGACAGTTTTTTTTAAATCATTTTGATTGGATTAGAAAAGGTTTAATGTTTGAGCCTAGAGGCCATGATATGATGAGTGGAGCTATTCTTCTTCAACCCCACAGTTTTAAAAATGATTTTAGTATTTTATATATAGAAACATCTGGATGTTTACCAATGTGTGGACATGGAACAATCGGAGCTGTAACAATAGCTATTCAGGAAAAGCTGATTATTCCAAAAAAACCTGGATTTTTAAATATAGAGACACCAGCTGGAGTTATTAATATCACTTATAAGCAAATCGATGAAAAAGTTAAATCTGTAAAATTAACTAATGTAGACAGTTTTTTAGCTGCAAAAAAGTGCTCAATAGTTTCAAATGATTTAGGTGAAATATTTTTTGATGTATCTTATGGTGGAAATTATTACGCTATCATAGAACCACAAAATAATTTCTCAGGAATTCAAAATTATAAAGCTGGAGAAATAATTCGTTATTCTCAAGAAATTAGAAAAAAAATTAACAAGAAATACCCCAACAAGTTTATTCACCCTAACGATAGTTCAATTCGTGATGTTAGTCATTTATTGTGGACTGGTGATACATTGGATAGTTGTTCTAGTTCTAGAAATGCTGTTTTTTATGGTGATAAAGCTATAGATAGATCACCTTGCGGGACAGGAACTTCTGCAAGAATGGCACAATTATATGAAAGAGGAGATCTAAAAATAAAAGAACAATTCGTTCATGAAAGTTATATTGGTTCAAAATTTACTGGTCAAGTAGAAAGAGAATCCAAAGTAGGTGAATTTAATGCTATTATTCCATCTGTTGAAGGCTGGGCAAAGGTTTATGGTTATAATAAAATATTTATAGATGATGATGATCCGTATGCACACGGCTTTCAAGTAATATAAAATGAAAAAGAAAATTGTAATTATTGGTGGAGGAATTATTGGTCTTTGTACTGCTTATTATTTAAATGAAAAAGGTCATAATGTAACTATAGTTGATAAATCTGACATGAATTCAGGAACATCCTATGTCAATGCTGGTTATTTATCTCCTAGTCATTTAATTCCATTAGCATCACCTGATTCATTAAAAAATGGTCTAAAATGGATATTTGATTCAAAAAGTCCACTTTACATTAAACCAAGATTCAGCCTAAGTCTTTTAAATTGGATGTATGCATTTGCAAAATCCTCTAGTAATTCTCACGTCAATAAATCAATTCCGTTAATTAAGGATATAACACTCTTGAGCCAAAAGCTTTATGATGAGATTAAACAAAAGTCTGATTTTAATTTTCACTACGATAAGAAGGGTTTACTAATGCTATGTAAATCTCATAAGTATTTAGACTCAGAAAGTAAGCTTGTTGATATTGCAGTTTCTAATGGTCTTAAGGCCAAAATGGTTACAAAATCTGATTTAAAGAAAATTGAGCCAAATATTAAAATTGATGCAATTGGCGGGTCATATTTTAAATGTGACTTCCATACAACACCCAATGAATTTATGTCGGATATGAAAAAATATTTAAAAAGTAGTGGGGTAAAAATTATCAAAAACACTACAATTACAGACATAAATATTAAAAATGGGATTATAAAAAATATAAATTCATTTGAAAATAAAATATATGCTGATGAATTTGTATTATGTGCTGGTTCTTGGTCTAATTTACTGGCAAAAAAACTCAATTTAAAATTATTACTTCAAGCTGGTAAAGGTTACAGTATAAACATATTAGATAAAACTAATATAACTACACCAGCAATTCTTTCTGAAGCTAAAGTTGCAGTTACTCCAATGAATGGCTTTACCAGGATTGCAGGTACAATGGAAATAGCAGGAATTAATAAACATATTAGTAAAGAAAGAGTAGATACAATTGTTAACCTTTCAAAGAATTACTACCCTGAGTTAAATATTAAAAGTACAGATGTTAATAATGTATCTTCAGGACTAAGACCAGTTTCCCCTGATGGACTTCCTTACATAGGAAGGTCGAGTAAATGTGATAATTTAATCATAGCTACTGGCCACGCAATGATGGGATGGAGTATGGCAACAGCTACTGGTCTTATTGTATCAGAAATATTAGAGGATAAAAAGCTTTCATTAAATATTCAAAGCTATTCTCCAGATAGAAAATTTTAATTACTTAGTTTCATATAATCCTCACTAAATACGATATCTAAACATCTAATTAGATAATCTGAATTTTCTATACTGAAGGTTAAAGGAGGTTTTATTTTTATTACATTTTTATCTAATCCATCACTACTTAAAAGAATTTTAAATTCTTGCATCCTATTAATTAAGTACTTTGTTTGTTTGGGTAATGGTTCTAAAAGTTTTGTAGCTAATTCAAAACCTAAAAACAAACCTTTTCCGCGAATTTGAGCGATTATTGGATATTTTTTAGAAAGTTTTGTGATTTTTTTAATTAAGTAATCACCTGTTTTTTTTGCATTTAACTGTAAATTTTTTAATTGTATTTCATTTAATACTTCATTAGCTGTGGCACATGAAACAGGATTGCCTCCAAAAGAACTAAAAAATTCCATTCCATTGTTAAACTTGTCTGCAATTTTCTTTTTACATATTACGGCTGCAACTGGATGTCCATTACCAAAAGACTTTCCAATTGTAACTATATCAGGAATAACGCCATACAGTTCAAAACCCCAAAATTTTTCACCAACTCTTCCTAATCCAGTTTGTATTTCATCAGAAATACACAAACCACCTTCTTTTTTTATTATTTTGTAAACATCTTTTAAAAAATCTTTAGGTAATTCAATTTGACCACCACAACTAATAATCGGCTCAACTAATAATGCACCAACTAAATCACCATTACTTTTCATTTTTTTGATTATATTTTCTATTTCATTTACATACTTAAGTCCACAATTATTCCCTCTATGCTTTCCTCTAAACTCATCTGTTAAAGGAAAAGTATATGTATTTTTTGACTCACCCTTACCACCTTTATTAGAAAATTTATAATGACTAAGTTCAATACATTTACTGGTGCTACCATGATATCCTCCTTCGCTAACCAAAATATTTTTTCGATTTGTAAAATTCTCTACCATTCTAATTGCAAGTTCATTTGCTTCGCTTCCAGAGTTAACATAATAAACAACTGATAACTCTTTTGGAAAAAAAGACAATAAATTTTCTGTTAATTCAATGATATTTTTATGTAAATACCTAGTGTTTGTATTTAATAAAGCGATTTGATTTTGAGCAACTTTCACAACATTTGAATTTTCATGACCTACATGAGCAATATTATTTAAAGTATCTAAGTATTTTTCACCGTTATAATCTATTAAATAAACACCATCTCCCTTTGATATGTATAAGGGTTTTTCATATTGTAGACTCAAGTTTTTACCCAAATGACTTTTACGATAATTAATTATTTTTTTCAAATCTATGTTCTCATATGACTTTAAGTTCTTGCTTTTAAAAATGAGATTCGGGTCAGGGCACAAACTTCTAAAAACTTCTATTTCTGAATAATAGCTAACACCTGGAAAATCCTGAAAATAGTTTAGTTTTGACAACAGTAACTGAAAATGTAGGTGTGGCACCCAGTTTCCATTTTCAAGTTTATTTCCAACAAATCCAATTAAGTCACCTTTTTTTAAAAAATCTCCCTCATTGTAATTGATTTTTTTTGGTGATAAATGACCAAATAGTGAATAAAAATAAAAATCATTTATTTTATGTTTTATAATAATTAACCCTCCGTAACCTTTTTCATTTTTATCTATTGAAATTGTTTCAACAACACCATCAAACAAGTTTGTTATTTCAACCCCTTCATTTACCCAGAAATCAACACCCAAATGAATAGTTCTGTGTTCTATTCCGTTATTACTTTCGCGTTTATAATTTTCTGTGTCATATAATTGTCTAGGTTCTAAATATCCACCAGAGATAATTTTATCTGGATTTTGTTGTTGTAAATAGTTAATTTTATTTTCAAATAAAACAAGGTCTTTAAAATTCTCAGATAACCCTAACCATTCACTATTTACACTAAGATCTAGTTCAAAAAATTTATTTTTCTTAATTGACGGAAAGAGATTTATGATGTTTATTTTTTGATTAGCAGCCCATATATTAAAATTAAGCTGATATGGGTGAGGTGTTAAATCACATGCCTGTCTGAAACTATAATATGCAAACTCCCCATCAATATTATACCATTTATGTATTAGGTCCCATGCACTGTCTTCACTAATTAATAAATATTTATTTTCTTTAAATTTAGTTTTGTTTATTGCAGATTTTGTTAATGAAACTACCAATCTCATTCCAATTAAATTATATAAGTGATATAGTTCGTTATCAAATAACTTATAACTTTTATTATAACCTCGAATTACACTAATTGCAGCTGATAATGGATTATGGCAATTCATGATAGCATAAGCACATGTCACCGCCAAGTCATTTATGGTATGACTTTTTAAAGTGTCACCAAAATCAATAATTCCCTTTATATCGGGATTAATTGACTTTTTAGTAATGATAATATTATTGTCATTAATATCATTATGAATAAACGATTTTCTTAAAGTTTCGTAAGAAGCAAGATTATTTAAAAAACAATCCTGAAAGTACATAATCACTTTTTTATTTTTTTTATTTTTAAATGATTTCAAATAATTAACTGTCCATAAAGATTTTGCTAGATCCCAATCTGAATTATAACTACAGTCGATAGTCTTTAAATTATATAATGACTGAGTTAATTTTCCAGCATTTTTACCTAGCTTTAGCCTTAGTGTGTCAGTAATTGGATTTACTTCTGACCATAATCTACCTTCTATCCATGAGTTTAATCTAAAAAACCTTTTCTCATCACTTTCATCATAAAAAAAGGATATTGCATCTCCATTTTTATTTAATAATTGCTTTGGATATATTTTTTTTTCTGAAGCTTTATTTAGTTTGTTTAATATTTTCTCTTGAAATTTTGCAAATTTAATATCAGTACCATGATTATATACTTTTAAATAGTATTGCGAATTATTTGCAGAAATTTTGAAATTTAGATCTAATTCACCATTTAACTTTGTAGCATTTCCTTTAATGCCATAGTATTCTTTTACTAATTTTTGAACTAGACTTATTGAGATTTCTTTTTCAGATTTTTTCACTCATTTTTATTTGATATCCATAAATCATAGTAGTATTTATAAAATAAAGGAATAGTTTCAATTCCTTTAAAGAAATTAAATAGCCCAAATTTTTCATTTGGAGAATGAATTGCATCTGAGTCAAGGCCAAAGCCCATTAAAATAGATTTACTTCCAAGGACTTTTTCAAATAGCGGAACAATAGGAATACTACCACCACTTCTTTGAGCTATTGGTTTAGATCCAAATGCTTCTAAATATGCTTTTTCTGCTGCTTGATATTCAATGCTATCAGATTGAGTCACGTATGCTTCACCGCCATGATGAGGAGTAACTTTTACTTTTACTCCATTAGGAGCAATTTTATTAAAATGATCACTAAATAATTTTGTTATATTTTCGGATTTTTGATTTGGAACAAGCCTCATTGAAATTTTAGCATAAGCTTTACTCGCAATTACTGTTTTCGCACCTTCTCCTATATATCCACCCCAAATTCCATTTACGTCCAATGTAGGTCTATATGAATTTCTTTCGTTAGTTACATATCCTTTTTCCCCATAGGTACTATTTATATTAATTTCAGATTCATAATCTTCTTTAGAAAAAGGAATTTTAGAAACCTCTTTTCTTTCGCTTTCAGTCATCTCTAGAACCTTGTCATAAAATCCTGGTATGGTGATTTTGTTATTTTCATCGTGAAGAGATGAAATCATTTTTGATAAAATATTAATGGGGTTAGCCACAGCTCCGCCATACAATCCCGAGTGAAGGTCTCTGTTTGGGCCAGTAACTTCAACTTCTACATAACTTAACCCTCTCAGTCCAGTTGTTATTGAAGGGATATCATTTGCAATCATACCTGTGTCTGAAATTAAAATAACATCATTACTGAGCTTTTCTTTATTTTCATTTATAAATTTTTCTAAATTTACACTTCCAACTTCCTCTTCACCTTCGATCATAAACTTGATATTACATTTTAATTTATCAAATTTTTTCATGTATTCAAATGCTTTTAAGTGCATAAACATTTGACCTTTATCATCACAGGCTCCTCTAGCATAAATAGCTCCTTCGGGATGAATGTCTGTTTTTTTTATAATTGGATCAAAGGGTGGGTTATCCCACAATTCTATAGGATCAGCAGGTTGGACATCGTAATGACCATAAACTAAAATTGTTGGGGCAGATTTATTAATTATTTTATCTGCATAAACAATTGGATGTCCAGCAGTTTCAATTATTTCAATATTCTCACATCCTATATTTTTAAAATTATCTTTTAAAAATATAGCAGCATCTTTAACATCTTGTTTAAAACTACTGTCAGCACTAACAGATTTTATCTTTAATAAATCAAATAATTCATTTAATATTCTGTCCCTATTGTTTCCTATAAATTGTTTTATTTCCTTCATATTGTAAAAGTACAAAACATGATAAACTTTTTATTTAAGAAACATCTAAATTTCAAAGTATTGTTTATATTAGCATTCCAAATTGCGGGCGTGGTGGAATTGGTAGACACGCTAGACTTAGGATCTAGTGCCGCGAGGTGTGAGAGTTCGAGTCTCTCCGCCCGCACTTTTTAATTTTTCTCTATAATTCAACACTTCATTAATGAATACTGTTAAAGATTTACTAGAAGTTTTACTTTTAGATAAAAAAGAAGATTTTTTTATAGGTAAAAGTGAAACAGTTGGTAGCTTAAATGTATTTGGTGGGCAAGTTTTAGCCCAATCTTTGAATGCAGCCTATCGAACTATTAAAAATGGCAGAATATTACATTCTCTACACTCTTATTTTTTAGAACCTGGAGATTTATATAAATCTATCAGATATTTAGTAGATGAAACTAGAGACGGAGGTAGTTTCTCTACAAGAAGAGTCACTGCAGTTCAGGGTGAAAAAACTATTTTTATCTTAGCAGCTTCTTTTCATAAAATTGAGTTTGGATTTGAACATTTTCGTAAAATGGAAAGAGCAATTACCCCTCCAGAAGAATTAAAAAGTTGGAGTGAACTTGCAGAAAAAAATGCTAATTTCATGCCTTTTAAACTAAAGAGTTTTTTAAGTGTAGAGCGCCCTATTGAGTTTAAACCAACTAATATTCTAAACCTATTTAGTAATACTAATCTTCCCCCAACAATAGACGTTTGGTTTAAATTAAAAGGTGATATTCCAAATTTTACAATTGAAATTAAGCACCAGATATTAACTTATATTTCTGATTATAATTTATTATGGTCATCAATCCTTCCACATATGAAAAAGGTTAGTTTTTCAGAAATTCAAATGGCTAGTTTGGATCATGCAATGTGGTTTTACAGAGATTTTGACTTTAATGATTGGCTACTTTATTCAATTGAAAGTCCTAACTCTGGTAACGCGAGAGGTGTTGCTCAAGGTCATATTTATACAAGAACAGGAACTTTAATTGCATCTGTTGTTCAAGAAGGTTTAGTTAGACCTTTAACTAAATAATAATAATTTTAACTTACTATATTTGTATTAATTAGCTAAATGAAAAAAGAAGATTTTATTTACAATGATAATTGTGAAACTCCATTAAATGGTAGTTCTCATTGGGAATCCCCAAGTAATATTGCTTTAGTAAAATACTGGGGCAAATCAGATGTTCAAATACCTAAAAATACTTCTATTAGTTTTACATTAAATAAATGTTTAACAAGTACAAAACTTGAATTTGTTAAGAAAACAAATAGCTCAGAATTAATAGATTTTGATATTTATTATGATGATAAACTCAAAGAAGATTTCAAACCTAAAATCCAATCTTTTTTTGATAAAATAATTAAATATTGCCCTTATATTTTAAACTATAAATTTAAAATAAACACATTTAATACATTTCCTCACAGTAGCGGGATTGCTTCATCTGCAAGTGGTATAAGTGCATTAGCACTTTGTATCATGTCACTTGAACAACTTATTAATCCAAAGATTACAGATGAATATTTTTTCATGAAGGCATCTTTTCTAGCTAGACTTGGTTCTGGCAGCGCTTGTAGGAGTTTGAAAGGAAGAATTAATTTATGGGGTTATCATTCATCTTTTAGTACTAGTTCTGACTTATATTCTATAGACTTTCCAAATAAAGTTGATGATGTTTTCAATACTTATCATGATGCGGTATTACTAGTTGATAAAGGAATTAAAACAGTTTCTAGTACTGCAGGTCATAATCTTATGAATAATCACCCTTTTGCTGATAAAAGATTTCAAATTGCACAAGAAAATATTGATAAGTTATCTACTATTTTAAAAAATGGAGACACTAATGAATTTGTTAAAATTGTTGAGAATGAGGCTTTAATGTTACATGGTTTAATGATGACTAGTAATCCATCTTATATTCTTATAAAACATAAAACATTACAAATAATTGAAAGTATTCGTGAATTTAGATTGAAAAATAAAATTCCTGTTTGTTTTACTCTCGATGCTGGGGCAAATGTTCATGTTTTATTTCCCGATAAATATTCAGATGAAGTTTACGATTTTATCGAAAGCAAATTAAAAATGTATTGTGAAAATAATTCATATATCAAAGATTGTGTTGGTTTTGGTGCTAAACAATTGTAAATTTGGCTAATTAAAATTATTATGAAAGGGCCATTGTTTTATTCTAAAATACTATTGTTCGGAGAATATGGTATAATAAAAGATTCAAAGGGTTTGTCTATTCCATATAACTTTTACAATGGAGCTCTTAAAATAATTGATATAAACACTTCTTTAGCTAAAGATTCAAACACTAAGTTATTTAAGTTCTATGACTATTTAAAAAAGTTAAATAGTCCTTTAGTAAATTTTAATTTAGATAAATTTCATAGTGATTTAAAATTGGGAATGTATTTTGATTCTTCTATCCCTGAGGGTTACGGAGTTGGTAGTAGTGGAGCGTTAGTAGCTGCTATTTATGATTATTATGCAATTGATAAAATAACTGTCTTAGAAAATTTAACAAGAGAAAAGCTTTTAAAATTAAAAGAGGTGTTTTCCACTATGGAGTCTTTTTTTCATGGTAAATCTTCTGGTTTAGACCCTTTAAACAGTTATTTAAGCATCCCAATTCTTATAAACTCTAAAAAAGATATTAAAGTAACGGGTATACCGTCTCAAGAAAGAATTGGAGAAGGAGCTGTATTTTTATTAGACAGTGGAGAGGTAAGTACTACTGCGCCTATGATTAATATTTTTATGGAAAAAATGAAAAAAGATGGTTTTAGAAAAATGTTAAATGATAAATTCATCAAATACACAAACAATTGCGTTGAAGATTTTTTAAATGGTAATCTAAGTTCCTTATTTCAAAACACGAAAAAATTATCCAAAGTCGTTTTCGATAATTTTAAGCCAATGATTCCAAATAAATACCATTCTTTATGGCAACAAGGAATTGATAATGACTCTTACTTTTTAAAACTCTGTGGTTCTGGTGGTGGAGGCTATATTTTAGGTTTTACTAAAGATATTGAAAAAGCAAAAAAAGATCTTGCTGGGCATAAAATTGAAGTTGTTTATAATTTCTAGAGATTAACTCTATTGATATATCATGAAAGATATATTTTTTAAATTTATAAGTTTATTTTCAGTAATTAGATTGTATAATATTTTTATTATAATAATTGCTCAATATTTTACGTCCATTTTTATTATTTCTGTGGACAACTCAATTTCTAGTATTTTATTTGATTTTCAATTATTTCTTTTAATACTATCTTCATCCATTGCAATAGCTTCTGGCTATATTATTAATAATTTTTACGACTATGAAAAAGATCTTATTAATAAACCAATAAAATCTAAAATTGATAAAGTTGTTAGAAAAAGAACCAAATTAAGTCTTTATATAATTCTCAATTTTTTGTGTATTTATACTTCTTCATTGGTATCTTGGAGGGCTGTTCTTTTTTTTTCGATATACATATTTATAATATGGCTTTATTCACATAAATTAAAAAGAATACTCTTTGTCGGAAATATAGTTTCTTCCTTATTATCCGTCATTCCATTTCTAATAATATTGATTTATTACAAAAACTTTGAGTTAATTATTTTCATTTATGCAATATTTCTATTTCTAGTTGTTTATATGCGTGAAATAATAAAGGATTTAGAAAATATTAAAGGAGATTTCACATTAAATTATAGAACTATTCCAGTTGTTTATGGGGAAGAATTAAGTAAATACTTACTATCTACAGTATCTTTGTTTATTGTTTCAATAGTTTATTTTTTACTTAGTCGTTTTGATACTGGAATGATGTACTATTATTATTATTTTAGTATTACTGTAATATTATTATTTATGGTTGTTTTATGGAAATATAATTCTAAAAAACACTATAACTTTCTTCATAATCTACTGAAATTTCTTATTGTATTGGGTGTTTTAAGCATTGTTTTAATAGACTTTGATTTATTTTTAGATAAATTTTATTTATTATTTAATTATTTAATACTTCCTTAATATATCTATATATCTTTGAAAAAAAATGTCATGGATAATAAAATTCGTTTAAATAAATTTATCTCAAATTCAGGTATTTGTTCTAGAAGAGATGCTGACATGCATATTTCAATCGGAAGTGTTAAAGTTAACGGAAAGATAGTAACTGAAATGGGTTACAAAGTTAATTTAGACGACGAAGTTCGTTTTGATGGGGCTCGTATTTATCCAGAAAAAAAAGCATATGTGCTTTTAAATAAACCAAAAGGATTTTCTACTACGGACAGTAAGTCCAAGGGTAAAACAGTTATGGACTTAGTTTCAAATGCAACTAATGCAAGAATTAAGCCCATAGGAAGATTAGGTCGTAATACAACTGGTTTATTACTTTTTACCAATGATGAATTGATTATGAATAAATTTACAAACTCTAAAAAAGGTGTAGCTAGATTATTTTATATTGAACTTGATAAGAATTTAAAGGCAGAGCATTTAAAACAAATCAAAGAGGGATTTAAAATAAATGGTAAATTAATTTCAGTTGAAGAAATTAGTTATGTAGAGAACTCTTCGAAAAAAGAAATTGGACTAAGTATAAAAAATACAGGAAACACTATTATAAGAACGATATTTGATCATTTCAAGTATGATATCATTAAACTTGATTGTGTAAAAATTGCAAACTTAACTAAGAAAGACATACCAAGGGGACATTGGAAAAACCTTACAGATTTAGAGGTAAATAATTTAAAGATGCTTTAGTTTTGTTTGTAAACAAATAGAAATTTTTAAATTGATGATTTTTTTACTAAAAATAATTATTTAAAAAATCTTTTAGTTCTAAAGTTGCGGTAACATTACATTGTCAATGACATGAATAACTCCATTGTATGCTTGGATATCAACAGCTATTATATTTGCAGTCCTACTATTTAAATCTACTAGTTGTGGTCCGGCTCCAACAGAAATACTCAAATCATCTCCGATTGTTGTAATTAACATACCATTGGATAAATCTTCAAATCTAACATTTGCCTCAGCAACTACATGGGTAGCTAAAGTTGATTCAAGAATAGCTGTATCAATATCATTTAATGATTCAAAACCAAGTTCAGAAAGTAATGAAGAAAATGCTTCATTTGTTGGCGCAAATAGTGTAAAAGGGGCTGGCTCGTTTGTTGTTGATAATATTGAAACTAGATCCTCACTTAGATCATCCCTTGTTAGAGCTGTAACTAAAGTTTCAAAACCAGGATTTGTAGAAGCAAATGTTACTACAGTCGGGAGTTCTATTAAAATATCGACTACGTGCACAACACCATTTGAAGCAGCTATATCTGGATTAAGGACATTTGTAACACCATTAAAAACAATACCGTTACTAGTTGAGAAATACATATTAAGAAAATCTCCATCTGTATTTGTAGCATTTGTTGATGTGTATCCACTACCGGCCCCAGTAAGATCAGAAGATTGCACTGTACCAGTAATGACATGGTTTAGTAGAATATTTTTGAGTACATCTGTAGGTACTTCATCCATTGAATTGAATCCATTAGTGCCTAACCAAAGTTCGAATGCAAAATTATTCGGTGCAAGGAGAGTATAGTTGCCATTATTTAAAAGACTTAGTAAATTACCATCGGCAGCACTTAGTGCAGCATTCAAATTGGTCAGATCAGAATTACTTGCTACAAATTCTGTTATAGTTGGTAAGAGGGGTAAGGGATAGCTTTCATTATCTTCTACATCACATGAAAAAAAAGACAAGGCTGTAAATAATTTCAAGGATAATTTGTTAAATTTTAAAGAAATATTCATTTTTGTTTGTTAAGTATTTTAAGCCAATAAATGAAAATTAAATAGTTTTAAGACTAAATGAAATGTTAAAAATCTTAGATTTAATAAAACTTTAACTTTTTAAAATTTCTTATTGTGAATACATGAAAAAAATCTTTTGTGACTTTTTACATCTGTTTTTTTTAAGTTTTTAACTCTAAAACAATTTAATTAGTATTGCTGATTAATATTTTTTTTACTGAATCTATATATGTTCTCCCTATTACATATCTAACTCCGTCAATTTCAATACTATTTCCTTCAATTGATTCTACTTTATCTATAGAAATTGTAAATGAACGATGAATGCGGATAAATTTTTCACTAGGTAATTCTTCTGTAAAACTACTTAAAGTTTGATGAATAATAAATCTTTCGGTAGAAGTGGAAATCTTTAAATAATCTTTCAAGGATTCAATAACTAAAATCTCATCCAAATATACCTTTTGTAATTTCTTTTTATTGATTCTTAAAAAAACAAAGGGGCGATTATTTTTTGTTATGCTATTATTTTTTTTATTTTTTTCAATATTACTAAAAACTTTATTTATGCTTTTCATGAATCTAGGAAAGGAAATAGGTTTTACTAAATAATCAGTAACATCTAATTCATAAGTTTCAGCAGCATATTCTTTATAAGCAGTTGTAATTACAATAAGTGGTTTTTTTTCTAGACTTTTTATAAAGCTTAACCCATCAAAAACAGGCATATTAATATCTAAAAAGATTAAGTCTACATGATTATCTTTAAGAAAGTTAATTGCATCTATCGCGTTACTAAAAGTATCAACAATAACTATATCATTAATATCATCTAGATAGTTTTTTATGACATTAATAGCTAATGGCTCATCATCTATAATCAAACATTTGGTGCTCATTTAAACTTTAATTTTTAATTTTACAGTGAATAAATTATTAGAACTATTGATACTCATTTTATAATCATCTTTTTTATAGCCTAATTTCAATCTTTTTTTTACGTTAGACAGCCCTATTCCTCCTTGATTTCTTTTAAATATTTGTTTATTCTTTGGCCTTACAGGTATTTGATTGACTATTTTAAAGTTAAGAAAATCACCTTTAACATTAAAATCTATATCGATTTTTATTTTATCAATACTTTTATTTGCTCCGTGTTTAAAGGCATTTTCTACAAAAGATAATAATAAAATTGGAGCAATAACTTTCCCTTCAATTTGTCCGATAATGTTCATATTAATTTCTAGATTATCAGAATATCTAATCTTTTCTAACTCTAAATAATTTTGAATACAAATAATTTCATTTTTTAGATCTTGTCTCTTGTTTTTAGTGTCATAAATTAAATATCGCATTAATTCAGAAAGTTTCAGAATAACTTTAGGGGTTCTTTTTGATCCCTCTAATGAAAGAGAATAAATATTATTAAGTGTGTTAAAGAAAAAATGAGGAGATACTTGACTTCTTAAAAATAATAGTTGTGTTTCTAGTTGTGCTTTTTCAAGATCAGACGATCTTTTGTTTTCTTTTATCCAATCTGATGTAATTTTTATGGCTGTAACAAAAGTTATTACATACAGTTCTCCTATCATCATATCCATTACATAATTAGCAGTTAAAGTATTTACAATTTCAGGGCCTTCAGGCCAAACATTAGAATTTAATAAATAGTAAGTCAGATTAAATTTCACAACGACCATCATAAAAATTGAAGAAAGCAGAAACAGAATAAATAATGAATATTTTTTCTTGAAAATAAATCTAGGCATTAACACATAAATATTTAGATAACATAAAAATATGTGTATTGGAAATCCTAATAAACCTGATTGAAAAGAATATAAAAAATCATCAAAATACCTACCCCACCTGAAAGTGTTAATTAAAAAATATATGGTCCAAAAGACTATATGGTGCTTTAAAGTTATTGTATAAAATCCTCTTGAATTCATTTTTATCTTACTTCAATAGTTATTCGTCTAATTTTATTCATTTTTGAAGGTTTTTTTCGAATATTTATAAATATTAATTTTGATTTTAAGCTTTTTTAAACATGCCTAAATATAATTTATTTAGTTTAAAATAAATCTCCTAGTAGTTTTATTTAAAAAAAATACAGTTAAACAATAATGAATACACTGGATATTACAATAATTTCAATTTATATTTTTTTAACAATCGGTCTAGGCATTTGGGTTTCAAAAAAAGCATCTAAAGGATTAGATTCTTACTTTTTAGGTGGAAAATCAATAAAATGGTATTACTTAGGATTAAGTAATGGTTCAGGGATGTTTGACGTTTCAGGAACAGCTTGGATGGTTGGTATATTATTTCTGTATGGAACCAAAAGTTTTATGTTTATGTGGTTATGGCCCGTATGGAATCAAATATTTATGATGATGTTTTTAGCAGTATGGATTAGACGATCAAATATAATGACGGGCTCTGAATGGATATTAACAAGATTTGGAGAAAAAAACGGAGGAAAAGCATCTCACCTGATTGTAGCTATTTTTGCAACTATTGCAGCTATTGGTTTTATTGCTTATTTTTTTGAAGGAGTAGGTAAATTTTTAACCATCATTCTACCATGGGATTTATCATTGCAAATAGCTGAGTTTGTATTATTTAATTCTGAGCAATCTTATGCATTAATAATTACATTTTTAACTACAATTTATACTATTAAAGGAGGTATGTTTTCTGTTGTTGCAACTGAAGTATTACAATATGGAGTGATGGTATTAGCTGCGGTATTAATAACTACATACACTTTTGCTTCCGTAACAGATGTTGAAATAAATAATGTTATAACTGCAGAGTGGAAAAATATATTCTTTGGTTGGGAATTAGAAACTCATTGGACAGAAAAATACCAAGCATTTAACAATTTAATTGATTCGGAAGGTTTTAAGATGTTTGGCGCATTAATTGGAATGACTTTATTCAAAGGTTTTTTTGCTAGTGTAGCTGGACCAACCCCAAGTTTTGATATGCAAAGGATATTATCTACTAAAAATGTTAAGGAGGCTGCATATATGAGTGGTTTTACTAATTTAATATTATTTATTCCAAGATATCTACTAATAGGTGGTATAGTCGTTATTGCTCTAGTTGCTTTAAGTCCTGAGATGATTTCTAGTACTAATTTAAGCGGTTCTGATTTAGAAGTATTACTTCCGAAAGTAATAAATTTTCATATTCCCGTAGGTCTTAAAGGTTTATTATTAGCAGGTTTATTAGCAGCATTTATGTCTACTTTTTCAGCATTTGTCAATGCAGGACCTGCATATTTAGTAAACGATATTTATAAAAAATATTATAAACCAAAAGCTACTTCGAAACACTATATAAAAGCTAGTTATATAGCATCTTTTTTAATAGTTATTCTAGGAGTATTTATGGGTTTCTTTGCAGATTCGATTAACTCTCTTACATTATGGATTACCTCAGCATTGTTTGGTGGCTATGTAGCAGCAAATTTTTTAAAGTGGATTTGGTGGCGTTTTAATGGCTGGGGATATTTTTGGGGTATGTTAACTGGTCTAATAATTGCATCAATGCAATTTATTCTTTATCAGTTTAAAGACTCTTTTAATAGCGATACATTATTATATGAATTATCAAATTTACAAGCTATATATTTATTTCCAATAATATTTTTTGTTTCATTATTTGGATCATTTTTGGGAACTTTTTTATCTGATCCAACTGACATGCAAACTTTAAAGTCATTTTATAAATCTGTAAGGCCGTGGGGTTGGTGGAAACCTGTTTACCAAGAATTGATTAATGAAGATCAGAGTATTCAAAAAAATACTGACTTTTGGAAAGATATGCTTAACTGTGTAATAGGAATTGTTTGGCAATCCAGTATGATAGTATTACCAATTTATTTTGTGATTAGAGATCATCCAAAAACAATAATTGCATTAACAGTTTTTATAATAACATCAATAACTCTTAAGTATACTTGGCTAGATAAAGTCAGAAAAATAAAATAATAAATATTTAATATCAAATAAAAAAGTGAAAATACCTTGGCAAAACAAACCAAAAGATTGTAAAGATGTTTTATGGAGATATTCTAAAAATCCAATAATTAACAGATACGATATCCCGACTTCAAATAGCATATTTAATAGTGCTGTAGTGCCCTTCAATAATGGTTTTGCTGGAGTATTTAGATGTGATAACAAAGCCGTTCAAATGAATATCTTTGCAGGTTTCAGCAAAGATGGTATTAATTGGAAAATTAATCATGAGCCTATTCTAATGCAAGCTGGAAATACAAAAATGATTGATTCGGAATATAAATATGATCCAAGAGTTGTTTTTATTGAAGATAGATATTGGATAACTTGGTGTAATGGATATAATGGTCCCACAATTGGAATTGGCTACACATTTGATTTCAAAAATTTTTATCAATGTGAAAATGCATTTTTACCATTTAATAGAAACGGTGTTTTATTTCCAAAAAAAATAAATGGTAAATATGCAATGCTAAGTAGACCAAGTGACAATGGTCATACCCCTTTTGGTGATATCTATATTAGCTATAGTCCAGACATGAAATTTTGGGGTGAACATCGATGCGTAATGAAAGCTACTGCTTTTGAAGATAGCGCATGGCAATGTACTAAAATAGGGGCAGGCCCAGTTCCTATTTTAACCGATGATGGTTGGCTAATGATATATCATGGGGTAATTAATACTTGTAATGGTTTTCGCTATGCTATGGGTACTGCCTTGTTGGACAAAAATTCGCCCGAAAAAGTAAAATTCAGAACACAACCGTATTTATTAGGACCAGCTAAACAATATGAAATGTTAGGAGACGTACCAAATGTGGTTTTTCCTTGTGCTGCTTTGCACGACTATAAAGAGGACAAATTAGCTATTTATTATGGTGCAGCTGATACGGTTGTTGCCATTGCTTTTGGAAACTTAAGTGAAGTTATAAAATTCACTAAAGACAATAGTTTATAAATGAATAGTCAAAACAAAATATGTTTATTTTTATTGATTTTTTTTTCAATTAATGTCTTTTGTCAAACTAAAATAGCAACTCTTCCCAAAACATATACTGCTTACAAAACAAACATTTCTATTAATATAGACGGAAAAGTAAATGAATCTATTTGGAATAAAGTAAACTGGTCCTCAAATTTTATTGATATTGAAGGAGAAAAAGATCCAAAATATCAAACTAAAATAAAGATAATATGGGATGAAGATTTTTTTTACATTTTAGCGGATATTAAAGAGCCTCATATTTGGGGAAATATTAATAAAAAAGATGCTGTTATTTATCTTAATAATAATTTTGAAATTTTTATTGATCCAGATGGAGATACACATAATTATTACGAAATAGAAATAAATGCATTAAATACTATATGGGATTTATTTTTAACTAAACCATATAGAGAATTAAATTCTTTAGCTATCAATGATTGGAATATAACTGGCTTAAAATCTGCAATTGGAATAAATGGAACATTAAACAATCCTAATGATACTGACAAGGGTTGGATAGTCGAAATGGCTATTCCTTGGTCAGCCTTTAAAACATCATACTTTCAAGATGTAGTCCCTCGAGATAAATATTGGCGAGTTAACTTTTCTAGAGTAAATTGGAATCATAATATTGATAATGGTAAGTATTCAAGAAAAAAAAATAAAGAAGAATCAGAATATCTAAATCAGTTTAATTGGGTATGGTCCCCTCAAGGAGTTATAAACATGCATGAGCCTGAAAAGTGGGGATATGTACTGTTTTCATCAAAAAATATTAATGATATTTATTTGTCCGATTCAAATACATTTAATATTCCAAAAGACGAACAAATAAAATACACATTGTATAATCTTCATAGAAAACAAAATAGATTTTTTAAAAAAAATAGAGTTTGGATTCAAACAATGGATGAATTAATTGAGAAAGATTTAGTAGTAGCCAATAAAAAAATTAAACTTAAATTAGAACTTCATAAAACAGGATATAACATTTTTACAACTAGTCCATTTTCGAATAAAGAATTTATTCTAACTCAAGATGGCGAATTAGTAGTTAACTAAAAATTAATAAAATGAAAAAAATAACAATACTATTTGTGACATTTATAATTATACTTTCTTGTGTGAGTCAAGAAAATAATAATATTAATGAAAATAACGAATCAACTTTCAAATTTAGTACCTGGATTACTGCTAATATTGATAAATCAGATGAAGATTATAAAAAAGAATTTAGATCTTATTTAGAGGCAGGTATTGATGAAATACTAATTAACACATTAACGGATCCAATATTGTTAGAAAGATTAGCAATACTTGCTAAAAACGAAGGATTGAAAGTACACGCATGGATCATGGCTATGAATAGACCTGACGATACAATAGCTTTAAAAAATCCGGAATGGTATGCGGTTAGTAAAGAGGGGAAATCCTGTTTTGATACAAGACCATATGTTGATTATTACCAATGGCTATGTCCAAATAGAGAGGAATCTCGTAACCATATACTTGGACTAGTTGAAGGCTTATCAAAAGTTGAAGGAATTGAAAGTGTTCATTTAGATTATATTAGATATTCAGACGTTTATCTACCTATAGGTCTATTACCTAAATATAATCTTGTTCAAGAGACCGAACTTCCTGAATATGACTTTTGTTATTGTGATGTTTGTGTAAGTAAATTTGAAGATATTCATAATAAAAATCCGTTAGATTCAAAAAATACGTCAATTGATATGGAATGGAAAAATTTTAGACTAAATAGCATAAGAAATATAGTAAATGATGCTTATACAATTGTTAGTCAAAATGAAAAGAAATTAACAGCTGCTGTATTTCCTTATCCTGAGATGGCTGACCACATGGTTCGTCAACGTTGGGACAAATGGACTATAGACGAAGTATATCCAATGATATACCATGGGTTTTATAACGAAGAATTAAATTGGATTGGTTATGCTACAAAGCAGGGAGTAGATGATGTTCAAGACAATATGATAATTAATACTGGTTTATATTTACCAGATTTTAATTCTGCAGATGAGCTTAAACAAGCAATTATATTAGCAAAAGAAAATGGAGCTCAAGGAGTAGCATTTTATGAAGGCCCTGGCTTAACCGAAGATTTTAAAAAAGTAATCATTGAAGCGAAGCAAGAGCTAAACTAGATTATAGATACTAAAATATGGAATTCAACAAAAAAATTATTTTTCTAATATTTTCTAGTATTTTTTTATTTTCTAATGCACAAAATTATACAGATTATGTAAATCCCTTCATAGGGACATCAAATTTTGGTGCTACCAATCCTGGTGCTATATCCCCAAGAGGAATGGTTAGTGTATCCCCATTTAATGTTTCTGGTAAAAAAAATACTTTTGAAAAAGATAGTAGGTGGCTATCAACTCCTTATGTTAGTGAGAACTCTTTTTTAACTGGTTTTTCACATGTAAATTTAAGTGGAGTCGGGTGCCCTGATCTTGGAGTTATTTTAACGATGCCTACAACTGGAAATCTGGTAACTAATCATTTGGAATATGGAAGTGCTTATAAAGACGAAAAAGCTGTTGCTGGATATTACTCAACAACTCTAAAAAAATATAATATAAAAGTTGAAGCTACTGCAACTACAAGAGTTGGTATTAGTAAATATACTTTTCCTAAAGGAAAATCTAATATATTGTTAAATCTAGGTTTAGGTTTAACTAATGAGCAAGGTGCGTCAATTAAAATTGTTTCACCAACTGAAATTGAGGGAATTCGTAATGTTGGTTCTTTTTGTTATTATAAACCTGAAGAATCTTATCCTGTATATTTTGTGGCTAAGTTTAGTAAACCATCTGAGAATTTTGGGATTTGGAAAAACACGACTGATTATAACGGTTTAGAAAAGCAGTGGATGCCATACAATGGAAAAACTAGAATCTATGAAGACTATTATAAAGAAGTAATTGGAGATAGCATTGGAGCTTACATGAGCTATAATTTTAAAGAATCTACACAAGTTGAAGTAATGATTGGAGTTTCCTACGTTAGTATAGAAAATGCTAGAAATAATTTAGAAAAAGAAACCAATAGCCTGTCATTTGAGAAAATACATAATCAAACTAAATTTAAATGGAATGAATTACTTTCTAGGATTGATGTAGAAGGTGGTACAAAGGATGATAAAACTATTTTTTATACAGCATTGTACCATACTTTAATTCACCCCAATATTTTAAATGATATTAATGGTGAATATCCTAAGATGAAAACTCGACAAACTCTTAAAACTGAAGACACTCGTTATACTGTTTTTTCATTTTGGGATACTTATCGTAATTTACATTCCTTAATGTCTCTAATTTATCCAAAACAACAATCTGACATGGTTAAAAGCATGTTATCTATTTATGATGAAAGCGGATGGCTCCCAAAATGGGAATTAAACTCTACTGAAACAACTACAATGGTTGGAGATCCTGCAGGAATTATTATTGCAGATACTTACTTAAGAGGAATAAAAGACTTTAATATCGAAAAGGCTTACAAGGCAATGATTAAAAGTGCCACTCAATTAGATAAAAATTTATTACGCCCGGGTATAAAAGAATACAACAGTAAAGGGTTTCTAACTACGGCTTCGACCAAAAGTGGCTCAGTTTCTATAACTCAAGAATATAATGTAGCAGATTTTGCAATTTCACAACTTGCTAAAGAATTGGATAAAAAAAAGGATGAAAGTTATTTTAAAAGCAGGTCAATCTCATATAGAATGCTTTTTGATAAAAACTTTAACTTATTAAGACCAAAAAGTAGGGATAACTCATGGGTAGCCCCTTTTAATCCTAACACAGGAGCAAATTTTCAGAAAAATTTAGGATTCATTGAAGGTAATTCTTGGCAATATACATTTATGCTAACTCATGATATTAAAGGACTTATAAATTTAATGGGTGGAGAAAAGCAATACTTAAAACAGTTATTGAATGTGTTTGAGAATGACCAATTTGATATGGCAAATGAACCTGATATAGTCTATCCATATTTGTTTAATTACATTAAGGGAGAGGAATGGCGTTCTCAGCAAAAAATATCACATTTAATTAAAAAGCATTTTAGAAACAAACCAGAAGGTTTACCTGGGAATGATGATACAGGTACAATGTCAGCTTGGTTGATATACAGCATGATGGGTATCTACCCAATAAGCCCTGCTAATCCAATTTATACTATAGGAACCCCTTCATTTGACAAAATAACAATTAAGTTGGATAATAGATACTACAAAAAAAATCAACTTATAATCGAGAAAGAAGGAAGCGGTATTATTAAGGAGCTAAAAATAAATAATAAACCTCATTATCATTATTTTATTAGCCACAAAGAATTAGTCAATAAAGGAAGTCTTAAAATTATTTTGAATTAAATTTATTTAACAATTTCTTAACAAACATCCTATCATACACGTTATTTGTCGAAATTATTTACCTTAATCAGTATATTTTTGTTTTTTACGGACAATTAAACAAAAACTAAACACAAAACTATGATTATCAAACTTTTAAGAGGATTAGTTATCTTATGTGTATTTAGTGTACAAAGTATGTATGCTCAAGGTACTGTAAGCGGGACTATTACTGACGCTTCAGATAGCATGACACTTACTGGTGTTAATGTTACTGAAAAAGGAACTTCAAATGGTGCAATTACCAATTTTGATGGTTCTTACTCAATCACTACCATGAGTGAAAATGCAATTCTACAGTTTTCTTACTTAGGATACACAACTAAGGAAATTGCTGTCAACGGACAATCTAACATTAACACTACTTTAGAAGAGAATGCTGAGAGTTTAGACGAAGTTGTCATTACAGCCTTTGGTTTTGAAAAGAAAACAAAATCTGTAGGTTATTCGATTACTCAAGTTAAAGGAGAAGAATTAAATCGAGTAAAAACTGCTAGCCCTTTACAAGCTTTGAGGGGTAAAGTTGCTGGTGTTAACATTAGTAATAGTTCTACTGGGATAAAAGGATCTGCTAGAGTAGTTATTAGAGGAAATAGTTCTTTTAACGGTAATAATCAACCATTATACATTATTGATGGTATATCTCTTCAAAATGAGCAGTTAGGTTCTGCTGGTGAGTGGGGTGGAAGTGATAATGGTGACGGGCTTTCAGCTATTAACCCTGATGATATTAAATCCATTAGTGTTTTAAAAGGTGGTGCAGCCGCTGCACTTTACGGCTCTAGAGCTTCCAATGGTGTTATAATAATTAAGACAAAAGATGGTAGAGGTGCTGAAAATGGTTTAGGAATAGAAGTAAGTAACCAAACGGTATTTACTACTATAAACGACTTGTATGACCCTCAAACAACTTATGGTAATGGTATTGCTGGCGGTTTTCCAACTGATCAAGCAGATATATTTAATTCTTGGGGACCAAGAATGGATGGAGCACCAAGAACAACATATGATGGCTCTCAACAACCCTATGAATATGCTGGAGATAATATGAATCGCGTTTTTTCAACAAGTGTAAATATCACAAACTCTGTTGCACTTACTTCAAATACAGATAAAGGGAGCACTAGGTTTTCAGCTACTCATTTAGACGGTAAAGATGTTGCGGAAACCTCAAAACTAAAACGAGTTGCTTTTTCTCTTAACACCACACAGAAACTTTCTGATAAATTAACATTCAATGCAAGTGTAAAATTTAGCGATCAGGATGAAAGAGCAACGCCTATTTTCTCAACTGAACCGGCGAGTATTACCGGCTCTCTTAGACGTCTTGCTCCAAACATTAACGTAAATGATTTTATTGGTGATTATGGTAATGGTACCATTGATGGTATTAATGAATTGTCAATTAATGATTCTAACATATTTAGAACAAACCCATGGTTTGCATTATACAATAACCCAACCTCCATGGAGAAAGAAAGACTACTGTCTGCTGTAAGTGCAAAATATGATATCAATGAGTCTCTTTATGTAAGAGGACAAGCTGGGTTTGACAAGGCTACGAACCATTATAATAATACATTTGCTAATGGTGCGAATTTAAATTGGCCTGGCATCCGTTTTTATCCATTAGGACAACTTATGCAACAAACACAAACTATTGACCAGTTTGATGCTGATGTTTTTTTAGGAACTGATTTTTTAAAGATAACAGATAAAATTTCAATGAATGGATTTGTTGGTGCAGGAACTTTTTCTGCTAAGGCAGAAAATGCGGGAGTTCTTGGAAATCAAGTAGTAATTCCTGGATTATATACTGTTCTTAACACTGCAGGTCAATCAGGATTATACGGATACCAAGCAAGAAAAATTAATTCTTTATATGGATCTGCTGAATTTTCATTCGCAGATAATATATATTTAACAGCTACTGCTAGAAACGATTGGTTTTCAACGCTTTCAGCAGAAGGTAAGACAACTCCTAACAATGATCTATATGGTTCTGTTAGTTTATCCGTATTATTATCGGATATGGTAGAGCTTCCTGAAGCTATCTCTTTTGCAAAAATTAGAGGTGGATATTCTCAAGTTGCTGGTGGAGCTAATGACCCCTACAATTTAGGCTTAACTTATGGTCTAGTTGGTCAAGGTCATTTAGGAAATCCACTTGGAACGATAAACGGAGGGGTCATTCCAAATGCATTTATAACTCCTTTTGAAAAGAATGAAACTGAGATCGGTCTTGATTTAAAGTTATTTGACAATAAATTATCTGTTGATTTTGCTTATTATTCAAATGAAACATTAAGAGATATTGTTAACGCTGCGGCATCGCCTGCATCAGGATTTACTAGTACAACAATAAACCTTGGAGAAATAACTAACAAGGGTGTTGAATTGCTTGTAAATTGGAGAGCTATTGATAAAGAAGATTTAGGTTTAGGTTTATCCTTAAACTATACTAACAACAAAAGTTTAGTTGTTTCAACTGATGAGAATAATGGAATTATTCAAGCTGGAGTAGCTCAACTTTTTCAATCGAATATTGGGCACATGCCGGGACAACCATTTGGTGTAATCTACGGTAACTCATATGTTAGAGATGATCAAGGAAGAATTGTTCATGAATTAGTCGATGGAGTTCCAGTAGCAAAATCTGAAAACGTAAATAAAGTTTTAGGATTAGGTGTAGCTCCTACTCAAGTGGGATTCGGCACTAACCTTAGATATAAAAACTTTACTTTAAACACCTTTTTAGAAGGTAAATTTGGAGGAAGTATTGTTTCTAATACTAATAAAACAATGAAAGAGTTTGGATTGCATCAAGTTACTGTTCCTTCGGGAGGTAGAGAAAATGGATTTGTTCCTAATGGTGTTTTAGAAGGTGGAGGTGCTATAACTCAAAATCTTTCAGAATCACAAATTTATCAATATTGGAATCTAACAAATAGTCTTGGTGCTAGTAGATCTCAACTAGGAGAAGAGAATGTTTATAAAAATGATTTTATAAGAATTAGTCAATTAAGCTTAGCGTATCAAATTCCTAATGATTTACTTAAAGACATGTTTATACAAAGTGCAAATGTGTCATTGGTTGGAAACAATTTAGGATTTTTATTAAACAAAGTTCCAAACCACGATCCAGAAGCGTACTACAATACACGTAATGGCCAAGGGGTTGAAGCTAACTCAATGCCAATAGGTAAATCTTTTGGATTATCAATTAACCTTAAATTTTAATTAAGATGAAAAAACTATTAACTTTATTTATAACTCTATCCTTGATGGTATTTGCTACATCATGTGATAATGACTTTGAGGATCTTAACGTAGATCCAACAGCAAGTACAGATTTAGATGTGAATCCAAAATTTGCATATTTGTTTTTAAAATCAGCAGGTGATGAATTTGAACATTCTTATACAAATATACTTTGTGCAGGACAACTAACTCAACAAGTAATAGATATGGATTTTCCACAATCGAGTATATATACGATTCGTGAAGATCTTCAAGCTGCATGGTGGATAGTTGCATATCAAAATACAATTAAGTCTGTTGTTGATATTATTGCTCAGTTGGAGAGTGAAGGAAATGTGGGAACTGAAATGGGAATTGCAAGAATTTGGAAAGCATATCTTTTCCATACAATAGTGGATCAATATGGAGATACTCCATATTTTGAGGCTGCTAGCGGGTTTCTGACTGGAAATATTAGACCGGCTTATGATGATGCTCAAGAAATCTATATGGACATGTTAAATGAAATTGAAGAAGGTGTTGCACAAATAGGTTCTTCAAGTACTTTAGGAACTGCTGATCTAATTTATGGTGGTGATACTGCTAAATGGAAAAAGTTTGGTAATTCATTAATGCTTCGTCTAGCAATGCGTATTAAAAATGTAGATGCAGCTTCTTCTAATGAATGGGCAAATAAAGCTATCACAGGTGGAACAATGAATTCTGGCTCAGATACAGCTTTTATGAATCATACAAATGGACCTCAACAACTTAATCAGAATGCTTGGGGAGTATATCAACCAAGATACGTTAATGCACGAATAGGAGCAACATTGTATGATTGGTTAGCTGATCATGGCGATCCAAGACTAAATATCCTTGCAGACCCTAATGGTCCTGCAGCAGGAAATCGTTTTGGCCTTGAAAAAGACCAGCTTTTGGCTATTTATGGTGAAACTCCAGATAGTTTTGCTAGAGTGAACCCTGCGATTACACAACTTGATTCACCATGGGTATTTATTTCCTATGCCCAAACTGCCTTGTTAGAAGCGGAATTTGCTGCATCAGCTGGAAATCACTCAGCGGCTGAAACTAAATATAATGATGGTGTTAGAGCTAACATGCAAATATGGGGATCGCATTATGATGCATCATTGACTGTAGATAATTCTACTATTAATGATTATCTTACTGCAAATCCATATGTTGCTTCAGAGGGTGAAAGAATGATTGGAGAACAATACTGGGCTGCATCTTTCTTTGATTTCTTTGAATCTTTTTCAAACTTTAGAAGATCAGGATATCCAGAACTTCAACCTTTTGGTGGTGAGGCTCCACATCCAAGTACTACTACTAACGGAGAAATTCCAAGAAGGTTAATGTATCCTTCTAGTGAAGGTTCTGTAAATGCTGATAATTTTCAAGCAGTATTACAATCTCAAGGACCAAACAATCAAATAACTAGAGTTTGGTGGGATGTAAATTAATTTTGAAGACATTTCAAATATTATATATTTTTAATTAATTTAGTAAAAAAGTAAGGGAGAGGAAACTCTCCCTTACTTTTTTAATTTTGAATGTAAATCATGAAAAAGTTATTTACTTTATTTTTTTGCATTATTTCTGTATTTGTATACTTACTTTCAGTCAATTATACATCAAATACTAATGCAGAAAAGATTTCTACAAAACGTTTTACACTTTTAAAATCCAAGGAAACTGGTATCATGTTTAACAACAAAATAAAAGATACTAAAGATCAAAATATATTATTATATGCTAATTTTTATGGAGGTGCTGGAGTTGGAATTGGAGATTTTAACAATGATGGTCTTCAAGATATATATTTTGCCGGTAATTTAGTTGATGATAAAATGTATTTAAATCAAGGAAATTTAAAGTTTAAGGATGTTACTAAAAAATCTGGAATAATCAACGATGGTGGCTGGTCTACTGGAGTTACAATTGCTGATGTTAACAATGATGGATATGTAGATATTTATGTTAGTAGAGAACTCTATGACAATAATCCCAAATGGAGAACTAACTTATTATATATTAACAATACTGACGGCACTTTCACTGAGTCTGCAAAAAAATATGGCGTCGATGATTCACAAAGAACAAGACATTCTACATTTTTAGATTATAATAAAGATGGGTTTCTAGATCTTTTATTGTTAACTCAGCCTCCAAATCCCGGAGGATATTCAATGTTTTCCGGAACAGAATTGTTAAAACCCGAATACCATTTAAAATTATTTAAAAATACTGGAAAAGATTCTTTTATTGATGTTAGTGACGATACAGGAATAAAGCAAACAGGTTTTCCAAACGCAGTCTCTGCTAGTGATTTAAATAATGATGGATGGACTGATCTGTATATAGCTAATGATTTTTATTCACCTGATTTCCTATTTATAAATAATCAAGATGGAACTTTTACAAATATTGCTAATGATGCATTAAATCACATGTCTTATTATAGTATGGGTGTAGATATTGCAGATATAAATAATGATGCACTTTTAGATATTTTTGTTGTAGATATGGTTGCAGAAGATAATTACCGATTAAAATCAAATATGAGTGGTATGAATCCTAATAGGTTTTGGGAGGTTGTTGAAGATAGTGGCAGTTATCAGTACATGTATAACGCAGTGCAATTAAATAATGGAAATACTACTTTTAGTGATGTAGCTCAGTTCACTGGGATGGCAGCAACAGATTGGAGCTGGTCAAACTTAATAGCAGACTTTGATAATGATGGATTAAAAGATACCTATGTAACCAACGGATTACTTTTTGATATCCGTAATACAGATGCAGACAGAAATGTAGCTTATTTTATTGATAAAAAGCGATATGATTGGCTTGAGAAATACCCTGATGGTGGGAATATAAAAAGTGTATTTGATATTTTAAATCTTGATGAAATTACTAGTTTAATTCCATCTCAACCATTGAAGAATTATGCTTTTAAAAATAATGGTAATCTTGAATTTGAAAAAATTATGGACGAATGGGGATTGAATGAAGAGTCTTTTTCAAATGGATCTGCTTATGCTGATTTAGACAATGACGGAGATTTAGATTTAGTAGTTAATAATATTAATAGTGAAGCATTTTTGTATAGAAATAATTCAGAAAAAATTATAAATAGTAACTTTATTAGAATTGAAATATATGATAACGAACATAAGCCTGTTTTAGGTACAAGACTATCATTATACTCTGAAGATCTCATACAAACTTCTGAATCTACAAACGTTAGAGGAATATATTCTACGAGTGAACCATTTGTGCATTTTGGACTTCAAAGCAAGACTAAAGTTGATAGTTTGGTTATTGATTGGCCAAACAATACAAGAACAGTTAAAAAAAATCTGGCAGTAAATCAAACTCTCAAAATTAAAATGAATGATAATAATTTCAAAAAAATCAATCAGACCAGTATAAAACCCAATAAGCTATTTTTTAGCAATACAACTGATTCTTTTGATATTGATTTCACACACAAGGAAAATTCATTTGATGATTATGAATATCAGATACTTCTTCCTCATAAACTTTCTCAAATGGGACCAGCATTAGCTAAAGGAGATATTAATAATGATGGTTTAGATGATATTTACATAGGTGGTGCTAATGGTTTTAGTCCTAAACTATATTTACAAAAAAATAATGGGAATTTTTATTTAATTAACCCAAGTTATTGGCAAAAACAAAGCGCTTTTGAAGATATCGATGCATTATTTGTTGATATAAATAACGATGGTTTTCAAGATATATATGTTGTAAGTGGTGGTAATGAGTATGAGGACAAGAATTCAAATTATAATGACAGAGTTTATATAAATGATGGTAAAGGTAATTTTTCAAAGGGAGATATCATTGACTTATCTCCGCACAGTGGTTCTATTGTAAAAGCATCAGATTATGATAATGACGGAGATATAGATCTTTTTATTGGTGGTAGACATATTCCTCACCAATATCCATTACCTGCATCAAGTATGCTATTAAGAAATGATAACGGACAATTAGTAAACGTTACAAGTAAAATAGCAAAAGAATTTAACAAATTAGGGATGGTAACAGATGCTGTTTGGAGTGACTATGATAAAGATGGAGACATTGATATAATACTAGTTGGAGAATGGATGCCAATCACAGTTTTTAACAATATTAACGGTGTTTTTAAGAAATCATCCAATTTAAATGGGTTAGAAAACTCTGATGGATGGTGGTTTAGTTTAGAAAAAGGAGATTTTGATGGAGATGGTGATATTGATTTTATAGCTGGAAATCTTGGACTTAATTATAAATACAAAACTTCTCAAGAAAAACCTTTTGATATATATTATGACGATTTTGATTTAAACGGTCAAAAGGATATTGTTCTTGGTTATTATAACGATAATAAACACTATCCGTTAAGAGGTTTTTCATGTTCAGCTCAACAAATTCCTGACTTAAAAGATAAAATAAAAAAATATGATGTATTTGCAGCACTTGAAATTGACCAAGTTTATGGAGATGATAATTTAGATAATTCTTTACATTATAAAGCTAAAACATTTGCATCTTCGTACGTTGAGAATATAGGAAATGGAAGTTTTAAATTATCATCACTACCATCACAAGCTCAGCTATCAAATATTAATGATATTCTTGTTGATGATTTTAATAATGACGGTAATTTAGATTTACTAACTATTGGAAATTTATTCGTTTCTGAAATTGAAACCCCTAGAAATGATGCAGGAAATGGATTGTTAATGTACGGAAAAGGAGATGGAAATTTTGAAGTATCTAGTTCTGTTAGTAGCGGCTTATTTGCCAATAAAGATGCAAAGAAAATAATTAAGATTTCTAATAAAAATGAACTAAAAATTTTAATATCTAATAATAATGATGATCTGCAATGTTTTACAATAAATGATGATTAAATATTTTTTTCCACAAATAATCCTATATAATATTTTTCTATCATAAAAAAAATCATGCATTTATAAGTTTAAATACGTTATTGGTCGAAGTATTTTAAAAGACATGAATTATTATTGTAATTTAATCTTAGAATAATTTTTCTTCTATTAGTTTATATTAAGTTTAAAGAAGAGTGATTTAAATCACTCTTCTTTTTATATTGAATAATAAAATTTTAGGATTTAATTAAACCTTTTAAAAACTAAATCTGGTATGAAAGGAAATTTTTTACTTATAACATTAACTTTATTATCATCATTACTAATCAACTCACAAAATTGGAGTGAATTTGCTAATACAAGTCGTTATGATAAAGCAAATCTAGAACTTGCATTAAATACCGAGAGTCATAATAGAGTTGTCTTTATGGGAAATTCAATTACTGAGGGCTGGGTTATTATGCATCCCCAATTCTTTAAAAATAAAGGATATATAAATCGTGGAATAGGAGGCCAAACAACTCCTCAAATGTTACTAAGATTTAGACAAGATGTTTTGAATTTAAATCCAAAAGTGGTAGTAATCTTAGCTGGAACTAATGACATAGCAGGAAACACAGGATATACATCAGAAGAAGATATTTTAGGAAACATTAAATCAATGGCAGAGATTGCTAATTCAAATGGAATTAAGGTAATTATCTCTTCAATTTTACCAGCTATTGAATATTTGTGGAAGCCAGGTTTAGACCCTGCTACAAAAATTATAAAAATTAATAAAGAATTAAAATTATTTTCTGACAAAAATGGATTTATTTATCTAGATTATTATTCCGAAATGGTTGATGATAAAGGAGGTTTAAAAGTCCCTGATTACACATCAGCTAATGATTTAGTGCACCCAAATTTAAACGGATATTTAGTAATGGAAAAATTAGTGGAAGATGCAATAAACAAGGCATTAAAATAAATTTACATATGAGATTCTTTATTTTAATATTTGCCTCAACTTTATTTGTTTTATTTACTACTTGTGAAAATTCTAAAAACATAAAATTAGAACTAAATTCACTTTTTTCTGATCACATGGTCCTTCAGCAACAAGATAGTGTAACGTTTTGGGGAAAAAGTATTCCTTCAATCAAAATAAATGTAAATACTAGCTGGGGTCAAAAATCTATGACAGAATCTGATAAAAACGGAGAATGGAAGCTAAAAATACTAACTCCTTCAGCTGGTGGTCCATATGTAATCGATGTTAAAACAAGTAAAGACAAAATTTCAATAAAAGATGTATTGATTGGTGAAGTATGGCTAGCCTCTGGCCAATCAAATATGGAAATGGATTTTGACTATTGTTGCAACACCACAGATTACTCTGAATTTGAAATGAGAACTGCAAATTTCTCTAAAATCAGAATGTTTAATGTATCAAAAAACATGCAATCATCTCCAATTAATAACCTTGATGGAAAATGGATAAAAGCAGTAAAAGATAGTATAGTTAACTTTAGTGCTACAGGATATTTCTTTGCTAAAAAATTATATAATGAATTAAAAGTTCCAATTGGAATAATTAATGCCAGCTTGGGAGGGACAGATATTGAAGCGTGGACAAGTAAGGAAAAATTAAAAACTATAGATTTTATGGATTCTCATATGAATTCACATGACAAAATAAAATTAGGATATTTAAATTCTAGGAACTGGTTTTCACAATTTGAGTCCATAAAATTACCATCGGATGTTTTTTATTTATTTTTAGATGATCCACTTGGGTTACCTGAAAGTTGGAAAGACATTGATTTTAAAGACCAAAAATTTATTAATTCTTATGACTTTGATCAAACAAAATGGAGTCAAATATCAATTCCTGGAATATTTGACAATATTTTTTTAACCAATGACTTTGATGGTACAATTTTATTTAAAAAAACATTTAATATTAAAGAAATTAAAGGAGATTATAGTGTTGAGATAGGAGAGACTATCGATATGGATTTCACTTACTTAAATGGCATTAAAATTGGCTCAAGTTTAGGAAAAAAAAGTAGAAATACTAAGTCGTATGAAATTGACAAAAATATTCTGAAAATTGGATTAAATACTATTTCTATCCGTGTAATTAACCAAAATAAAGTAGGTAAAATTGGTAAAATCAATCTATTGAACTCTTTGGGAAATAACCAATCTTTAAACGGTAAATGGGATTATATAGTTTTAGCTGAAATTTATAATGATTTAGAGGATTTCAAATGGCCATATATGTCATTCTATTTATATGACAATGATAACATCGATTTTTCAAAAAGACCGAAAGTTATAAATCTTTCTCCAAACTCAAAATCAGTTCTTTTTAATGCAATGATCAATCCGCTAGTTCCGTATAAAATCAAAGGAGCTATTTGGTACCAAGGAGAAAATAATGTTGCAAGATTCAAAGAATATGAGACTCTCCTCCCCGCACTGATAGAAGATTGGCGAGAAAAGTGGGATACTAATTTTCCATTTTATTATGTTCAAATAGCACCTTATGAAGATTACAATGGACTTTCCTCATATCTTAGAGAATCTCAACGAAAAGCATTAAAGCTAGACAAAACTGGTATGGTAGTCACTTTAGATATTGGTGAAACAAATGACATTCATCCATCTAATAAACACGATGTGGGATACAGGTTAGCTGGACTTGCTTTAAAAAATGATTATAATAAAAAAATAACAGCCTCTGGTCCACTCTATAAAAACTTTGAAGTAAATGGTAAAGAAATTTTTATAGATTTTAATTCTATTGGAACAGGACTTGTTTTAAATTCAAATAAAATATCTGAATTTGAAATAGCTGGAAAAAACAAAATATATTTTAAGGCTAACGCAAAAGTTGTTGGTAAAAGAATTAGTCTTTCGTCTAGAGAAGTTGTAAAACCAATGTATGCTAGATACGCATGGAGTGATGTTAGTATAGCTACTTTATTTAATAAAGAAGGCTTACCGGCTTCTTCGTTCTCGACAGAATGAAATAATTATTTAATTAGGGAGTTATCGATTATTTCTTTTACAACTTCTTCATTTAATAAAGTACTAATATCTCCTAATTGATTCTTTTCATTACAAGCTATTTTTCTTAGAATCCTTCTCATTATTTTTCCAGAGCGAGTTTTGGGTAAACCGTTAGTAAATTGAATTTTATCTAACTTCGCAATAGGACCAATCCTATCTGTTATCAATTGATTAATCTCCTTTCTTACATTTTCATGATTTCTAGTTTCACTAATATCTTTTAGAGTTATATATCCATATAAAGCACTTCCTTTAATATCATGAGGAAAACCAACTATTGCAGACTCTGCTACAGCTGGGTGTTCATTAATAGCATCTTCAATAGGTGCAGTTCCCAAGTTGTGTCCAGAAACAATTATTACATCATCAACCCTTCCTGTTATTCTGTAATATCCTACTTCATCTCTTAAAGCACCATCTCCTGTAAAGTATTTGTTTTCAAATGCTGAAAAATATGTTTCTTTATAACGATTATGGTTACCCCAAATAGTTCTAGCTATACTAGGCCAAGGAAATTTTATACATAGCTTTCCTTCAACTTGATTTCCTTTTAATTCTTCGTTATTTTCATCCATTAAACAAGGTTGAATACCAATAAAAGGTAATGTAGCATAAGTTGGTTTGGTGGGTGTTACGTATGGAATAGGAGTAATCATTATTCCACCTGTTTCAGTTTGCCACCAAGAGTCAATAATTGGGCTTTTTTTCTTTCCAACATTTTCATTATACCAATGCCAGGCTTCTTCGTTAATAGGCTCACCTACAGAACCTAATACTTTTAAAGTCGATAAATCATAATTATCAATAAATGAGGATCCTTGTTTAGCTAAAGCTCTAATTGCTGTAGGTGCAGTATAAAATTGGCTTACTTTATGTTTTTGTATGATATCCCAAAAACGTCCATAATCTGGATAACTTGGAATGCCTTCAAACATTAGAGTTGTAGCTCCATTTGCCAATGGACCATAAACTATGTAGCTATGACCAGTAATCCACCCAATATCCGCGGTACACCAATAGACATCGTTTTCTCTGTATTGAAATGCATTTTTAAAAGTATATGCTGTGTAAACCATATAACCAGCAGTAGTATGAACCATTCCCTTTGGCATACCTGTAGATCCAGAAGTATATAAGATAAATAAAGGATCTTCTGCATCCATTACTTCTGCTTCACATTGATCTGAACTATTTTCTAATAGTGGAGCTAACCAATAATCTCGGCCATCTTTCATATCAACATTAGTCATTATTCTTTTAACTACTAATACAGTTTTTACACAGTTACAATTCTGTAATGCCTCATCAACTATAACTTTTAAATCTATAGTTTTAGTTCCACGAAATGAACCATCTGCAGTAATAACCATTTTACAATCTGAGTCATTAATTCTAGTTGCTAACGCTTTAGCAGAAAACCCTGCAAAAACAACTGAGTGAATTACTCCAATTCTAGCACAAGCAAGAACAGAAATAGCTAATTCAGGAATCATTGGTATATAAATACAGACTCTATCTCCTTTTTTTATTCCTTTTTTCTTGAGTACATTAGCAAATTTATTTACTCGATTATGAAGCTCATTATATGTTATGTGTTCAGGTTTTTCTTCGGGGTTATTAGGTTCAAATAAAATTGCTGTTTTATTGCCTCTAGTTGTTAAATGTCTATCAATACAATTTTCGGTAATATTTAATTTAGCTCCTTCAAACCACTTAACCTCTGGTTTTGAAAAATCCCATTTTAAAACTGAATTCCATTTTTTTCTCCATAAAAAATGTTCTTCTGCTATTTCTTCCCAAAAATTTTCAGGTTCACGAACAGATTTTCTGTATACCTTGTAATATTCTTCTAGATGTTTTATGTGATAGTTACTCATAAAGATATTTATTTAATTTAAAAGTATTAATTTTTATTTTAAAATTACCAATCTATGTGATTGTCAATAAAATTGATCAAATCTTTAGACATAACTTGATTGTCTTCTTCTGATGGGTGTGTATTAGATTCAATATACGGCATAATGTGGGTGTATATCTTATTGTCTTTTAAATTATTAACTGCTGTTTTAATATATTTTATCCATTTTGAATCTTGTTTTGCTGCATCCATACTTCCAAGTGTACAGATAATATTTGTCTTTGGATATTGTTTTCTTAAATTTAGAATAAAGTTTTGGTAAGCAGTTATTAGCTGATTATCAGTTGGGGGTGTTTTGTTAAAACGTTTAATATATTCTTCATGATTAGGTAACTCAACTAACCATGAATCATTTTGGAATAAATTAACCACAACAATATCAGGGCTATAATTTGAAAAATCCCAGAAACTGGATGAATCTGTTGGAATTAATTTATTATATATCTCAGGCATTATTAAGGAATCCCAACTAACAGTAACCCCTATACCACTTTTACATATACAATGATACTTCGCATTGTAATGTCTTGCTGTAAGAGCAGCATAACTTTTATAGTTATTAGTGTAAATACTATCGTGCAAATCTCTTCCTGATAAATCATCTACAGCATATCCTGCAGAAACAGAATTACCATAAAACTCCATTTTTCTTTTCTTAACATTAGATTTAGGTAATACTTTACCATTATTAATCTTAAAGCCATAGAAATTACTTAAGCCATTTCCCCATTCTGTTCGTTTAAAAATCTCAACAGAGTGTTTCCCTTTTTCAAGATTTGAAGCTAATTCATAAGATCGTTTTACTGAATCAAGTTTTAAAATATTAGAAAACTCATTATCAATAAAAATATTATAATAATTTTCACCAATTTCATCACTAAAAATTGCATTAATAGACTCTCCTTCAAAATTTAATTTAATCGAAGTTCCAGACCAAGATATTTGTGCTGCTTCTAAACTAACAGTATCAATACGGCCTGAGTATTCAATATCAGAGTTAGTAAAACCAACAAATAATGGTTTTTTTTGCGTACAACTAATTAGTATTGAAAAAAAAACAAGAAAAACTATGAATATTTTTTTCATAAAATTATTAAATCTTTAAAAATTAGTGTGTCGCTTCTCCTGCGTTACTAGGTATTCTAATATTTTCAACCATATCTTGTACAGAATTTGGAGGTTCAGATGTAAATTTCATTACAGAAATAGAAATAACAAAATTTAAAATCATGGCTACAGTTCCAAATCCTTCAGGAGAAATTCCAAACCACCACTCAGCTTTAGTGCCGCCACCAAACCAACCAAATTTAAACTTCGTCATATAAAAAAGCATAAATAAAATGCCTATTATCATCCCTGAAATAGCTCCTTCTTTATTCATTTTTTTATAAAAAATACCTAATATTATAGCTGGAAAAAATGAAGCTGCAGCCAAACCAAAAGCTAATGCTACTGTCGCAGCAACAAATCCAGGGGGGTTAATACCAAAATATCCTGCTATACATACAGCTACTACAGATGATAAACGCGCAGCGATCAATTCACCTTTTTCAGAAATTTTCGGATTTATAATTTTCTTAATCAAATCGTGAGAAACTGAAGCAGAAATTACCAATAATAAACCAGCAGCTGTTGATAATGCTGCAGCTAATGCTCCTGCTGCAACTAAAGCTATTACCCAATCAGGTAGCTTTGCGATTTCTGGATTAGCCAAAACCATTATATCATTATCTACAATTAATTCATTATTATTTGTATCGGCTAAATACTGAATCAATCCATCATCATTTTTATCCGTAAATTTTATTAATCCAGTAGTTTCCCATTTTTTAAACCACTCAGGTACAGTTGCATATGGTTGGTTAGAAACAGTTTCAATCATATTAGTTCTAGCGAAAACTGCTACTGCTGGTGCAGTGGAGTATAAAATAACTATGAGTAATAATGCAATCCCTGCAGATTTTCTTGCATCTTTTACTCTTTTTACTGTAAAAAATCTAACAATTACATGTGGTAATCCAGCAGTCCCAACCATTAATGCAAGAGTTATTGAAAACACATCAATAATAGATTTTGATCCTTCAGTGTACTCGGCAAAACCTAAATCTGTGCTCAAACCATCTAACTTATCTAGTAAAAAAACTCCAGACCCATCAGACAACTGCCCTCCAAACCCTAGTTGTGGAATTGGGTTGCCTGTCATTTGTATGGATATGAAAATTGCAGGAACCATAAAAGCAAAAATTAGAACACAATATTGAGCTACTTGAGTGTATGTAATTCCCTTCATTCCACCAATTACAGCGTAAAAGAGAACTATTATCATGCCAATTATAACTCCAGTATTTATATCAACTTCCAAAAAACGTGAAAAAACTAATCCAACCCCTCTCATCTGACCGGCTACATAAGTAAAGGAAACAAGAAGAGCACAAAGAACAGCTACAAAACGGGCTGTATTAGAATAGTAACGATCACCAATAAAATCAGGTACGGTAAATTTTCCGAATTTACGAAGATATGGAGCTAATAATAAAGCTAAAAGGACATATCCACCTGTCCATCCCATTAAATAAACAGCACCGTCGTATCCTGCAAAGGAAATGATGCCAGCCATAGAAATAAATGATGCCGCACTCATCCAATCTGCAGCAGTAGCCATTCCATTTGCTAATGGTGAAACTCCCCCTCCTGCAACATAAAATTCTTTAGTGGATCCTGCTCTGGACCAAATTGCTATTCCAATGTATAGCGCAAAAGTAATACCAACAATTATGTAAGTCCAATTTTGTACTCCAATTTCATTCTCAATTAAACTAATCATCATACCCATATTTTTCATCAAGTTTATTCATTAAATGAACATATACAAATATTAAAATTACAAACACATACATAGAGCCTTGCTGAGCAAACCAAAAACCTAATTTAAATCCACCAAATTTAAATTCATTTAACAAATCTTTGAACAAAATTCCCGCTCCAAATGAAACAAAAAACCAGATAAACATTAATATGGCGACATATCTAATATTTTCTTTCCAATAAGAACTAGCATTTTTATTTGTCATAATTTTATTATTTATTTATCAAGTTATCCATTTTTTTTAAAAGAAAAAAAATAAAGATTTTTAATTAAAATTCATATCTCTTGAACGCCTCAATAGCTGCATAATCTGCCATACCTAATGAGTGATATTTATTAGCTGTTAATCTGTTTCTCTGTTCGGCACGTAACCAAAACTCTCTATTATCATCCCCTTGAAACATAACTCCGTCTTTTTGAGATTGATGACAAAAAATAGCATTTCTTTTTTTCAATACTTGATTAGGACTCAATGGCACAGCCATTTCAATTTCGTGTATTTCCCATTCATGCCATGCTCCCCTATATAACCAGACCCAACAATTATTCATAAATTCTTTTGATTTTAATTGTTTAATAGATTCAAAAAGTGAATTTAAACATACTTTATGTGTTCCGTGAGGGTCAGCTAAATCACCAGCTGCATATATTTGATGAGGTTTAATATCTTCAATAATTTTTGTCATAATACAAATATCATCTTCAGAAAGTTTATTTTTTTTTATTTTTCCTGTTTCATAAAATGGAAGATTTAAAAAATGCACATTTTCATCAATTAATTTTAAAGATCTTGTAGCTGCTAAGGATTCACTTTTTCTGATTAGACCTTTTAGTATAAGAACATTTTCTGCATCAATTGAATCAATATTTTTATTAGTAAGATTTTGAATAATACTATCATTTATTTTACTCTTGTTAAGATTGTTGCTAACCTCAGCAAATTTTAAAGCCTCTTGATCTGAAACAGCAATATTTCCAGATGTCTGATAAGCCACATGAACTTCATGACCTTGTTCAATTAACCTATCTAATGTTCCACCCATTGAAATAACATCATCATCTGGATGAGGGCTAAAAATAAGAACTCTTTTTTTTGCTGGATTTGATCTTTCTGGTCTTTTTGAATCATCTGATTTTGGTTTTCCACCTGGCCAACCTGTAATAGTATGCTGAAGTTTATTAAACATTTCAATATTTAAATTATATGATTTACCCTGTTCAGCTAGTAAGCTGGACATACTGTTATCATTATAATCTTTATCAGTTAATTTTAATATAGATTTATTTGTTTTTTCACACAACCAAAATATTGCCCTGCTTTTTAATTCTTTATTCCAAACACAAGGTTTAACAAGCCAAGGAGTTTTAGTTCTTGTTAATTCACCTGCAGCTTCATTATCTAACACAAAAGTTGTGTTATTGTGATTTTGAAGATATGTTGCGGGTACCTTAGATGAAATTTCACCTTCAATGGTTTCTTTTATAATTTGTGACTTATGCTGACCCCATCCCAACAAAATAATTCTTTTAGCTGCCATTACTGTTCCAATACCCATAGTAATAGCCTTTTTGGGCACATTATCTATGCCTTGAAATGAGGATGCTGCATCAGATCTAGTTAAATGATCTAAAGTAATACTTCTTGTGCCTGAATTTAGGTGTGATCCAGGTTCATTAAATCCTATATGTCCAGTTCTTCCAATTCCAAGTAATTGAATATCTAAACCACCATAATCCCTAATTTTTAGTTCGTAGTCAATACAATATTGATATATATCATCATCAGAAATTGTTCCATCAGGAATATGTATATTTTCTGCAAAAATATCTATATGATCAAAAAAATGTTCATGCATGAAAAAATAATAACTTTGAATATCTTTTCTGTCCATTGGCAGGTATTCATCTAAGTTAAATGTTATGACATTGTGAAAACTTAGTTTTTCATCATTATGCATTTTTATTAATTCATTATATACTCCTATGGGGGAAGACCCTGTAGCTAAACCAATTATACATTTCTCATTATTTTTTTGTTTTGATCTTATTAAACTAGCAATTTCTTGCGCCACTAATATTGAGGCAGTATTAGAATTATTAAAAACTACATTATGTATTTTTTCATATCTACTTTCTTCTAATTCACCAGCTCTTTTAAATGAGATGTCTTGGAATTTCATTTTTTGAATTTATAGTTACGAGTATAATTTTTTTTAAAATTAATTTTTAAAGTATTAGTTATAAAATTTTATATACCAACGACATTTTATTTGGTATGAATGTCATATTTAAAGATTATAAACATTAGCTAAACTTTTATTTATCAGATAATAAACGAGTCACAAGTATTTAAAAAATAAAAAGGAGACAAACTTTCGAATGTCTCCCATTTGGTACTCAAGGTGGGAATCGAACCCACACGACCGAAGTCACTGGATTTTGAATCCAGCGCGTCTACCAGTTCCGCCACTTGAGCAGAAAAAATTGAATTGCGAAAATAATAATAATTAGTAATAAGTC
>Ga0209715_1000310_pt1 | contig 43525 bp, 33 predicted proteins | sample COGITO_mtgs_1205_2_FD_184809 | JGI IMG/M metagenome (GOLD analysis project Ga0209715, IMG submission 184809) | Pelagic marine microbial communities from North Sea - COGITO_mtgs_120503 (SPAdes) (version 2) | ecosystem: Environmental > Aquatic > Marine > Epipelagic ... | reverse complement strand
AAAACCACCCAATTCGGGTGGTTTTTGTTATTAAATTCTCACTTCGTGATTTCACATTTATAACTATAAATACTAAAAAAATAAAAAGACTAGAACCCACTTTCCAAACAAAAATAGTACTATCACACGGATTTAAAATAGCATATAATACCATATTATGTAATTTATAATGAAATTGAATGTATAGCATATATATTGAATTATAAGTAATTTAAATGGCTTAAATTACATTATGTACAGCATATGTCTTGTTTTATTAAACATAATGTAAAACAAAAGTTGGTTATATGCACAATTATCACCATGTTTGTTTTGACTAATTTTAATACAAAACAAAATGAAAACAAAGTTTAATGTGATGCTTACGCTGCTATTGGCGTTTGTGATTCAAGTTTCTTTTGCGCAGCAAAAGAACGTGACAGGAACAGTTTCCGATGTTGACGGCTTGCCGTTAATAGGAGCGACTGTAATTATCTCTGGAACAAACAATGGCGCAACAACTGATTTTGATGGTAAGTTTACCATCAACTCCTCGGTAGGTGATGTTTTAAAAATCAGCTACTTAGGGTATTCTGATCAACTTGTAACGGTAAACGATTTTAACAACATTTCTGTTGTTATGCAAGGCGATGACTCTGAACTTGATGAAGTGGTCGTAACAGCCCTTGGAATTTCTAGAGACAAGAAATCCATTGGTTACGCTTCTCAACAAGTGAGTGGAGATGCAGTATCTACTGTAAAAGTAGACAACATTGCTAGTTCACTTTCTGGAAAAGTAAGTGGGGTTCAAATCAAAACAAATAACAACTTTGGAGGGTCTGCAAACTTTCTAATTAGAGGGGTTAGTTCTTTAACAGGAAACAATCAACCATTATTTGTTGTAGATGGAATTCCAATTTCCAATAACCTGAATAATTCAGCTCAACAACAAGGGGGTCGAAAAGGGTATGATTACGGAAATGCTGCAATGGACATTAATCCAGATGATGTTGATTCAATTAACATCCTCAAAGGAGCCGCTGCATCTGCAATTTATGGTTCTCGTGGAGCAAACGGCGTTGTAATTATTACAACAAAAAAAGGAGGAAATGGCAATGCAAAAGTGACTGTAACTTCTAGTGCTCAAATTGGAACTATTGATAAAAGTACGTTTATCAATTATCAAGATGAATATGGTGCTGGATACGGAACTTATTATGGCTCAACAGGATACTTTGAAGATTGGGACATGACGGGTGACGGGGTGGACAACTTGGTAGTACCAACTTATGATGACGCTTCTTTTGGAGCGCCTTTAAATGGTCAGCTAGTCTACCAATGGGATGCCTTTGTTCCGGAACATGCAAACTTTGGAGTCGCAACTCCTTATTTAGCTGGACAAAATACGCCAGTTGATTTTTTTGAAACAGCGACCCAATTAAACAACTCTATTAGCATTACTGGAGGCGATGACAAAACTAGTTACAGATTGGGATATACCAACTCTGAAATCACTGGGTATATGCCAAATTCAAAATTAAACAAAAACAGTTTAAATTTTAGTGGAACATTAAAAGTGAATGACAAATTGACTGTAGGTTCTTCAGCCAACTATTTGGTTCAAAAAACAATTGGTAGAAACTCTACCGGGTATGGAGATAACTTAATGGCTCAGTTTAGACAATGGTGGCAAGTAAATGTTGACATTAAAGAACAGGAAGCTATTTTTAATCAAACCGGAAAAAACTACTCATGGAATCATGAAGGATCTCTTTCTGGCCCGGGCAATGGTGGTGAACTAATTGGTCATTACTGGGATAACCCTTACTGGACTCGTTACAAAAATTACCAATCAGATGAAAGAAATCGTTTCTTTGGAAATGTATTTGCAACATTTGAAATTAACGACTGGTTAAACGTTACTGCCAAAGGAGCTGTTGATACTTATAATGAATTGAGAGAAGAACGTAGAGCCATTGGATCTGTTGCAACTCAGTTTGGTATTTTAGGAGACGATGAAGGATCAGGATACGATAGGGTCGACATCCTTTTCTCTGAATATAACTACGATTTAATGTTTAACGTTAACAAGCAGTTAACTGATGACTTGAGTTTGGATGGTGTGTTTGGAATTAATATTAGAAAAGAAAGCTATAGCTATTTAAGAAATTCTACTGCAGGTGGTTTGGCAATTCCTAACATCTTTGCTCTTTCTAATTCTTTAAGTTCAAATCCAAAACCAATTGAAAGCTTAAGAGAAAAGCAAGTGAATGGATACTACGCTCAAGCATCTTTGGGATATAAGAACATTTTATATTTAGATCTTACAGACCGTATTGATGTATCTTCAGCACTTCCATCTGAAAATAATAGCTACAACTATTATGCTGCAAGTTCAAGTTTAATATTCTCTAAATTAGTGGATTTTGAATGGTTAAACTTTGGTAAATTAAGAGCAGGCTATGCAGAGGTAGGTAATGATTTACCTGCTGGAAACGTAAATGACACTTACTCTACTCTAAATAATTTTGGAAATGCTAGTTTATTCTCATACGGATCTACAAAAAACAACGCCACTTTAAAACCTGAACGAACAAAGGAATTTGAAGTTGGTTTAGAGGCTAAAATGTTTAATAATTCTGTTGGATTTGACTTATCATGGTATAAGAAAAACACAGAAGACCAATTAATGCCTGCATCAGTTACAACTGCAACTGGGTTTTCAAACAGATGGGTAAATGCTGGAGAAATCCAAAATAAAGGTATTGAAATTGGCGCCTATGCAACCCCTTTTAAAAATGATGATTTTAGTTGGGACGTTAATGTAAATTGGGCTAAAAATCAAAGTTTAGTAGTTGATTTATATGGAGACCAAGAAAACTTACAGTTGAATAGTTTTCAAGGGGGAATCTCAATCAATGCTACCGTTGGCCAACCTTACGGAACCATAAGAGGAACCGGATTTAATATTCATGAAAATGGAGAAAAAATTATAAATTCGAGTGGCTATTATGAAGCGAATGCTGATCAAATTATTGGGGATGTAAATCCTGAATGGAATGGTGGTATAACAAACACATTCAAATACAAAGATTTTAAATTATCATTCTTAATTGACATTCAAAAAGGTGGTGATGTATATTCTTTAGATATGCACTACGGGCAAGGTACTGGATTACCAGACTTTACAACAGGTCTTAATGATCTAGGAAACCCAATTAGAAATACACTAGCAAATGGTGGTGGTATTATTCTTCCTGGTGTAACTGCAGATGGCGCTCCAAACACAACTAGAGCACGAACTGATTATTATGGTGGAGTTTGGTATTGGGGTAACTCTTCAAGAAACCCAGCCGCTTTGACTGTATATGACGCATCTTATATAAAACTAAGAGAATTAACCCTTAGTTATGAACTTCCGGTTAGTGAATGGACTAAGGGTTCAATTACTAAAGGTAGCCTGACTTTAATAGGAAGAAACCTTTGGATTATTGACAAAAACGTTCCTTTTGCAGATCCAGAATCTGGTTTAGGTGCAGGAAATGCTCAAGGATACCTTTCAGGATCTTTCCCTACGCTAAGAACAGTAGGGCTTAATTTAAATTTAGAATTTTAACAATATAAAAAATGAGAAAAATGAGAAATTACTTATTAAGCTTATTGTGTGTTACTATCGTTTTGACTTCGTGTGGAGTGGACGAGAGTTTAAACATTGACCAAAAAAACCCAAGCGAAGTACCAGCTGGGGGTCTTTTCACAAATGCTTTGAAAAACCTAGGGGATCAAATGAATTCCTGTAGTGTTAACGAAAATGTCTTTAGACTATATGCACAATATTGGGCACAAACAACGTATCCTGATGAAAGCCAATACAATCAAGTAACAAGAAATATTGGCGGAAACATTTGGAGTACCATGTACAGAGACGTTCTTAAAGATCTGAAAGGGGCTAAAGAACTTGTTTCTAACGGAGAAGCTCCAAGTCAAGCACAACTAGCAATCATCAAGTTTATGGAAGTATATGCATATTCTGTATTGGTCGACACTTTTGGTGATGTTCCTTTTACAGAAGCATTAGATCCATTAAACCCATCTCCTGTATACGATGACGCTGCGACTATCTATTCTGCCTTAGCTTCTCACTTAGATGAGGCAATTGCAGACTTAAGTAGTGGAGCTGGATTTGACGCAAGTCAAGACATCGCTTACGGAGGAAACGTTGCTCAATGGAGACAAGCTGCTGTTTCTTTAAAATTAAGAATGGCAATGCGTTTGGCTGATTCTAATCCTTCAGCATCACAAGCAATGGCAGAATCTGCATTTAGTGCAGGACCTATTGTGGCTAATGCTGATAATTTTGGAATTAACTATTTAGCTTCAGCGCCAAACACAAATCCGTTATGGGTTTCTCTAGTTCAGAGTGGTCGTAAGGATTTCGTTGCTGCGAATACTTTAGTAGATGCCATGAACCCTAATAATGATCCGAGACTGCCAACTTTCTTTCAAATGTATGATGGTGCATATGTGGGTGGAACTTACGGGAATGCAAATGGAGCTTCTAGCAATTCAGATTTATCTGAACTAATTAAAATGCCAGATTTTAAAGGCGATTTAATCACAGCTGCTGAAGTACACTTCTTATTATCGGAAGCTGCTGCAAGAGGATACTCTGTAGGCGGAACTGCTGAAGCATATTACAATTCTGCCATTGGAGTTTCTATGGATGAATGGGGCGTGTCAACTAGTGACGCTGCTTCGTACCTAGCACTTCCAGAAGTAGCATACGCAACAGCTGATGGCGATTGGATGCAAAAAATTGGATCTCAAAAATGGGTTGCCATGTTCAATAACGGGAACGAAGGTTGGACGACTTGGAGATTGTTTGATTTAGGTCTAAACGGACCAGAAGTTGATGGAGTAACGTTAGATATTCCAACAAGATTCCTATACCCTGTATCTGAAGCAACTTTAAACGGCTCTCAGTATGACAGTGCAGCTTCAGCTATTGGAGGAGATTCTAAAACAACAAAAATATTTTGGGACGTGAATTAACGAAACAGGAAATAAATTTGTTGTAATTATTTAAAAGCAGTTATTAATTTAACTGCTTTTTTTTGTATAAGATTAACAAAAAAATAAAATTAAGAATGAAGATTAAACAAAAGATTAAATGAAGTATTCGCAACAAAAACCATCATAACAAAGTTAAAAATAAGGTTTTAACAATATAACATGAAATATACTTAATTATTTGTTTAATTAATTTTAATATTTATGAAACAATTTGTTGGTAATTAAAGTTTTTATTAGCACATTTGCGGTGACTAACTCAAATAAAAACAAAAATGAAAACAAAGTTTAATGTGATATTGACATTCTTGTTGGTATTAATTGTGCAAACTTCATTTGCACAAAACAAAAAAGTTTCAGGTACTGTTTCAGATAATGACGGACTCCCTCTACCAGGTGCGACCGTGACTATTAAAGGAACATCTTCTGGAGTTGCGACTGATTTTGATGGTAACTATACTATCTCAGCTGTAACAGGTGATGTGCTACTCTTTAGCTATTTAGGATATGCAAGTATTTCTCAAACAGTTGGAGCAAGTAATACGATCAACATTTCTTTGGAGCAAGACAATGCACTAGAAGAAGTTGTTATTGAAGCGTATTCAAATAACACAACCAGTAAAGAGAAATCGACATCAGCAATTACAACACTTTCTGCTGAGTCCGTTGACTCTAGGCCAAATGCTTCTGTTGTTCAGATGCTTCAAGGGCAAGTCGCTGGATTAAATATTGGTACGGGTTCTGGTCAGCCAGGCGCAAATAGTCTTATTATACTTAGGGGTGTTGGATCAATTAATGGTAACATCGAACCACTATTTATAGTTGATGGTGTTCCTGTAGATGAAGACAACTTTAGAAGTATAAACAATTCTGATATTGCTACAATTTCTATTCTTAAAGATGCTTCTGCTTCATCTTTGTACGGAAGTAGAGGGGCAAATGGAGCGATTGTAATTACAACAAAAAGAGGAAAGTTTGGAACAAATCTTCAAGTAGAATACAAAGCACAAACCGGATTTTCTGTTCTTCCTTCCCAAAATTTTGAGGTAATGAATTCTCGTCAAAAATTAGAACTAGACAGGTCATTAGGTGAAGGTCTGGGTGACGGACTTTCTGATAATGCAATATCTGCTCTCTCCAGTCAAATTAACACCAACTGGTCGGATGTATTTTTTAGACAAGGATTAACAAATTCTCATAATATCAGTATTTCATCAGGGTCTGATAAAACAAACTCTTACTCTTCATTTAACTACTTTGAACAAGAGGGAGTGACTAGAAGGAGTAACTTAAAAAGATTTTCTTTTAGAAATAATTTTAGTGGGAAAAGTGATAACGAAAAATTTAATTTTTCCTCCTCTATTACAGCTAACTACAGTATCAGTGATTTCATTCAAAATGAAGGATCAGGAACCCTTTCAAACCCCTTTTTAGTACCTTACTTAGCTAAGCCATACTTCTCACAATACAACCCAGACGGTTCACTTAACATAATTGGTTCTGGAGAGGATACTTTTGCAAACACGCCATATTCATCATTAAACAACACAATTCTAAATACAAATTTACAAGAAGAGGTTAAGTTTATTGGAAATATAAGAGCTAGTTATGAAATTGCTGAAAAGTTAACGGCAGGTATTTCATTTGGTATGGATTATACACAAATAACTAGTAAGGATACCGAATCTCCTAACAGTGTTTATGGTCAATCTGCTGTTGCCTCTGGTGATGCAGAGTACCAAGGCTCACATTTCGAATCTTTTTATAGAGACGTGAGGTTAAACAACATAGTGAGCTTAAATTATAATAATGTTTTTGATGAAGCGCATTCACTAGATTTGAGTGCTTACATGGAATACAGTAAATCTTTCTCCAATTCTTTTGCTTTGCAGCAAATAGGTTTGAACGATAAACTTTACGGAAATGGAGCGGCATTTATCCCTGGTGACACATACGAAGATCTTAATGAAGACGGAGTCGTAGACGGCGCTGCAGAATTCCCATACATTCCTTCAATTAGTTCAGGTGAAGTTGCTGTAGGAATGTTCTCATACTTTGGCGTTTTAAAATATGACTATAAAGAACGTTACGGACTGCAGTCATCTCTAAGGCGTGATGCGTCTTCAAGATTCTCAAACTCTAACAAATGGGGTACCTTTTATTCCGTATCTGCTAGATGGAACATTCACAATGAAAGTTTTATGGAAGGTAATACCTTTTTTAATAAGCTTAAGTTAAGAGCTTCATATGGAACCTCTGGAAACGATCGAATTACTGGAGGATACTACGGAGGCACTACAAACACTTACGACCTTTATGGCCAAGGAACAGGGTACAATGCGACTGTAGCGTATTACGCAAGTTCTATTGCAAACAAAGATTTAAAATGGGAGATGTCAGACCAGCTAAATATTGGTGTTGACTTTACGATTCTAAAAGGAAAGTTAAGTGGTAGTGTTGATGTTTATGATAAAAACACAGAAGATCTATTCCAATCATTCCCTATCTCTAGTATCAATGGAACAAATGCTATTCAAGCAAATATTGGATCTATGAACAATCAGGGGGCAGAGCTGTCACTTAATTGGAAAGCATATAGTAGTAAAGATTTCTCAGTATCTATTTTCGCTAACGGATCTTACAACAAAAACAAAGTAACTAGTTTGCCAAATGGTGAAAATGTTGATAATGGTGGAAGGACTATTTTAGCAGAAGACAGAGCAATTGGTTCGTTCTTTGCCGTAAGATGGGCCGGAGTAAATCCTGCAAACGGACAAAACCTCTACTATGATGTCAACGGTGACATAACTGATGTATACTCAGAAGATGATAGAGTTTTCATTGACAAAGTAGTTTACCCAACATACCAAGGTGGATTTGGTTTCAACAGTAATTGGAAAAACCTTTACTTAGATACACAATTTTCATTTGTTGCTGACATATACAGAAACAATGGTAGTTTAGGTGTGATTGAAGATCCTACCCTAACAAGTCTTGCTAACTCTTCTACAGAGCTTGCTAATGCTTGGCAACAACCAGGAGATATAACTAACATCCCAGCATTAACAACAGAATCTATTAGAAACAGGTTAACAGACCGATATATTGAAGATGCTTCTTACTTAAGATTAAGAAATATAACACTTGGTTATAATTTTAAAAGTCACCTAAAAGAAGGCTCATTAATTAGCGATCTAAAAGTATTTGTTCAAGCACAAAACCTCATTACTTGGAGTAAATGGAGAGGATGGGATCCAGAATCTAGTTTTAGATCAAGTGATTTCTTCGACTATCCGACTTCAAAAATATTCTCTTTAGGAGTAGATCTTAAATTCTAAAAACAAAAAAGATGAAAAAAATAAATAATTTAATACTAATATGTGGTTTAATCTTCGCTAGTTATTCTTGTGAAGACGCCATGGATATTGAGCCAGTTGGTTCATTAATAGGTGATGTAACTTTCGAAACTCTTGTAGACCTACAATTAGGTTTAAACGGAGCATACGCAAGGTACAACCCTGAAAGTGAAATCTTAATAAACTCTGTTTTTACAGACAACTGTAAACCAGGTTATGATAATGGTGGACAGGAAATTAACTTCTATAATTGGGCCCTAACAGCTGGAGATGGGAATACAACTGCATTATGGAATTCAAACTACAGCTTAATTAACCAATGTAATAGAGTGTTGGAAGCAGCTGAACTTTTGAATGTAGACGCATCTGAACAAGCTGAAATGGACAACCTGAAAGGTCAACTGTATACACTAAGAGCAGTCGCCCATTTGACTTTGGCATCTTATTTCACTACAGATTATCTTGATGGCAATGCCTTATCTGTGATCATATCTGACAGAGTTCCAGAAGTGACTGAAATACTTCCTAGAAACACAAACTCAGAGATATTTACATTTATTGAATCTGACTTAACTATGGCTAGTTCTTTGTTAGCTGTGACTCAAACTGATAATAAATATATTTCTCAGGACTTTGTTACAGGGTTAAAAGCAAGAATGGCCTTGTTACAAAATGATTCAAGTGCAATTGGATATGCGCAAACATTGATTGACTCCTATTCATTAGCTAATCAGCTGCAATATTCATCTACTTTTTTAGATAGTGATAACACTGAAGTTATTTTTAAAGCGACTAGAACCTCAGGTCTAATTGGCGGATTGTGGTACTTTACTAATTCTGCGGGGCCTTTCATTGAAGCCTCGAATAGCTTATATAATGCATTTGACACAAGCGATGTAAGGTTAACCGTAAACATAAACTTTAGTAGTAATAATAGTGGCCCGAGTGAACCAGAAAACAACATCCACCTAATTAACAAATACCCAGGAAACGCGTCTGCTTTTCTAAGTGATGTAAAGGTAATGCGGGTTTCTGAAATGTATCTTATTAAAGCAGAATCTCAAGTTACGGGCAATGATTTAGATGGTGCAGCTGAAACTTTAAAAGAACTTAGAGATGCTCGTTTTGGATCCTCAACTGCACTTGATTCTTATTCTTCTCAAGCCGCTGCTTATGATGCTGTTTTAAAAGAAAGAAGACTAGAACTTGCTTTTGAAGGCCATAGATACCTAGATATTAAAAGGTTTAAAAACAGACTGAATTCTGGAATTAATAGAGATGCTCTTGATTGCGCTTCGGGTGGAAACTGTGTCATGCTTCCCAGCGATCACAGACTCACATTACCGATTCCTCAAGTAGAATTAAATGCAAATTCATCAATTATTCAAAATCCGGGATATGGAAACTAATATAAAATATAATATTATGAAAAAACTATCAATATTTTTATTGTCACTTATAGTATTTTCTTGTGGAGAGCACGAAGATGTTATTTATGACCCTTTAACTAGTACGACCTTTACATTTTTTGATGCGCAAAACACGGCTCTAGAACTTTTAGACAGTGATACATCACGGACTGCAGAAATAAGCGTTGGCGTGAGTACGTTGTCGTCTTCAGATAGAACGGTAACCCTTTCTGTTAATGAAGAATTGTCAACAGCAGACTCGGCTTCTTACGATGTAATTTCTGAAGTTTTAATACCTGCTAACGAATATTTTGGTACAGCAACCATAACAGCTTATCCAGATAACTTAGTTATTGCTGAAACTGTAACTATCGTTTTGAATATAGATTCAGTCAGTGATGGTGGAGTAACCAGTTCTGCTGTTCATTCAGTAGGCTTAAGTGTAATATGTCCCGTGGAAAGTACATTTGCTGTAGGAGATTACACCCTTACATTCGATGGTGGTGGAATTGGAGCTGCTGGAAATGCTCCTGTGTGGGGAGACGGAACTGTAATTGAACTTACAGAAGGTGGTTCTGAAACCGAAAGAGTATTCACTATTCTTTGTTACCCATCATTAGGTTTTGCTCAACCGGAAACTGATTATTCAGTCACTTTGCTTTGTGGATTAGCCATTCTTAATGGTGAAATCAACAATACATCAACCGGAATATCATGTTCAGCTGCTGGTAATATTTCATGTCAATCAACAACATTAAATGGTGCTTATGATCCATCAGACGATTCAGTAATAACATTGATCTTTGCGGAAGACGTTGGAGGTGCATCATGTGGCGCTGAAGGAATTACATCTTATACTTTCACTAAAAACTAATCATTAAAAAAACAGATATGAAAAAATTTAATAAATATTTAATCCTGTTTCTATCATTGGCTACTTTCATCGCATGTGATGAAGACAATAATGGATTGGGGGACGAAAACCCAGAGTATGGGTGGTTACAGTTTGATGGTACTGATCCTTCAGTTGTTATTATTAACGATGACTTAATAAATGATCAGACAACTGAAATTGAAATACCATTCAGATACACTGCTCCTATAAATAAATCAGCTATTCAAGTTGGATACGTGATTTCAAATGTTGAAGGAGTTTCAAGTGAAATAATTACAGCAAGTTCAGGCACTGCAACCATTGCAGCTAATACATTAGATGGTATAATAACAATCAGTGTAGACTTAGATGATTTGGCTTTAAATTTAGAGACATTGTACACATTTGATGTTGTTATGCAGTCAAACAATACAGGTGTTGAAATGGGTTTAGCGCCTGATTTCTCGTCTTCATACAGGGTGACCATTAAACGCTGTACTCCAGCAGAATTGGCAGGAATGTACTCTGTTACAACAACTTGGTCAGTACATGATTTCTTACCGGACAACAATCCCATAACTAAGGAAGTGGAAGTGACCGATCTTGGTGATGGCTCATTCTCTGTAGCTGATTTCTCAGGGGGCTTATGGCCAGATGTTTACTCATTGGTATACAGTATGGGAGATGGTAATTTTCCTCTTGTATTTAATGAGATATGTAACAATATAAGTTGGTCTGGACAGGCAGAACTCTATGGAAATATTTTAATGGATAGCGAAGGACCAAACGTAGTTGATCCAGAAACTGGAATTATATCTATCTCATTTACTTGTGATGGGTATGGTGAAACTGCCACGTCAGTTTATACGCCACTATAAATTTATAGATTACTTAATTTTGTAAGGGCTGTTTAATAAACAGCCCTTACTATTTTATACAAATCAAAATGAAAAAAATAGTATTATTATTATTAAGCTTTAGCAGTCTGATGATTTTCTCTCAAACTAATTCAGAGATAAAACAGATTATCCAGAACTATGATGTTGAAGCTATAAAAAATTTAGAAATTGAGTTTAAAAAACATAAAGAAGAAGTTGATAATAGGATAAATGTGTTTTTAGAACAAAACAAAACAGCTAAACGAATAATAGTAACTACAGCAAAAAACTATTATTTAGATGACATTGTTGACGGAAAACCAATTTACATCACTACTGATAATGTTGATAGCGCAAAAGCAACAAGAACAAATTTTCTTCACAACGGAGGTGGCTTGGGATTAAACCTAGAGGGTCAAGAAATGACGATAGGGATATGGGACGAAGGTGCTGCGCGTCCGACACATTATGAATTTAGAGAAAGCGCTACATCTACAGTATCAAGGGTGTCAACACCCGATTATGTTTCAGGAAATTATAATAGTCATGGAACACATGTTGCAGGAACTTTAATAGGAAGGGGTTTTCAAGCCGATGCAAAAGGAATGGCGCCCCAGGCTAATTTAGTGTCCTATGATTTTAATAACGACTATTTGGAAGTACTCAATCAAGCTAACTTCGGAGGCTTATTAATATCAAACCATTCTTACGGAACGCCTGTTAGTCTAGAAAACGGGGAGCAAAATGCCCCATCTTGGCTTATGGGTTGTTATGATAATGAAGCAAAAAATTGGGATGAAATTGCATATAGCAACCCTTACTACTTACATGTTGTATCAGCTGGAAATGACGGTCAATCCACTTATTCTGGAGGGCTCTTAGATGGGTATGACAAATTAAATCGAGAAAAAAATAGTAAAAATAATTTAGTTATTGCCAATGCTAATAACCCCTTGGCTCTAGGGTCTGGAAACATAATTAGTCTTAGTATTAACTCAAGTAGCAGTCAAGGACCAAGTGATGATGGTAGAATAAAACCTGATATTACTGGTGATGGCACCCAATTATATTCTGCAGAAAGCTCAAATAACTTAGCATATGGAGTTAAGACAGGAACTTCAATGGCAGCTCCAAACGTAGCTGGATCCCTAATCCTTTTGCAGCAATATTACAATCAACTAAACAGTACTTTTATGAGATCGGCTACCCTAAAAGGCTTGGTTTGTCATACAGCAACTGATGATGGAACAAGAGTTGGTCCCGATCCTATTTTTGGTTGGGGTCTGTTGAACTCTAAATTTACAGCTGAGACAATTTCAGAAGCATCTCTTGGAAATGCTGTGATATCAGAAAAATCAATTTCTGATGGAGACAGTTACTCAGTTTCTTTTGATGTTTCTTCAGGAACTCAAATAAGTGCGACACTTTGTTGGACCGACCCCGCCGGAAATGCACGCAGTGGCAGTCTTAACAATCCAACACCCGCATTGGTAAACGACCTAGACCTGAGAGTTGTTTCACCAGAAAATACTGTTTATTATCCATGGAAGCTCAACTTAAGCGATATTTCTGGATCAGCAGAAACTGGAGACAATTTAGTTGATACAGTAGAAAATATTGATATTGCTAACCCCGTTTCTGGAGTGTATACTCTTACTGTGACTCATAAAGGAAATCTTACGGACTCTCAAGACTATTCTCTAATAATAACGGCAGGCAGTCTTGTTTTAAGCTCGGAAGAAAATACAATTAACAAGATGACTGTATGGCCAAACCCTGCCAGAGAAACGATAAATTATCAATTTGCTTCTACAACCAATCAAACTTGTTTGGTTCAACTTGTTGACTTGCAAGGAAGAATTGTGTATACTCAAAATATGTTGGGAGGTTCAGCAACGGTTCAAGGAACTATAAACACCTCAAGTTATTCGAAAGGGGTTTACTTTCTTAACTTAAGTCAGGGCAATCAAAAAATACATAAAAAAGTGGTGCTACAGTAACGGGACCTTTTTAATAATTTGATTTAAAAGCGGGTTTATTTAATAAACCCGCTTTTTTGTTTTATTACTTTAAAATTGATGTGTAATGTGTATTTTTGCGGCATGGAGAAAGAAACCAAAATATACGGCCTTCGTGCCATCATTGAAGCCATTGAAGCAGAAAACACAATAGACAAAGTCTTTTTACAAAAAGGACTAAGCGGCGAATTGTATACAGAGTTAGAAAAATTACTGCGCAAACAAAATATAAACTTCTCCTATGTGCCTGTTGAAAAGCTTAACCGTTTGACGCAGCACAACCATCAAGGGGCTGTGGCCAACATGTCGCCAATCGCTTTTTATGATTTGGAAGAATTAATCACAGCAGTTCAAGCCACAAAAGAAAATCCATTATTTCTACTCCTAGATCAACTTAGTGATGTCCGTAATTTTGGAGCCATTATTAGAACTGCCGAATGTACTGGCGTGGATGGAATCATCATTCAAAAAAGTGGCGGGGCTCCCATAAATGGAGACACCGTTAAAACAAGTGCAGGCGCCGTATTTAATATTCCTATTTGTAAAGTAGACCATATCAAAGATGCCATGTTTTATTTACAAGCCTCCAATATAAAAGTGGTTGCAGCCACCGAGAAAACGGAAAATACTATTTACGATATTGATTTTAAACAAGGATGTGCCCTTATTATGGGCTCTGAAGATAGAGGAATAAACCCTTCTATTTTAAAATTGGTAGACGACAAAGCAAAACTCCCTATGTACGGTAGTATTGCGTCTTTAAATGTTTCTGTTGCTTGCGGTGCTTTTTTATATGAAGTAGTGAGACAACGCCTCTAAGCGTCCTTTTTTTTAAAGCTATACTGCACTTCTACTGTTGAGTCTGTAGTGTGCAGTTCCTCCTTAGGGGTTTCTATAAAATTACCCTCTGCATCAAACTGTTGAAGGAAAGGATCTTCTGTCTCGTCGTAGTGGTCATCTTCCCAAACATAACGAACAGGCTTGGCAACAGAGGTTCTAAAAATAATAGCAAAAACAAGCCCTACTAGAAGCCCCGACAAATGGCCTTCCCATGACATGTTTTCTTTTACAGGAAATACATACCACAACATACTGCCATATAAAAATACAACTAGAAGAGAAAGCGCTGTTAGATGATGATTCTTGGAGATGATTCCTTTAAAAAGCATGAAGCTCATTAAAACATAAATAAGGCCACTAGCTCCAATATGAAAAGCAGAGCTGCCAATTAGCCATGTTAAAAACCCCGAAAACAACATACCAGTAACTAAAACACGCCATGCCAAGGCTCTGTAAAAATAAAAAAGAGCTGCCGATAAAACAAGCAACGGCGTGGAGTTATGGTACAAATGTTCTAGACTGCCGTGAATAAAGGGACTGAAAAGAATGCCTCGTAGTCCAGAAAGAGTTCTGGGGTAAATACCCATATCATTAAAACGAAAACCAAACCGTAATTCAAACCAATAGACCAACCAAATAAGCAAAACGAAACTTAAGGGGTATACAATAACACTGGATGAGAATTTGAAAGGATCGCTAGAGTTCATTTGCCTAAATTTACTAAACACTAACAAATAACCCGCCAAAAAAAGGCATTATGTTAGATTGTCATCTTAATTTAAAAAAATACTTTAATTTTGCAGTATGAATGCACCTTTGGCAGAACGGTTACGTCCGAAAAAATTAACTGACTACATAAGTCAATCACATCTGATTGGACCTCAAGGGGCATTGACTCAAGCTTTGAAACAAGGCCTGATTCCATCTATGATATTTTGGGGACCTCCGGGCATTGGAAAAACAACCCTTGCCACCATTATAGCGCAAGAATCAGAACGTCCTTTTTACACCCTAAGTGCCATTAGTTCAGGAGTAAAAGACGTGAGAGAGGTGATTGAAAAAGCAAAGCAAGGTGGGGGGTTATTTACCACAAAAAACCCTATTTTGTTTATTGATGAAATTCATCGTTTTAGCAAATCTCAGCAAGACTCACTCCTACAAGCAGTTGAAAAAGGATGGGTCACCCTTATAGGAGCCACAACAGAAAACCCAAGCTTTGAAGTGATCTCTGCCCTACTCTCTCGTTGCCAGGTATACACCTTAAACCCGTTTAATACACAAGACTTAGAGTCTCTGCTAACACGCGCAATCACAACCGATGAACAGTTGTCCAAAAAGAAAATAACGCTTTTAGAAACAGAAGCTTTATTACGATTGTCGGGCGGGGATGCACGAAAATTACTTAACATTTTTGAATTAATTATTAATTCTGAGTCGGGACAAACGGTCACCGTTACTAATGAGCTGGTTCTTAGCAAGATTCAAAATAGTACCGTCTTATATGACAAAACGGGCGACCAACATTACGATATCATATCGGCATTTATAAAATCTATAAGGGGAAGCGACCCTAACGGAACTGTATATTGGTTAGCACGAATGCTAGAAGGTGGAGAAGACGTAAAGTTCATTGCGCGTCGACTGCTGATACTCGCTAGTGAAGATATTGGGAATGCCAACCCAACGGCCTTAGTATTAGCTTCAAGCACTTTTCAATCTGTCGCTGCTATAGGAATGCCAGAAGCGCGAATTGTATTAAGTCAATGTGCAACCTATTTGGCTTGTTCTCCAAAAAGCAATGCTGCATACCAAGCCATTAATACAGCTATGGACCTCGTCAAAAACACCGGAAATCTATCGGTACCCTTAGATATTAGAAATGCCCCTACTAAGCTAATGAAAGACCTTGGCTACGGAGAGGATTATAAATATGCGCACAACTATGACTTAAATTTTGTAGCACAAGAGTTCATGCCAAAAGGATTGGAAAACAAAACAATCTATAAACCAGGAAATAATTCTCGTGAACAATCGCAACAGGCATTTCTAAAACAACGGTGGAAAGATAAATACGGGTATTAAGGACGTACGTTTAACGCCTCAATAATAGTTTTATTTTGTTCGTAATATTCGCGAACCCATGCAGACCCTCTTTTGTACATTATTCCAGACTGCCCTTCAATTATATAGACATTTTCAAACAAAGTTGCCTGTGCTGAATACATCACTTTTTTGGTGATGTTATCGACAAAGTCAAACCCTGAATTAGTTGGTTTAATTATAAGTCCCGAAACTGCTGCGTTTTCATCACTAGATATTTTAGGTACGATAACAGGCGGCGTTGACGGTACAATTGCTGCTGCTGCCTTGACCTCAATATCAGTAATAGGAGAAGTTGGTGCTTCAGGAGCAAGAGAAACCGGCGAACTAAGGACTTGATTTTCTCTTGTTTCACTAGCTACAATAGCTGGAGAGGTTGTAGTGCTGTAAGGAATGGCTCCATTATATGTGTAGTTTAAATCTCCAACAGAAACAAAAGCACCTCTTAGAGCTTCTTGAAACGCTTTCTCATACTCTTTTAGCTTGGACTGACCAATCTCTGAGGAAAAAACAATATTATCTCGGCAATCGGTAAGCACTAATTGAAGCTTGGTTTTTAAAAATCCTTTTTTACTAATCACGTCAGACTTTAAAAGTAAACAGCGGTTTTGGGCTAAATCAGAAGGATAATTCTGGAAAGAGTTTAGTACAGTAAACTTGTTCTTTTCAAACAAAAAGATAGTTAGAGAGTTTAACTTATATTGATCTTTTAATTTTAGAAAACTATAACTTTCTGGAACAGAAACATATTTAAAATCGTTAATTGAAGTTTGAGCTTGTAAGTTGATGCTTACCCCTATTGCTAAAAGAAAAAGGATGAAATTAGTTTTCATTATTTTTAAATTTATAGTTAAAACCGAATTGTAAATATACGCTTTGAGATTTAGCTAAGTTTTGATAATCCAATAAATTATCAGCTAGGATATAGAATTGTACAGGCCCTAAAGAGGTTGCGGCTCCCAGGCCTATATTTGAAGATGAATAGGCGTCAATGGTATAAGTGGTTTTTAGTTGTAGGCCTCTTAAAAGTTTTCGATAGTAAAATAAAGAAAAGGCCCATTGTATATGCTTGGGCCGTTTCATAAAAAACAGTTGCGTTCCTACACTATTTAAAAATGTAGAATCAGAAGTATCATAACAGTTACAATCCTTATTTACTTTTTTACCATAATTATAACTTAAAGAACTATTAAGTTTTACAGGGCGCCATTTTGTGTATGATGAATAAGTACTGTCAATTTGAAATAAATCAACAAAATTATCGCTGACCACATCCCAATAATCCTGAGCTGTTTGACTTGAAGAAAATTCAGGGAATATGGGGTTAATTCCTTCGTATTCTAAATAGTTATCTAAAACATAATTCTGAGGGTCTTTAGTATAATTGATAAAGCCTAGATCTTGAATACTTGCATCAATAGTCCACTCTGGACGTGGCTGGTAGGTGAATCCAATATCAAACCCCATCCCTAGGTCCCCCCCTAATAGCATGCGGTTTTTAAAAATTTCTTGTTTGTGAGACGTAGTCGTGTTTTCAAAAGCAGAAAGCCCCGATGTTTGTAACTTCATGTCAAGGTTAAAGACATGGTTGAGGGTGTTTCCAGTGCCTTTTTCGGTAAGAAAAAAACCCCGATTTTCAGTTGATGAGGCTTGTGCTATACTGGAATAAATTTTTGCTCTAACCCCCACGTTCCAGCGCGAGTTTATTTTCTTATTAACTCCAATATGAAAGACAGATAAAACTTCCGCATTAACGTTCAAATCGCTTAAATTAAATCGCCTATTTAAATTGTTATAATTACCTTCATAGGCGAGCACAACAAAATCCTTAGGGAAATAAAATGAAAGATTCGCTTCTTGGTACATTCCAAAAGAAACAAATATTGATTTTTCTAAAGATGTTTTAAGCCTGAACCCTGCTGAAAACACATCAAATTGCTGATGAAATGCAAAATGATCTTGCGCATCCAATGAATAGGCAATGGCTTTTAGCTTTTGATTAAAGTCAATCCCATCTTTAGCAAAAAGGTCAAATGTAGTTACTCCAGTCATGCCTATATTTAAAGAAATATTTGAGAGTAAAGGCACTCCAATATAACCACGGTAATTGACCTGAGCTCCAGGATTTAAAAGTAATTGTTGAGGAATATCTTCAAATCCGTACAAAAGTTGTTTGTTTTGGGCTTGCATGGAACAGTAGAATCCTAAAAATAGTATTAGTAGTCTCATTCGGATATTTCAAAATATAAAACAACTGTTGATTTAAAAACAATAGAGCCTATAGAACCGCTAGTTAAAACAGAAGCTGTAGGGTTTGAAAGCATCGAAATTTTTATATCTAATTTATTACTGGCTTTGAGTGCTTCAAGCTTACTGTCAACAAAAACCTCACTATGCTTGGACGTAATTGGTGAATTAGAGGGGGAGTTATCGATATATAATATAAAGGAGTGCTGCAATGAATTTGAACTGTCTAGAAAATCAATCTGAATTTCAAAGTCTTTATTCAAACTGTTAATGACCTCAATATTAAAATCGGCCCTTACAAGGTAATCGTTTAGAAAATCTTCTGAAAGCTCTTCTAAAAAAAACGAATCCGTTATCAAAGAAATTTCCCCTCCTTGTGGGTTTAAAAAATCTGGAGCAACTAGGTTTATATAAGCCAGGCCAACCTCAACAATTGGAGTAATAACAACTGGCGTGGACTGGTCAAAATCAACCCCTTTTACACAAGATGAATTAATAAAAAAAACAACAAGTATTAAAACCCGAAATCTTATTTGAAAATAAACGAACATACTAAAATAGGTTATACTAAAATAGTCTGTACTAAAAAAGCTATGCTGGTTCCCTAAAGATAGTCTTTTATTCCCAATAAATGATCAACTCCAATAATATCAGGACCAAGCACTTCGTTATGATAATTAAAACAAATAGCATCCATTCCAATATTTAGAGCTCCAAGTATATCAGCTTCTAAATTATCCCCGATCATTATGCTATTTTCAATGGTTGTATTGGCCATGTGAAGCGCGTGATGGAATATTTTTGGATTTGGTTTCTTAACTCCTACCATTTCTGAGTTGGTAACTGTTACAAAGTAGTGATCAATATTCGATTGATTAAGTTTTGCCTGCTGCGCCTCTTTAAACCCGTTGGTTATGATGTGAAGCTGGTACTTGGGAGTTAAATAATCTAAAAGATCTATGGCTCCAGCAAATAAGTGATTAAACGTACAGAGGTATGTAATATAGTCATCCGAAAGCTTGTGAACCATACGTGATGAAATGTCTATTTCCATAGCCTTAAAAGCATCATTGAGTCGAGAAAATTTTAAGGTCTTTTTATCTACTTTTTCTTCTCTATACAACTTCCAATACTTAAAGTTTATGGGGACATAAACCTCTAAGAAATCATTTAAATTGACAGCTAACTTATTCAACTCAAATATTTTCTCAAAGGTCAGAGCAGAGTTTTTGTCAAAATCCCAGAGTGTATGATCTAAATCAAAAAAAATATGTTCTTTATTATTAAATGTCATTGGAAGTGTCTAAAATAATATTAAATAATGATTTGAAATCTACCCATCTTGGAATTGAACTGAAAGCATAATTATGAAATATAAAGGTAAATGATCCATTTACTTTTTTTACTTCTGATATCGCCTTTAATAGAGTTTCTTTTTTATCAAGAAAAGAAACATGTTTAAGCAATGCGAAATCCATTATTTGATAAGGATAAATCTTTAAGGGAGTTTGAATTTCATAATCTAAATCATAAAATAAAAAGGGGGTACATGTACCTGCCCTAAAACCTATGGTGTCTGCGTAACCCATCGTAAAGTCTGAATAGATTTCTAAATCTATATAGTTTCTGTAGGTCGTTGGTAAATTCACTTTAGAAAACGAAGAACGTGCTGAGTTTGTGACTGTATTAACAACGCCATCCATTAAACGTTTCTCAGACTTTAAAATAGCCATAGAATCCAGAGCCCTATAAGAGGCTTTAATTCCAACATTACAATAGTCTGCAACCGACTTAATTAAAGACACAAACTGTTTTTTATTAATATTGTTGTTTTTATCATAGGTGTTAAAGTCACCTATCAAGAAAAATACATTAAACTTTGTTTTACTTGCCTTCTGTCGGTTAATTATCCATTTGAAATTATCGTAAGGGTCTTTTTTGAATCCAAATAAAACCGAAAACCGATCGTAAATAAATTTGAATCTAAAAGAAATCAAATCAGAAAAAGTTTCTGCTACGGTTCTTAACAGCCCTTTATTTTTAAAGTAATAGGCAACGGGGACGTCAATCACAGGGTTTAAACAAAATTTACGAGATTCAAATTCGTAGTTAGGAAAATTACTTTTTAAAGCCTCTTTAAATTTATAGGCCCAAATATCAATAACGGGTTGGTGTAAAAATTGATGCTTAAAGGCTATACTTTCTTCCTTAGTAAAACGACCATAGGAGTCTTTAACGTGTGGCAAGTACTCTTCATAACGACTCAATAAATAAAAAGAGGCTGAAAAAATATCGAAAGGAAGCTGACTCTTTTCTCCACAACTAAAAAAGCATTTTGTATCTTCCCAAACCTGTACATTTATCTCTAAATCTGACAATCCTTGCTCCAATAAAAGGCCATTACTTTTTACAAAAAACTCACCGCCAAGCGGTTGTGGACCGTAAGACATTTTAAGACTATCGTGTGCAATAAACGCTTCAATTACGCTAGTGAAAGAAACAGGAACCTTAAGAATACGACTGCAGATTTGTTTAAAAACAAATTTGAGTCTTGGAGTTATTTTAGAGGTATATACTAATAGCATTATAATACACTTTCATCGGCAAAACTAAAATAAGCCTTTTCTGCGACAATTAAATGATCTAGAACTTTAATATCTAAACTTTGTGCTGCAAGTTTTAATTTCTGAGTTATTTGTTTGTCCGATGCACTTGGAAAAAGAGAACCAGAGGGATGATTGTGTGCCAAAACTAAACAAGTTGCCGACTGCTCTAGGGCTTGTTTCAATACCAGACGAACATCGACTATTGTACCAGTCATACCTCCTTTACTGAGTTGCGTTTTAGCCAATACCTTATTTGAATTATTTAAATAAAGAACCCAAAACTCTTCGTGTTTAAGATGTCCTAAAATAGGATGCATAATAGCAAATACCGAAGCACTGTCGTTGATTTTATCATATACTTTGTGAGCCCCTTCATGGCTTCTGCGACTTAGTTCCATTGCTGCTTCTATCTTGATAGCTTTGGCCTCCCCTATTCCTTTAAAGGTCATAAGTTGAGCCAGTGAAATCCTACTTAAACTATGGAGGTTATTGTCTATGCTTGATAAAATTCGCTTTGATAAACCAACAGCACTTTCTTCATGATTACCCGAGCCTATTATGATGGCTAACAACTCGGCGTTACTTAAAAAATGAGCACCTTTATCTCTTAGTTTTTCACGCGGCTGGTCATCTTGAGACCACTTTTTTATGGAGAATGATTTGGGGGACATTATCATAAATTTAAGGGGTTAATATTAATATAGCTACATTAACTTGAGTTAGAAACTAATTCTTTAATTGTGTCGAGGTTTAATCCCCCGTAACTTCCTGAACTCATCAAAACAACCGTTTTATCAGTATACTCTAAAGACGTTATAAAATGTTTAAAATCTTCTGGGTTTGTGTAAATAAGTAAATCATCACGGTTAAAAGCCAACTCAATTTGATCTTTAGTAACTGATTCTAATTTCTTAATTTCAACAGCGTGTGGCGAATAAAAAACAACCGCTTGATCGGCGGCATCAAGAGCGCCTTTGTATTGCTTAAGAAATTCGGCATTTAAGCTACTATAAGTATGCAGTTCTAAACAAGCCACGAGTGGACGTGTTGGGTATTGAGCTTTAACGGCCTCAGTCGTTGCTTTGACTTTGCTTGGTGAATGGGCAAAATCCTTATAAACAACACAATTTGAGTTTGAGGCTAATTTCTCCAGGCGTTTACTAGCCCCTGTGAAGCTTGAAATAGCTTCAAAAAAATCTGCTTCGTCAACGCCCATTTGCTGGCAAATCCATTTAGAGCCAGCAAGGTTGTTTAAGTTGTGAGCTCCAAATACTTCAAGAGGCAAGGGTCCTTCTTCAGTGTCTAAGTATGTAACACCCGATTCTATTGAATGTTCCGGAGTCTGGTACGGAAATTTACGAATTTGATTCTCACTTTGTTCCACTATATTTTTAACATTCTCATCCTCTGTGTTGTAAGAAATACTCCCTCCCACTGTGATACTATCTACAAAAATCTGAAACTGCTCTAGGTAATTTTGAAACGTTGGAAATACATTTATATGATCCCAAGCAATTCCACTTAAAAGCGCAATATTAGGTTGGTACAAATGAAATTTTGGACGCCGGTCTATTGGAGAGCTTAAATACTCATCCCCTTCTAAAACTATAAAGTCTGCCTCGTCCGTAAGCTTAACCATGACATCAAAACCATCCAGCTGAGCCCCTACCATATAGTCAACCTCAATATCATGGTAATTCAGAACATGTAATATCATTGCTGTAATAGTGGTTTTTCCATGACTTCCACCAATAACAACACGTGTTTTATGCTTGGATTGCTCATACAGAAACTCTGGATATGAATATATTTTTAGTCCAAGATCTTGTGCTTTTAAGAGTTCTAGATTGTCCTCCTTAGCATGCATGCCAAGGACAACTGCGTCTAGTTGATTAGTGATTTTTTCAGGATACCAACCAAAGCTAGCTGGCAAAAGTCCTGAAGCATTTAATCGTGATTTTGAAGGCTCAAAAATAACGTCGTCACTACCAGAGACTTTCATTCCTTTATTGTGAAGCGCTAAAGCTAGATTATGCATTGCTGCACCTCCAATGGCTATAAAATGTACATTCATATTAAAATTTTATGAGAAGTAAAGATACAAAATGGCCTTAAATTTACTTACGGCTTTAGTATAAAATTAAATGTAACTAATTAAGGGATGATTTTGACACACTAAAAACGCAGTAACTAATAACGTGAGTAAAAACACTTCATATACTTAACTTTTTAAGGGTTTAACATAGCCCACAAACTGTCTTTAAGTTGAACCAGCCCTGTTTGCGCTACAGAAGAAATAAATACGTAATCTACAGGCAACTCTCCATCTAGTAACGTTGTCATCTCTCCCTTTAACTCCTCATCAAGCATGTCACTTTTAGAAATAGCAATCAAACGGTCTTTGTCTAGCATTTCTGGGTTGTAGCGTCGTAACTCGTCTAATAAAATATCATATTGTTTTTTGATATTGTCTGCATCAGCAGGTATCAAAAATAGAAGTATTGAATTTCGTTCGATATGACGTAAGAAATAATGTCCCAGCCCTTTGCCTTCGGCAGCTCCTTCAATAATTCCAGGGATGTCCGCCATTATAAATGATTGATAGTCCCTGTATTCTACAATCCCTAAGTTTGGCTTTAAGGTTGTAAATTCATAATCAGCAATTTTAGGTTTTGCAGCGGTTACAACAGACAAAAGTGTGGATTTTCCTGCGTTTGGAAACCCTACCAAGCCTACATCTGCCAGCACTTTAAGCTCTATAGTCACATACTTCTCTGCCATTGGTAAACCCGGCTGAGCGTAACGAGGTGTTTGGTTTGTTGAAGACCTGAAGTGCCAGTTCCCTAAGCCTCCTTTACCCCCTTCACAAAGAATAACTTCTTCATTATTTTCTGTGATTTCAAAAAGAATTTCATTCGTGTCTGTATCTCTTATAACGGATCCCAAAGGGACATCAACATACACATCGACCCCATCTGCTCCAGTACTACGACTTTTGCTTCCGTGTCCGCCGTGACCCGCTCTAAAGTGACGTTTAAATTTTAAGTGGTGTAATGTCCACTGGTGGTCACAGCCTCTTACTATTACGTGGCCACCTCGACCACCATCGCCTCCGTCAGGACCCCCTTTGGTAATGAATTTTTCACGATGAAGGTGTACAGATCCCTTTCCTCCGCTACCGGAACAAGCAAACATTTTTATATAATCTACAAAATTACCTTCAGTCATGTAATGTTATTTAATTTACAGCGTGTTTATAACTGTATTTAACCGGACCGTTATGTCTTCTACAGACCCTACGCCATCCACACCATAATATTTATTCAAATCAGAGTAATATGACTTTAAAATAGCCGTTTCACCGTAATATATTTTAATTCTATTTCTAACAACCGACTCATTGGCATCATCTGGTCTTCCGCTTGTTTCTCCTCGCTTGAGCAGTCGTTGTACCAAAACCTCATCATCAACTTCAAGAGCAATCATAGCACTCACTTCCATTTGATGTGACTTGAGTAATACACTCAAAGCATCGGCTTGTAAAGTATTTCTTGGAAATCCATCAAAAATAAACCCATTAGAATCTAGATTTTTAGCCACTTCCGCACTCAGCATATCTATAGTCACTTGATCTGGAACTAATTCGCCTTTATCCATAAAAGATTTGGCCAAAACTCCTAGATCAGTCTCGTTCTTGATGTTAAAACGAAACACATCTCCAGTAGATATATGTATTAAATTATAAGTGTGTTTTAAAAAAGTAGCTTGGGTTCCTTTACCTGCCCCTGGAGGGCCAAATAATACTAGATTTTTCATTTTTGTTTAACTTTTATTATTTTCTTCTGAATGTTGATTTTGATTGTCATCAAAATCAAGGGGCAAAGATAATCAATTGTAAAGGGTTTGAATGGATTTGATAGGCGATTTTAGTGGTCGATTTCAATTTTAAGTGTATTTTTGTAGGGTATTATTAAAAATCGTTCTAGAAAATCTTATAATGAAGTATTTTTCATCAAACTTCAAACTTGGTATTTTGGGTGGCGGTCAACTCGGGAAAATGTTACTTTACACGACCCGTAAATTTGACATCCACACCTGTGTGATAGACCCTAATGCGGAAGCACCAAGCAAACTGGCTTGCAATGAGTTTTTTGAAGGAGATTTAATGGACTATGACACTGTTTATAATTTCGGCAAAAAGGTAGACACCCTAACCTTTGAAATAGAAAACGTCAATATCGAGGCGCTTAAAGCACTTGAAAAAGAAGGAGTTAACGTCTATCCTTCTTCAAAAACACTTGAAAAAATTCAAAATAAAGCAACACAAAAATTGTTTTATATAGACCATAATTTACCAACAGCCCGTTTTCAACGCTTTGCATACACTGAAGAAATTTATACCGCTATTGAACACAGTAGCATAGGGTTTCCTTTTGTGTGGAAAAGTGCTCAGTTTGGATATGATGGAAATGGAGTCAAGGTTGTTCGTTCCATTGAAGACCTTAAGAATTTACCAAATGTAGAATGTATCGCCGAGGAACTCGTCCCATTTAAAAGTGAACTTGCCGTTATTGTGGCTAGAAACATACAAGGAGACATAAAAGCATATCCCGTCGTGGAAATGGAATTTCACCCCGAAGCCAATCAAGTTGAGTATGTGCTGTGCCCTGCAAGAATTTCTGAGGAAATTTCAAAAAAAGCAGAACACATTGCTCTTAAAGCATCTGAAGCATTTGAGCACGTTGGCCTGTTGGCTGTCGAACTATTTTTGACTCAAGATGATGATATATTAATTAATGAAGTCGCTCCAAGGCCTCACAACTCAGGCCACCAAACAATTGAAGCTAGTTATACGTCTCAATTTGAGCAGCACCTAAGAGCCATTCTAGGAATGCCCTTAGGAAGCACTGAGAATAAACTAAGTGGTGTGATGGTTAACTTGGTTGGATCAGAAGGTCACCAAGGAGAAGTCGTTTATGAAAATATAGAAAAACTAATGGAAATGGACGGCGTAACGCCTCATATTTATGGTAAAAAAGAAACGCGACCATTCAGAAAAATGGGACATGTCACTATTGTTCATCCCAATATTGATTACGCACGCGCAATTGCGGAAGAAGTAAAAAAGTCAATCAAGGTAATAAGTAAATAATATGGCACAGGTAGGGATTATTATGGGAAGCGACAGCGATATGCCTGTCATGAAAGAAGCAATTTCAATTCTAGAAGGCTTTGACATTCAAATTGAGGTAGATATTGTCTCCGCACACCGAACTCCTGAAAAGTTGTTTGAGTATGGGTCAAAAGCACATGAGCGAGGACTGAAAGTAATCATTGCGGGCGCTGGCGGCGCAGCTCATTTGCCTGGAATGATTGCCTCATTAAGCCCATTACCCATTATAGGGGTTCCCGTAAAATCAAGCAACTCTATTGACGGATGGGACTCCATACTTTCCATATTACAAATGCCAGGCGGCGTGCCTGTAGCGACAGTGGCTTTAAATGGCGCCAAAAATGCTGGAATTCTAGCGGCTCAAATTATTGGAGCCTCAGATCAATGCGTAATGGATAAAGTTTTAGTCTACAAGGAAGGATTAAAAAACAAAGTTCTAGAGGCCTCAAAAAAAATAAAATCATAACACACCTCCTACCCTAACTAATTTACATGAGTTTACTAAATAAGCGTTTTGAAACACCTTACAATACGGCACCATTTTCAAAAATTAAAACTGACCATTTTTTACCCGCATTTGTAAGAGCTATTAAAAATGCTAAAATTGAAATTGGTCTAATAGCAGACTCCAAAGACACTCCCTCATTTAAAAACACCATTGAAGCCCTGGACTTTGCGGGGGAACAACTGGACAGAATATCCAGTATTTTCTTTAATTTAAATGCTGCCGAAACCAACGAAAGCATTCAAGAAATAGCACAAGAAGTCTCTCCCCTATTAACAGAATTTTCTAACGATGTCGCTTTAAATGCAACTCTTTTTGAACGTGTTAAATTAATTTATAATTCCAGAAACTCGCTTTCATTATCTAAAGAGCAAAAAACACTTTTAGATAAAAAATATAAAGGGTTTTCTAGAAATGGAGCCAACCTCAACAAAGAACAAAAAGAAACGCTTAGAGCGATCGACAAAGAACAAAGTAAACTCAAACTTAGCTTTGGGGAAAATATTTTGGCCGAAACCAATCGCTATGAGCTTGTTATAACGGATCTCTCCGACCTTAATGGTTTACCGGAAGGCGCTATTGAAGCTGCCAAACAAACCGCCAATGAAAAAGGTAAAAAAGGATGGTTAATAACACTCGACTACCCAAGCTATGTCCCTTTTATGACGTATGCAAAAAATAGAACTTTACGAAAAGAACTCGCACTGGCTTTTGGAAGAAAAGGATTTCAAAACGATGCTTTAGATAATCAAGAAATTGTATTGAAAATAAGCCAGTTACGCTTTAAAAGAGCACAACTTTTAGGCTACAAGACGCATGCTCATTTTGTATTAGAAGAACGCATGGCCAAAACGCCCGGGACCGTTCGCAACTTTTTGGAAGACCTTTTAGAAAAAGCACTGCCTGCGGCTAAAAAAGAATTTCAAGAACTGGAGGCATTTGCAAAAAAAATGGATGGTATCGATGGCTTGGAAAAATGGGACAGTGCCTATTACTCAGAGAAATTAAAACAAGACCGTTTTAACTTTGATGACGAACAGCTAAAACCGTATTTTAAATTGGAAAACGTTATTGAAGGTGCTTTTAAAGTGGCTCATAAACTATTTGGCTTAAGCTTTATAAAAACACAAAATATTGATGTCTATCACAAGGAGGTAATGACTTATAAGGTCGTAGATTTGGAGCAAAATCTTGTATCTATTTTTTATGCTGATTTCTTTCCTAGAGAAGGCAAGCGCAACGGCGCTTGGATGACCTCTTTCAAACCCCAATATATCAAAAACGGAACACAGGAAAGACCGCACGTATCCATAGTCTGTAATTTCACAAAACCAACATCTACAAAACCTTCACTACTAACTTTTAACGAGGTAACTACATTATTTCATGAATTTGGGCATGCGCTTCACGGAATGTTAGCGAACACAACGTATCCTAGTTTATCTGGTACTAGTGTGGCGTGGGATTTTGTTGAGCTGCCAAGTCAAATCATGGAAAACTGGTGCTATGAAAAAGAGGCCCTTGCACTTTTTGCAAATCATTATAAAACTGGAGACAATATTCCGATGCAACTGATTGATAAAATTAAAGCTGCCTCCACATTTCAACAAGGCATGCAAACCCTTAGACAGCTAAGTTTTGGACTGCTAGACATGTCTTGGCATGGAACTGACCCAAGCACAATAACAAATGTCAAACAGCATGAAAAAGCAGCCTTTAAACAAACAGAGCTTTTTCCAGACGTTCAGCAAAACTGCATGTCTACAGCCTTCTCGCATATTTTCCAAGGAGGGTACTCATCAGGCTATTATAGTTATAAATGGGCCGAAGTTTTGGATGCTGATGCCTTTGAATATTTTAAAGAAAATAATCTTTTTGATCCAAAAATTGCGAATGATTTTAAGGATCACATATTAAGTAAAGGAGGCACAGAAGACCCCTTAGAACTATATATTAAGTTTCGCGGACAAAAACCAAAAGCTAACGCCTTACTAAGGCGCTCCGGCCTGATTAATTAATTTAAGAAAAGTGTTAAAATCAACGCTATTATAGGAACGGACTCTACCAAAAAAGACGTGTAATAACGACTTCTAAGGCTCGTGCTCTTAATTAATAAAACGGCTAAAATAGTTATGGTGAAAACCAATACCAGGGTAGATTCTATGTTTGTTTCTTGTTTTAAAAACTCTAAAATAAGACTGTCTGACAGCAGTGCACAGCCAATTAACTTAGTGTTGGTGATTCCAATTTTTTGTGGAATGGTAGAAAGGTAAGCTTCGTCCTGTTCTAAGTCACGAATTTCAAAAGGCAGCATCAAAACAATAAGCACAAAGATGCGCTGTATTGCAATCAATAAATGATCTAAAACCAATACACTTTGAGATTCTAAAAGCGGTAAAATAACGGAGGTTCCTGCCCAAACAATTGCAATAATGTAAATCTTAACGCCCCCAATAGACCTTAAGTTTTTAGGGGTTTTAATCCCTAAAGGAATCGCATACAAAAAAGTTATTAACCCTAAAAAACCCAAAAGCAACAGACTTGAGGTTTGTAGCGTTAAAAAAGCATACAAAAAACCAGTAGCACTGAGTAAAGATACTAGCTGAATGTATTTTAACTTTGTGGTAAGTGAGCGGTAATAAAACTGAGCTAAACCAAAATACTTAACAAAGTTATATCCAAAAACAGAGGCGCAAAACACCGATATATAAAAATACACAGACAGCTTTAAGTCCAGCTCAAACGCAGTCAAAAAGCAAAATGAAAGCACAGCCAAAGCAACATGGATACTGCTGTTTATATAAAAGTCGAGAAAACGCTTCAAAAGAGTCACAACACAAAAGTAATCAAACTGTTAATAACCCCAATATTTGTTTGATAACTTTAAATTACTATGAATTAAATCCTTATTAAATTCCTTAATTTTGTTTTATAAACATGATTATCCTACAATGAAAACAGATCTATTTGCCCTAAGACATATTGGCCCGAGAAAAGAACAGTGTAAACAAATGCTAGACGCTGTTGGTGTAAGTTCAATTGAAGAATTGATTGACCAGACCGTTCCTAAAAACATTAGACTTAAGTCGCCCTTAAAACTTGAAGACCCTTTAAGTGAGCAAGAATATCTTGAACATATTTACTACTTGGCATCAAAGAATAAAGTTTTCAAATCATTTATTGGAATGGGGTATCATCCTTCTAACCTTCCAGCTGTTATTCAACGGAATATATTAGAAAACCCAGGATGGTACACAGCCTACACGCCTTACCAAGCGGAGATTGCCCAAGGGCGACTGGAGGCCTTGCTCAATTACCAAACACTGATTACAGACCTAACCGGAATGGAGCTTGCTAATGCGTCCCTTTTGGATGAAAGTACCGCAGCAGCAGAAGCTATGGCTTTACTCTATGCCGTGCGCCCTAAGTCACAGACAAAATCCGGAACAGTAAAATTCTTTGTTTCTGATGAAGTCTTACCACAAACACTATCGGTTTTAAAAACACGAGCTATCCCTATTGGAATTGAATTAGTCATAGGATCTAGTGAAGAATTTAATTTTTCTTCTGATTTTTTTGGAGCACTTGTACAGTACCCTGGCAAGTCAGGGTTTATTATGGACCTAGAAGAATTTATTTCAAAGGCGAATAAAAATGAAATAAAGGTCGCAGTAGCTGCCGATATTCTTAGCTTATTAATGCTGGAAGCCCCCGGTAAACTTGGTGCTGATATTGTTGTTGGAACCACACAAAGGTTTGGGATCCCAATGGGTTATGGCGGACCCCATGCAGCCTACTTTGCAACTAAAGAAGTCTATAAAAGACACATTCCTGGTAGGATTATTGGAGTTACAAAAGACATGGACGGAAACCGTGCCTTGCGAATGGCGCTTCAAACTCGGGAGCAACACATAAAAAGAGACCGCGCAACATCCAATATTTGCACCGCCCAAGTACTACTCGCTGTTATGGCAGGGATGTACGCTGTATACCACGGGCCTGAAGGTCTGAAATACATTGCTAATAAAGTACAAAACTCTGCTTCTTTGCTAGCAGATTGCTTAGAGTCCTTAGGATTTAACCTAGTACATAAAAGCTTTTTTGACACCCTTCAAGTGACTGTTTTAGACACTAAAAAACTAAAAACCATCGCAGAACAGAAAGAAGTTAACTTTCATTACCCAAATGCAACTACAGTTTCTATCTCTATAAATGAAACAACTTCAATTTCTGATCTCAACCTTATAACTTCTATTTTTTCTGAAGCGTTTAATAAAAAAATAACTGAAGTAAATTCTTTGAGTCAACACAACAGAATTCCAGAGTCTAGGAAACGGAATTCTAACTTTTTGACTAACGTAATTTTCAACTCCCATCATTCTGAAACAGAACTGATGCGCTATATAAAGCGATTAGAACGTAAAGACCTGGCCCTAAACTTTTCCATGATTTCATTGGGGTCTTGTACTATGAAGCTAAATGCAGCTGCAGAAATGCTGCCTCTTAGTTGGCCAAACTGGGGAAATATTCATCCATTCGCCCCATTAAATCAAGTAGAAGGGTATCGAACGGTACTAACAAAACTAGAAGCCCAGCTGACAGAAATTACTGGTTTTGCAGGAACCTCTTTACAGCCAAACTCAGGGGCTCAGGGCGAATTTGCCGGACTTATGGTCATTAGGGCTTATCACGAATCTAGAGGCGATCAACACAGAAAAATATGCATCATACCTTCATCGGCACACGGAACCAATCCTGCGAGTGCCGTCATGGCAGGGATGAAAGTAGTCGTGACAAAATCGTCTGAAAATGGAAATATAGATGTTGATGATTTAAGAGAAAAGGCACACTTACACAAAGATAATTTAGCGGCATTAATGGTGACCTATCCCTCTACTCATGGTGTGTATGAATCTGCTATAAAAGAAATTACTCAAATTATACATGACAACGGTGGACAAGTTTATATGGACGGGGCTAACATGAATGCACAAGTGGGGTTAACAAACCCTGGAAATATTGGGGCTGATGTATGTCACTTGAACCTTCACAAAACATTTGCAATCCCTCATGGTGGTGGCGGTCCTGGAGTAGGTCCAATATGTGTTGCCAAACAACTAACGCCTTTTTTACCAGGCAATCCCCTCATTGAAACTGGCGGAACAAATGCCATTCATTCTATTTCCGGAGCACCCTTTGGTTCCGCCTTAGCTTGTTTAATTTCGTATGGCTACATTAAAATGCTAGGCGATAGGGGGCTCACAGAATCTACAGAAATTGCCATCCTTAACGCCAACTACATCAAAGAACGCCTTGAAGGACATTATGATACTTTATATTCTGGAGAACAAGGCCGAGCAGCACATGAAATGATTATTGATTGTCGTGACTTTAAATCCAATGGCATTGAAGTGGTTGATATTGCCAAACGTCTTATGGATTTTGGATTTCATGCACCTACCGTTTCATTCCCGGTAGCCGGTACAATGATGATTGAGCCGACAGAAAGTGAAGGAAAGGCGGAGATGGACCGGTTTTGTGATGCGATGATTGCAATTCGAAAAGAAATTGATGCTGCTTCCAAAGAAGACCCCAACAATCCATTAAAAAACGCACCTCACACACAAGAAATGCTTACCAATGACAACTGGGATTTTCCATACACCAGAGCGACAGCAGCATTCCCATTAGACTATGTTAAAAATGATAAATTTTGGCCGTCGGTTCGTCGAGTAGATGATGCGTACGGAGATCGAAACTTAATATGTACATGTGCTCCAATTGAAGCCTATGCAGACGCTTAATACAATGAAACTATGAATATCAAAATTACAGGAACAGGGAGTTACATTCCAAAAATAGTTCAAAAAAATGAAGCCTTTCACCAGCACTCATTTTTAAATATTGACGGCTCTGAAATTCCTTCCTCAAACGAGATAATCGTAGAAAAATTTAAAGCTATTACAGGCATCTCGGAACGCCGCTATGCGGAAACCCATTTAACAGCATCGGACCTTGGTGCTCTTGCTGCAGAAAAAGCCATTAAGGACGCTGGAGTTGACCCAGAGACCTTAGACTATATCATTCTAGCTCATAATTTTGGAGATGTAAAATCCGGTTCTACTCAAAGTGATATCTTACCCTGTTTAGCTGCTAGAGTAAAAAATAGTTTGAAAATAAAAAACCCTAAGTGTGTGGCCTATGACATTTTATTTGGATGCCCAGGATGGATTGAAGGAGCGATTCAAGCACAAGCCTATATAAAAGCTGGAATGGCTAAAAAATGTTTAGTGATAGGAGCTGAGACTTTGTCTAGAGTCGTTGATCCACACGATAGAGATTCAATGATTTATTCCGATGGTGCAGGAGCAACTGTTATCGAACTTTTAGACACAGAAGATGGAGGTGTTTTATCTCACGAATCTGCATCTTATACACATGACGAAGTCTATCATTTATTTTTTGGATGCTCCAATAACAAATCTTTGGATGATGACACACGATTCATAAAAATGTACGGCCGTAAAATTTATGAATTTGCGTTATCCAATGTTCCAAACGCTATGAAAACATGCCTGGACAACAGTGGCTATGACATAAAAGATGTGAAAAAAATATTGATACATCAAGCCAACGAAAAAATGGACGAAGCTATTGTAAATCGCTTTTACAGACTGTACAAAACCCCTGTGCCTGATGGGGTAATGCCTATGAGTATTCATAAATTAGGAAATAGCTCTGTGGCTACTGTACCTACACTACTAGATCTTATAAAGAACAATCAGATGGAAGGTCATGAAATTAATGAAGGAGATATTATTATATTTGCTAGTGTGGGCGCAGGAATGCACATCAACGCTATTACTTATAAATATTAATATGTACGCTACTAATTTTCCTAAGAAACGTTACAACCAAACTTTAAAGTTTCTTAAGACTCATATAAATACCGGCGAATCAATTTTAGACTTAGGAGTTAAAAACCCATTTTCTGAAATTTTAAAAACAGAAGGCTTTGAGGTCACAAACACATCAGGAGAAGACTTAGATGTAAACACAACTGTTTTAGATGCTAGTACTGCTGATGTAGCAACTGCTTTTGAAATATTTGAACACCTAGTCTCTCCGTTTACAGTATTAAAAAGCATCCAATCAAAAAAACTAGTCGCCAGTATTCCACTTAGGCTGTGGTTTGCTTCGGCCTATCGCAGTAAAACAGATCCTAGAGATCGTCATTTTCACGAATTTGAATCCTGGCAATTTGATTGGTTGTTAGAAAAAGCAGGCTGGAGAGTGATAGCGACTGAAAAATGGACAAACCCTACTAAAAAAATAGGTTTTAGACCCATTCTTCGCTGGTTTACTCCAAGGTATTACATTGTTTATGCAGAGCGAATTTGAGGTTTTATATCGTCATACCCGCCCATAACGAAGAAGGGTTCATTGGCCTGACGCTTCAATCGCTCATCGATCAATCTTTACCACCCACTAAAGTGGTCGTGGTTGATGACAACTCAACAGACTCCACAGCAGCTATTGTAAATGAAATTACCAGAAAACATCCCTGGATCTCTCTGGTATCAAACACCTCAACTGTAGAGCACTTGCCGGGCGGGAAAATCATAAATGCCTTTTATAAAGGTTATGACTCTCTAGATTCTGATTTCGATGTGATTTGCAAATTCGATGCCGATTTAATTTTTCCAAAAAACTACCTTGAAACCCTTGCAGAGCATTACCAAAAAAACCCAGAACTAGGCATGGTAGCAGGTCATTGTTATATAGATAAAAATGGCAAATGGCTACTCGAAAATCTCACTTCAAAAGAGCACATTCGAGGGCCCTTGAAAGCCTATCGGAAAGCGTGTTTTCTAGAGATCGGAGGTCTAAAAAGATCCATGGGCTGGGATACTATAGATGAATTACTGGCTCTCTACAATAACTGGCAATTTAAAACGGACGAATCGCTTCAAGTAAAACACCTGAAACCAACAGGCGCTAATTACAACCGCAACGCAAAATATTTACAAGGGACTGCACTTTACAAAATGCGGTATGGGTTTATCTTAGCTTTATTTTCAGCTTTAAAGCTCGCTTATAAAAAACACCGCATTCGCCTTTTCTGGGACTATATTATGGGCTACCTCAAAGCACTAAAAAATAAAGAACCCTTTATTATTACTCAAGATCAAGGCGCTTTTGTTAGAGCATACCGATGGAAAAACATTAAACGTAAATTTAAGATTCTACCTTGACCATCCAGTTCAATTCGTCAGCAATTTTACCAATTCTAACGCCGTTAATTGTATCCAATACTAACTGTCCAACAGGGCTGGTATCAGAGACCTGAATAAGGGCGTCTTTATATCCAATTTCTTGGATCATTGCAATCCCTACAGCCGTACCCGTTCCAAACGCTTCTTCTAACTGACCGTTTTTGGAGGCTTCTATTATTTCATCAATTGTAATGGGTCGTTCCACAACTTCAAAGCCTTTATGGCGAAGAAAATCAATTACACTCATACGGGTTATACCTGCTAAAATGGACCCATCTAATGAGGGAGTTACAAATTGACCCTTAATCTTAAAAAATATATTCATCGTGCCTACTTCCTGAATGTACTTAAACTCTTTAGCATCTAACCAAAGGACTTGATCAAAGCCTTTGGATTTGGCAATTTCTGTTGGAAGAACAGCTGCTGCATAGTTTCCTGCAGCTTTGGCCTCTCCAGTTCCGCCATGGGCCGCTCTAATAAACGAAGTTTCAGCATACAGGCGAACACGGTCTGTATAAATTGGTTTTGACGGAGACGCCATTACAATAAACTTGTAAGAGTTTGCAGCTCGCATTCCAATAAACGCTTCATCAGCAAACATAAAAGGACGTAAATACAACGCACTCCCTTCTTGCGGAGGAATCCATTGCTGGTCCAAGCTTACTAACTGTTTCAATGCCTCAACAAATAAGGTTTCAGAGAATTCTGGCATCCCCAGTCGTCTGGCGCTAAAGTTAAGACGTTCGGCATTTTTTTCAGGTCGAAAAAGTAAAGGACTTCCATTGGAATCAATCGTTGCTTTCATCCCTTCAAACAAAGCTTGACCATAATGCAGTGCCATACATGCAGGGTGCATTGGAATCATCTCCATAGGGGTGATTCTGGGATTAGACCATTGACCATCTTTATAATCACAGACAAACATATGGTCTGTAAAGGTGCGCCCTAAGGCAATGTTATCAAAATCAAGAGACTCTACTTTTGATTTCTTAATTTTGGTGATTGAAATTGAATTTGACATAGGTTTAGAGGCTTTAATTTCGGGTAAACTAAAATTATTAATAGTTCTTTAATTGTTGTTTCGTAAAATGACTTAATACTAAGCGACCACTTATAGCAGCACGCTTTTTTAATAATTCGTCCCAGTCGCTAGTACCTTCCCAAAAAGTCGCTTTTAGCGTTGTGAGTGCTTCCGGATTATAGCTGCATAATTGTTCCGCTAACAGCTTCACTTCCGTATCTAAAACTTCAATAGAAGAATAAATATTAGCAAACAATCCTTTTTGTTGTGCCCATTCAGCTGAGAAGAAATTTGCAGGCTCTAAACTTAGCTGTGCCATAGCACTTAGACCAATTTTTCGAGTGACTGCAGGTTCAATCACAAAAGGACCGATTCCTATTGCGAGCTCACTTAATTTAATTTCTGAATACTGTGTCGCCACGCAGTAATCCGTAGCTGCAGCTATACCAACGCCGCCGCCCACTGCTTTTCCTTGAATTCGACCAATGGTGATTTTAGGACAACGGCGCAGTGCGTTTATAACAGTGGCAAACCCCTCAAAAAAGGCCGCACCTTGTTCAATATTTGAAATTGCCATTAGCTCTTCAAAGCTTGCGCCAGCGCAAAAAGTACGATCGCCACCACTTTGCAAAACTACAACAGCAATAGAGGGGTCTGAACCCGCTTTAGTGATTAAATCGGTAAGGGTTGCAAGCATAGAAGCGGGCAATCCATTATGAGGTGGGTTATAAAATTCAATGTAACCGACCTTATTTTTTACATCTAAGCGTACGTAAGAAGTTGACATATTGTAATAGTTTAATAGAGCTAATATACTAGATTTTTAGCGTCTTAGACCCTTATATTTAAAACTTCATGAAGGGATACTTGACGACTAAAGCGTTCACATCTTTAGTAAGATTAGATAAAAATGACTGATGTGCTTTTGATGAAGGGTTGAAGGGTTTATGATCCAAGCCCTTCTGCAAGCGATTGACCTCTTTCATTGTGAGCTCGGCGTCTGAACAAATCCAAGAAGACTGAAATTTCTCCCAGATATAGTCAATTGCAAGCTGATTTGGATGGACCATATCCTCTTTATAAAAACGATAGTCTCTAAGCTCATCCATTACGAGCTCATAAGAAGGGAAATAGGAGGCGTTTTTAGTCTTATTAATGATGGGGTGCAGCGCGCTTATGAGTTGAGACTTGCTGTGGTTGTTTTCAATAAAACCATCTTTTAGGTATCGAACGGGTGAGATTGTAAAAATAATCGTCAACTCTGGATTAAACGATTTTAGAATTAAAACGATCGATTCAAAGACTTCGTTAAGCTGATCAATACTTAAAATTGATTTTTCAAATTCTTTTTGAGATTGCTTGTGGCAGTTAGCTACTATACGCTGAGATTGAATGTGAGTGTATACCCAAGCCGTTCCAAATGTTAGTACAACATGAGATGCACCCTCAATTTGTTCTTTCGTGGAATGCACTGCAAAATTCAATTGTTCTAACATTTCCGTTTTGGATGCATTGTTTAAACGAGAATGTGCCGAATAGCTTTGCCAGTAGCCGTTACTAAAAAAGAGCTCTTTTTCAGAGTAATCAATTCTATCCTGCGCTTTCTTTAATAAGTCTAAAATTGCTAAAGGGTGAAACAATATACCTAAAGGATTAACCTTATGTTGGAACTTGTAATACGAGAACTTATCAGCAATATTTTCTGCAAAACAGGACCCTAACAAAAACACCTTTGAATCATAGTCGATAGCAGGCGCTTGTTTTGCTAACGATATTTGGGTTTGAAGCTTCACAATAGATTTGATTTATTCAATGTATGATTTTGCTTTATCTAGCGCTTCTTGCAGCCCCGCTGGATTTTTTCCTCCTGCAGTTGCATAAAATGGTTGGCCGCCGCCACCGCCTTGTATGTAACGCCCCAGCTCGCGAACGATTGTGCCCGCATTAAGCCCTTTAGAGGCTACTAATTCTTTAGATACATAACAGGATAATAAGGCTTTCCCATTTTGCTCCGTTCCAAACAATAATACTGAATTCTCAAACTGTTGACCTAATTCAAAAGACAAATCTTTGATACCTGAAGCATCCAAATCTACTATTTTTGCTAAAAAATGAACTCCATTAATTAGTTCTACATCTTGCTTTAAATCCCCTTTCATCGACACTGCTTTTTCTTTCAGGAGAGATTCAATTTGTTTTTTAAGTTTTATGTTTTCAGATTTTATATCCGTGATAGACTTCACTGGATCCGCTGAGTTATTAAGTGCTAATTTTACTTGTTCAAAACTGGCATTGTTTTGAGCATAATACGCTTTAGATGCATCATTTGTGATGGCTTCAATACGACGGATTCCCGATGCAACGGCTCCTTCAGATTTGATTTTAAAATGCCATATATCAGCGGTATTTTTAACGTGCGTACCACCACATAATTCAATAGAATTTCCAAAGCGAATGGTACGAACTACATCTCCATATTTTTCACCAAAAAGAGCAATCGCTCCATCGGAAACAGCTTTTTCCATAGGCACTGATCGCTGTTCTTCTAAGCTTAACTTCCCTTCTATTCGAGCATTTACAAAATTCTCTATATCCTTTAGTTGCTCACTAGTTGTCTTAGAAAAGTGAGAGAAGTCAAAACGTAAATATTTAGAATGAACTGCTGAGCCTTTTTGCTCTACATGAATCCCCAAAACTTCTCGTAATGCCTGGTGAAGTAAGTGGGTTGCTGTATGGTTACATTCCGTTCGGAATCGTTGATTCGAGTCCACAACTGCAGTAAATGTATCAGTCAAATTAGCAGGTAAATTCTCTACCACATGTATCGCTACATTATTTTCTTTCTTCGTGTCTAAAACATAGATAACGTCTCCGTTCGCTGACTCTAAATAGCCCTTATCTCCTACTTGTCCTCCACTTTCAGAATAAAAGGGGGTCAAATTAAATACGAGCTGGTATTGCACACCCTCTTTTACAGAAGTTACTTTTCTATACTTAGCAATTTTTACAGAAGTTTTTAAAACGTCATAGCCCACAAATTCTTGTTCAGCATCATCAAATAGTACCATCCAATCTTCCGTAGAAACTTCACTGGCAGCTCTAGAACGTTTTTTCTGTTTTTGAAGTTCTGCTTCAAACCCAACGGTATCTAGCGTCATGTCTTTTTCGCTGAGAATCAAAGCCGTTAAATCGACTGGAAAGCCGTAAGTGTCATACAGTTCAAATGCCTTGTCTCCAGAGACATGAGAGCCCTTAGTAGTGCTTATAATGCGGTCTAATAAAACCAACCCTTGATCAAGGGTTCTTAAAAAAGAAGATTCCTCTTCTTTAATAACATTCTGAATTAATTGTTTTTGCGCTAATATTTCCGGGAAAACAGTTCCCATTTGCTTTGTTAAAACGGTAACGAGTCTATACATGAATGGCTCTTTGAGATTCAAAAATGTAAATCCGTAGCGAACGGCACGCCTGAGTATGCGTCGAATCACATAGCCCGCGCCTGTGTTACTCGGCAGTTGACCATCGGCAATTGAAAAAGCAACAGCCCTTACGTGATCAGAAATGACACGAATCGCGATGTCTTGTTCTAATTGTTTTCCGTAGTCACACCCCGATATGGCCTCAATTTCTCTGATAATTGGGGTAAATACATCTGTATCATAATTTGAAGTTACATTTTGAAGCACCATACACAGGCGCTCAAACCCCATGCCTGTATCAATATGTTTTTGTGGTAAATCTTCTAAACTTCCATTGGCTTTACGGTTGAATTCCATAAAAACAAGGTTCCATATTTCCACCACTTGAGGGTGGTCTTTATTAATTAATTCTTGTCCAGAAACTTTTAATTTTTCTTCTTTAGATCGAATGTCTACATGTATTTCACTACAAGGACCACAAGGGCCCTGTTCGCCCATTTCCCAAAAATTATCTGCTTTGTTGCCCTTAAGAATACGATCTTCAGGAATCAATTGTTTCCATATATCATACGCTTCAAAATCCATTGTAGTTCCGTCTTGCTTACAGCCTTCAAACACGGTCACATAAAGAATGTCTTTATCAATTTTATACACTTCCGTTAATAATTCCCAAGCCCACTGTATTGCTTCTTTTTTAAAATAATCTCCAAAACTCCAATTCCCTAGCATTTCAAAAAGGGTGTGATGATAGGTGTCATAACCAACTTCTTCTAAGTCGTTATGCTTTCCTGAAACTCTCAAGCATTTTTGGGTATCTGTGATGCGGGTATTTGAAGGCGCTCCATGTCCAAGAAAGAATTCTTTAAATGGTGCCATCCCAGAATTAACAAACATCAAAGAGGGGTCGTCTTTTAAAACCATCGGAGAGGAGGGCAAAACTTGGTGTTTTTTAGTTTCAAAAAAGGCTAAAAATTGAGATCTAATATCTTGAGATTTCATGCGAAAATGTTAAGCTTAGTATAATAAACCGTTCTTTAATTAGAAACAATTTATATATTTGTTTAAAAGCCAGGCTTCATACCCTAAAGGCTGACCAATATTTAACAAAAATAGAACTTTTTAGGCAATGTCTAATGTAAAATATTATTACGATTCAGAAACACTGACGTATCGCCCCATAAAAAGGGATACTAAGAGGCTTGCAAAAAATACTTTTGTGTTTTTATTTGCGGCAGCAATGTTTGGTTTTATAACTATTTTGATTGCGGAGCATTACTTTGAATCTCCGAGAGAAAAAGCATTAAATCGAGAACTAGAAAACTTAGACCTCCAATACACTCTACTCAATAAAAAAATGCAGGATGCAGAAGATGTCCTGAGTAATGTTGAGAATCGTGATAATGGAATTTATCGGCTTTATTTTGAAGTGAATCCGATACCAGAAGAACAACGGAAGCAGGGGTTTGGAGGGGTTAACCGCTACAAAAAGTACGAAGGCTTTAGCAACTCTGAATTAATTATTAGCACCAATAAGCGAATTGACATTTTGCAAAAACGAATCATTGTTCAGTCAAAGTCGTTAGACGAAATTACCGCACTCGCAAAAGATAAAGAAAATTTTTTAGCCAGAATCCCAGCAATACAACCCATAAAAAACGAAGACTTAACGCGGATGGCATCTGGATATGGGTACCGAAGTGATCCCTTTACAAAAGTTCGCAAGTTCCATTACGGAATGGATTTTACGGCTCCAAGAGGCACTCCTATATATGCTACTGGCGATGGCATTGTTAAACGAGCCGACGGAAGAGCCTCTGGATATGGGCGTCACATTAGAATTGACCATGGCTATGGCTATGTAAGCTTGTACGCACACTTATATAAATATAATGTTAGAAGAGGTCAAAAGGTGAAACGTGGCGACCTTATTGGATATGTAGGCAGCACTGGGCGTTCGCAAGCACCTCACCTTCACTATGAAGTCTCCATCAACAAAAAAAGAATCAATCCTGTTAACTTTTACTACGGCAACTTAAGCACCGAAGAATTTAATAAACTTTTGAGTATTGCATCCCTTGAAAATCAATCTTTAGACTAATGCATTTAGACCTTCCAACAAAACGGTATTACAGCATTGGAGAAATTGCAAAGGCGTTCAATGTCAATGCCTCTTTGATTCGTTTTTGGGATAAAGAGTTTGAAGCACTTAAGCCAAAAAAAAATGCCAAGGGAAATCGTCGTTTTACTCCTGAAGACGTTCAAAATCTAAAACTCATATACAACCTGGTTAAAGAACGTGGCTATACACTTGATGGCGCCAAAACCTACCTGAAGGAACAGGACCATAAATCGCTAGATAATTTTGATATTATCACAAAACTAGAGAACGTCAAAAACGAATTGATTAAAATCAAAAAACACCTCTAGTTCAGAGATTCACACCCTTTGTGAAACCCTTCCTTAGATTTCTATTTTTTACGCATATAAATTGTAATTGGAACTCCATTAAAGTCATAAAGCGCTCTTAACTTGTTTTCTAGAAAACGCTTGTAAGGTTCCTTTACATATTGTGGCAAATTACAGAAAAATGCGAATTGAGGCTGCGGAGTTGGCAGCTGCATAATGTATTTTATTTTCACAAACTTACCTTTAAGAGCAGGGGGTGGATAATTTTCAATAATCGGTAATAAATCATCGTTCAACACACTTGTTTTGATGCGTTTGGCCCGGTTGTTATAAACCTCAACAGCTGTTTCCATGGCTTTAAAAATACGTTGCTTAGAAAGCGCTGAAATAAAGACAATAGGCACATCCGTGAATGGCTCAATTTGTTGGCGAATATGGGTCTCAAAGGCTTTGGTAGTCTTCGTATCCTTTTCTATCAAATCCCACTTATTTACCAAAATCACAACGCCTTTATGGTTTCGCTGTGCTAGCCAGAAAATATTTTGAACTTGGCCGTCAAATCCTCGCTGCGCATCACAAACCACCAAACACACATCCGCGTGTTCAATAGCACGTACAGAACGCATTACCGAATAAAATTCTAAATCCTCTTTTACCTTGGCTTTACGGCGAATACCTGCCGTATCAACAAGGTTGAATTCAAAACCAAAACGGTTGTATTTTGTATCTATAGAGTCTCGTGTAGTTCCCGCAATATCAGTCACTATATACCGATCTTCTCCAATTAATGCATTGATAAAGGATGATTTTCCAGCATTGGGACGACCTACTACCGCAAACCTTGGTAAAGTTACTTCCTCTACTTCTTCTACGTCTGGAAGTGCTTTTACTAAAGCATCTAATAAATCTCCTGTACCACTACCATTGATGCTTGCAATGGTATAATACTCTCCTAATCCCAACGCATAAAACTCAACAGCGTCTTGCTCTCGCATCGCGTTGTCAACTTTATTAATAACTAGAAAAACAGGCTTATCAACTTTTCTTAAAAGCTTGGACACATCTTCATCCATACCGGTTACCCCCGACTCCACATCCACCATAAAAATAATGGCATCCGCTTCTTCTATGGCTAACTCAACTTGTTTGTCAATTTCGGATTCAAAAACATCGTCACTTCCAAGGACATAGCCCCCAGTGTCTATCAATGAAAATTCTTTACCATTCCAATCACTTTTACCATAGTGACGATCACGGGTCACTCCACTCACAGCATCTACAATGGCTTCTCGCCTTTGAATCAACCGGTTAAAAAACGTGGATTTACCTACGTTTGGACGTCCTACTA
>Ga0209715_1000306_pt1 | contig 43957 bp, 34 predicted proteins | sample COGITO_mtgs_1205_2_FD_184809 | JGI IMG/M metagenome (GOLD analysis project Ga0209715, IMG submission 184809) | Pelagic marine microbial communities from North Sea - COGITO_mtgs_120503 (SPAdes) (version 2) | ecosystem: Environmental > Aquatic > Marine > Epipelagic ... | reverse complement strand
TTTTTTTTTAATTATTTTTTTTTTTTTTAAATAATTTTATTTTTTTTTGAATAATTATATTTTTTTTTAAATAATTATTTTTTTTTGAATAATTATATTTTTTAAATAAGTTGAATTTTTTTTAAATAAGTTGAATTTTTTTTATTTATTTATTGTTTTACAAATCTAATACAAATATTACAATTGTATTTGTTGTAATATTCTTGTAAATATTTTGTAATTACAAAATTACAATTGTAATTAGTTGTATTTTGTTGTAATTTACAAATTAATATAAAGATTTTTTCATTAAATATTTAATGAGTGAACTCATAATAAAGAATAAGAGAATTGTTGATTTTTATAATAAAAATGAAAGTTTAGATGTTGAAGCAATTAACTTAATAGTTATTAATCTTTTAGAACAATTACTTGATGGAATGAATTCAAATGTAGTTTCAGGTATCAATTCTCAAATTTTAAGTGATGTTGGAGAACTTAAATCAAAAATGTTTGATATTTCTAGTTCTATTAATAAATTAAATACTGATATTACAAATTCTATATATGTTAAATTACAAGATGTTAAGAAAGACTATATTGAAGAATATAGAAATATATTATTATCCAATTTTTCTCAAAACAATGAAAAGTTAGGTTCTCTATTACAACAAAATAATTCTAGTTTGATAGATAAAACTACACTTTTATTAAATGATGTTCTCCCAAAGAATAATGAAAATCAACAAATTATTTTTAAAGATACTATTATTGATTTTCAAAAATCTATTACTGAAGATACTAAATTAATATTATCTTCTTTAAATAAGGATGATAAATTAAATGATTTTTTTATAAAATTCGAGAACAAGTATAACCAATTAATACAACCTTTTCAAGGAATTATAAATTCAAGCGAAGAACGTTTACAACGTGAAATCACAAATGTTAAAAATACTCAAATGCCAGAAACCCTTTTAAAAGAACTTACTGATTTTTTTAATAAATATAAAAATTCTAGTTATAAAGGTCAATTGGGAGAAATGCAACTTGAAACTATAATTAATCAAATCTTTCCTTGTGATGAAATTATAAGAACAACATCTATTAAAGCTTCAGGTGATTTTAGAATTAATCGTGAAAATAGAGAACCTTTAATAATTGAAACAAAAGACTATGATAGAAATGTAACATTAGATGAAGTTAAAAAGTTTATACGTGATATTGAAGAACAAAAATGCCACGGTGTTTTTCTTTCTCAAAATAGTGGCATAACATCTAAACAAAACTTTCAGATCGATATGAGTAATAAGAAAATTCTAATATATATTCATAATGTTAAATATGATAGCACTGTCATCAAGATGGCAATTGATGTTATTGATAACTTATCAGAAAAATTCAATTTGTTAGAAAATGATGATATTATAGATTTTTCTATAACCGATGAGAACCTAAAAGAAATTAATAAAGAATATAGTGATTTTATTAATAAAAAATTATTATTTATTGATAATTTTAAAGAAAGTCAAAAAAAATTATTAAATCAAGTAGAAGATATCAAGTTTCCTTCTTTATCTAAATTTTTATCACAAAAATGTGGAAATATACTAATTAATGAGAACCAAGGAATAATTTGTTCAATTTGTAATAAATTTACTGCACAAAATAATAAATCTTTAGCTGCACACCAAAAAGCATGCAAAAAAAGACAAAATCTATCAGAAACTGATAAAATTGTTGTTAATACCAGAAACTAACAAATCATAAACATATTTATTATCTATAAATATGTTTTTCTTTTCAATCGGTTTAATCAATGAACTTTATATGAATACTTGTATTAATATCATTTAATGGAAAGTGTATCATCGATTTTTTATTAAACCTTTTTTTATAATTAATTTTATAGGAAGGGTTATTTATTGGAGTTTCCGACCATTCTAAATATTCGTTATATGTTTTCCAATATGTATGCTTTCTCATATATTGTACAACATCATAATATTTTTATATTACTTTAATTATGGTTATAAGATTTTTTCGCACGCATGTAAATACATATTTGAAATAATCAAACAATATAAACACATGATAAAATAATATACAATGATTAAAAATAATTCTATTCCTATGATATTTTATATGAAATCTGAAAGTAATAATGAATTTTGTTTTACAAAATGCAAAATTTACAAAAATGGTCCTAGATATAATACTAATTTACGAGGATGTGATGGAAATTTGATAATTATTAAATTATCAGACGGACGTTTTATTAAAACTAACGATTTATGGTATGAATTAGATGGACCCTTTAATGAAACCTCATTTAAAACTATATCAATAAATGATCTAATCGGTGAAGTTATTCCTATTGACTATAAAGAAGTAGATAAATTATTCAATGTTGATGAAGAATATATCTATCCTATTATCGGAAGATAATCTGCAAATATATAACTTCTCTTCAATAATTATATATTTAAAATATATAATGGAAAATATTAAATATATAATTATTACAATAATTATTCTGGATATTTTATTATTAATATTAATCGGAGAACAAAATATTAATAAAAATAATCTAATTTTTTCATATACTATTATACTAACACATGTGGCTATATTAATTGGTATATGTTTTTTTAATAAAATGAATGAATATATAATTATAGGTATTTCTGTTGTTGCAATTTATTTGTTAATAAAAATTATTACTATTAGTAAAAGAAATAAATAACTACTTATCAAGAAACAATTTATTAATTTATTTATATAAAATATTATTTATATAATTGTATATGTCAAAACCTTCATCGTTCTCTACTATTTGTACATCCAATTGCGCTTTTGAATTAATTGGATTACTGTTATCATTATCAATATATCATACTAATGAACATGTTTATATATTATGTGATAGTAAAACTAGGGATATTATTAACAACATGACACCACAACCTCAACTTCAAATTAATTGGTTTATAGAATTAGATAAGTACTCTGGATTAGATCGTCAATCTATGGTAGCAAAAGGTATTTGGAGTGATTTTCAAATGGCAAAAGCAAATATTATAAAATATACTTTAAATAAAGAAAATGATACATTATTTTTAGATAGTGATATTATTATTACAAATATTATAAATGATATTGATTATACAAAAGATATTGGAGTTTCTCCACAATATATCAAAAAACAATATTTGCTAGAAACTGGATACTATAACGGTGGTATGTTATGGACCAAAAATAAAAATGTTCCTATCGACTGGATCGAATATACAAAAAAATCTCGGTATTTTGACCAAGCATCTATTGATGATCTGGTTAATAAATATGATTATTTTGAATTCGGGGAAAATTATAACCTACAATGTTGGCGTTATTTGTTATCGAATGAACCCAATAAAACTATTGCGTCATATATAACATCTAAACCACATGATAAACTTTATTATAAATCCCAACCACTTAAATTTATTCACACTCATTTTCTAGATCCTCGTTTTAAAGAATTCAATCTTATTATTTTAAATCATTTACAAAAAGCAAACATGTATAAAATACTAGCAATTATTTATAGAGTTATCAATAATAAATGGTTAATTAAAATTCCAAAACAACCTTTAAATGGTATTGCATTTCATAAAAATGATAGTTTTCGTGAAATACCAATCATGTTAAAAAATAAAAATAAAGATCTTGATATATCCTTTCATACACAATCAATACATTGTTGGCTTGAACCTAATATCTTATTATATGATCGACCTACAATTGAATGGTGCAATAATGAACTTAATAGTGCTTCATTATTATTACTTGGTAATGGCAGTGTAGATGTTGAAGGAAAATTATTGTGTGATAAATATTCTAATTTAGTTGTACATCCTTGGATTTTTTGGCCAAGAAAACCCATGTTATTAGAAAAATTATTGACTTCTCATAATTTACTATCTTATACAGAGAGAAATATCGAATCTATTTTTATTGGTAATATTGAAAATAATGTTCAAGATAAATATCGCGCAAATAATAATTGGAATGAAGTCATTTCTGAATATCACTGTACGAAAAGTAAAGAATACCTATTTTCACATGAAGAATACTTATTAAAATTACGTGGTGCTAAATATGGTCTTTGTTTACGTGGGTATGGTTCCAAATGTCATCGTGAAATTGAATTAATGGCATGGGGGACTGTTCCAATTATTACACCTCATGTTAATGTTTCATCTTACATGGAACCACTTATTGAAAATGTACACTATATATATGCTGAAAACACAAATCAATTAGTTCAAAAATTAAAATTAATAGATGAAAATAAATGGAGAAAAATGTCAAATTCTTGCCATGAATGGTATATGAAAAATGTTCATAGTTCAAATTTTTGGAATAATATGATATCCAATATACTATTTCATTAAATACATAATATTATGTTTTTATCTCTATTTTTTTTTCGATTGTTGTAATATATGAACTCTGTTATTGTTATCATGGCTGGCGGTTTAGGTAAAAGAATGAATTCCAATATTCCAAAAGTATTACATCTAATTCATAATAAACCTATGATTATTCATATTATTGAAAAAGCTATACAATTAAAACCTGAAAAAATTTATATTGTTGCTGGTATATTTCTACCAGTTATTGAACATGCTATTTGTTTATATAATTTATTAAATCATATTACTTTTATTGAACAAAAAAATCCTCTAGGTACTGGTCATGCTATTCAATGCTGTAAACCATTTTTACAACAACATAATAATACAAATACTATTATATTATCCGGTGACGTACCTTTAATTGAAACTGATACCATTAAACATCTATTAAATATTGAAAAATATGTTAAAGTTCTCACATCATATGTTGAAAATCCATCTGGATATGGTAGAATTATTGAAGTAAATAATATTTTTGAAAAAATTGTTGAAGAAAAAGATTGTACATCTAATGAAAAACTTATTAATAAAATTAATTCTGGTATATATTGTTTTAATACAAATATTTTATGTAAATATATTATGCAAATTAATAATAATAATAATCAAAATGAATTCTATCTAACTGATATTATTGAAATTATCAAAAATAAGGAAAATATTACTATTGAACAATATAATATAAATGAAAAAAATTCTTATCAAATACTTGGTGTTAATACTGAAGAACAATTAAAACAACTTAACCTATTGTAAAACAATATAAAAAATATTTTTGTATTTAATAAAGTATGAGTGAAACTGCTAAGCAACATATTTCTCTTGTAGTATGTGGTCATGTTGATGCGGGAAAATCTACAACAACTGGACATTTAATTTTTAAATTAGGTGGAATTTCTTCTCGTGATATGGAAAAACTCCAAGCCGAAGCTGATCAACAAGGTAAAAGTTCTTTTGCTTTTGCTTATTTTATGGATCGCGATAAAGCTGAACGTGAACGTGGTGTAACTATCAATTGCACTACTAAAGAATTTTATACTGAAAGTTATCATTATACTATTGTTGATGCACCTGGTCACAGAGATTATGTCAAAAACATGATTACTGGTGCTGGATGTGCCGATGCTGCATTGTTATTGGTACCTGCTGAAATGGGTGGTTTTGAAACTGCCATTGCCAAAGGTGATCACTCTACTGGTGAAATCCAAGGACAAACTCGCCAACATGCAAAGTTATTAGGTCTTCTTGGTATTGAGAAACTTATTGTTGGGGTAAATAAAATGGATTCGTGTGATTGGTCTGAACAACGTTTCAATGAAATCAAAGAAGAAATGACAAAAATGATTACTGCTTCTGGTTTTAAGCCAAAACAAGTTGCATTTATTCCTTATTCTGGTTATAAAGGCGAAAATCTTGTTGAAAAAACAGATAAGATGCCATGGTTTACTGGATGGAAAGCTAACATTAATAAAGATACTGTTGTTGAAGGACATACTTTATATGATGCACTTGAAAAACTTATTAAACCACCAAAACGTTTTCCTGATAAAGATGTTCGTATTCCTATTAATGGTATTTATAAGATTAAGGGGGTCGGTGATGTTATTACTGGTCGTATTGAACAAGGTACATTAACTGCTGGTGATGTTGTACGTGTTGTTCCTCGTGGTCTAGATGGTTTGAAAATATTTAGTATTGAAATGCATCATAAAACATGGCCAAATGCTTTCCCTGGTGATAATATTGGTATGAATATGAAAGGATTAGATAAAGCTAATATGCCAAAAGTTGGTGATATTATTACTTTGCAAAAACAAGCTTTGTGTGAACCAGTCGAAAGCTTTATTTGTCAAGTCGCTGTTCAAGAACATCCCGGTCAACTTAAACGTGGATTTTCACCATTAGTTCATGTGCGAACCGCTAAATCTTCTTGTAAAATGACAAATATTGTTTGGAAAATGAGTAAGAAAACAGGAGATCAAAAACTAGAAAATCCTGATTTCTTGGAAAGAGGTGAAAACGCTGAAATAGAATTTGTTCCACAACAACCTATTTATTTGGAACCATTTGATCAATGTGCGGGATTAGGACGTATTGCAGTTATGGACTCCAATCAACTTGTTATGCTCGGTAAAGTAATAAGTGTTAAATATAAACCATACAAAAAGTAAAAATATTATATAATAATGACACTAACTTTTTTATATTTTACATGTATTGGAGTTACTGAATGGGTTTTTTTATATAATCTCGGATTTTATAGCGATTATTAATATTTTTGATTTTACTTATACTAATACTTAATAAATAGTTTAATTATTATAATATATATATTTATATATTATAATGGTTCTTATAAATATACTTACTCGAACTGGTAATCGTGAAAACTATTTCAAAATATTAAAAGATACTATAGATATACAAACTTATAAAAATATTAGACATATTAAAAGTAACGATAACCCAAATTGTACATATTTAAATAATGAAATTGATGTATTTCCTGTTATTGCTGATCGTTCAACCGGTGAAGTTTTTTACAATTTATATTTAAACGAACTCGGTGAACAATTGAAAGAAGGTTGGGTTGTTATATTAGACGACGATAGTAAATTAATTGATACTTACTTTTTAGAAAAATTAGCTGAAGTATGTGAAAAATCAAACCAAGATGAAGTTCTTATATACAAAATAAGACTAGCAAGAGGGTCTTTTTTACCAAGTGATAATAATTTTCAAAATAATAGAATTGTAAAAGCTAATGTTGATATGGCTAATTTTTGTATACATTCTAGTGCTTTTAGTAAATTTAAATTTCATACTAAAAGCTGTGGTGATTTTTATTTTTTAGATTTGATCCGAAAATCTAACGAATATAAATTTAAATTTGTTGATTTGCCATTAGGCGTATGGGCCAATTATGATGGTTGTAATAAAGGAAAATAAATTTATATTTATTTCCTATTTCTAAATATTTATTTCCTATTTCTAAATATTTATTTCCTATAGTATATTTATAGAATGGCTAAATATGAATTAAGTCAGGGTGGTATTCTGCAATATTGTAACGATGCGATTGAAAAAGTTAAAAAATATAATCAAAATCTTGCTTCTATTGATGCTAATACACCTGTAATTAATATCTGGAATGAACTAGAAGGAAAGGAATATCATGTAGAAAAGGAATATCATGCGGTTCTTAAAACACTTAATGATGATAACACTAAATATGAGTTTTGGCGTAACCGTTTAATTAATGTCCGTGATGCCCTTAATTATTGTATAGAACAATTAAAACCGGAAAAGTGTAATAATATTGAGCTTGGTATTTTTGGTAGTGAAAGTGCATCGAGTGATATAGATATAGGCGTTTCTTATAAAAAAGGATCCTCAAAAGATGTTAATATGTTAAAATTAAGCCAGGTAGTAGAATGTTTTGAAGATTATTTTGTGAAACAAAAATACACATCACTCGATATTGACGTTGAAATGTACGCAGATTACTTCATATCACCGAGATATGGACTTCCATTTATTCAAACAAATAAAGATATATATAAAGCATGTTTACCTTTTGTTTTAGCAGGTATAATGAAGAATATAATACAAGCAATGCATGATAAAAACGTTTTACCATGTGATACGCGACGTATAATAGATAATGTTAAAGCAACGTGTGATTCCAAAGCCGTTGAGGGTTCGATCAAAACAATGGATGTTACTAAAAATATAAATTCTGTTTTAAGTACTCTTAAGCTAAGTGATAATAGTACTATCAAAGATATTATCAAAAATATCGAAGAACACATTGCACCCGCAAAAGGATATATAAAAGAATATATGAAAAGTGATTACGAACAATCACGAACAAAATATTATGATTTACTTAATGCTGCTCATAATGAGTATATAAAACCTGAACCGAATATGGAAGAATTAAGTAAAAAAATTAGTCACGCACTAGTGTATAGAGCAGAAAGTTATTTGTCTGCACCTACGATTTATCACGTAGTTTATACAATGCAAGCAAACCCCACGGACAACGATGTTAAAAAAAAACTAAATGGTCTGATTACAAGTTATGGATACAAAATATCAATATTGGAACAACTTGGATTTTTAACACGTTTCTATAACCAATATAAAAAAGCTGATAACCCCAATTGGAAAAAAAAGAATGAAAAATATATGGGGCGTCTCAATGATGCTCTCGAAAAGATTGGGAATAAGAACACCCTTATTAGTGGAGGAAAACGTGTAACTCAAAAACGCATGCGCAAAAATAAAGGCAGAAAAATAAAATCAAATAAAAAGAAATCAAATAAAAAGAAATCAAATAAAAAGAAAAGAAAAAGCTATTTCAAATGATAAAAAATTTTATCATAGTGTTGATGGTGATAGTATTGCTTAATATATCTTTTTAGAAAGTCGTAATTTGGTATAATATCTGCATAGACACATATATATATATATGTCTATTAGTTCAAAATTTATTAATATATTCTTTTACTCAATATATGAAAATAGATACAGAAATTAAACTTGACTTTAGTGATGTCCTTATATCTCCGAAACGTACAACTATTAATAGTAGATCTGATGTTGATTTGTCACGCTCTATTAAGTTTAAATATTCTCCGTTTAAATGGGAAGGAGTTCCTATTATTGCTGCAAATATGGACACCGTTGGTACATTTGAAGTTTATAATGTATTAAAACAACATAACATTATTACTGCTATGCATAAATTTTATTCTTTGCAAGATTTTCAAAATGCTCATAAAAAATATGGTCTTGATCCTGACTATTTCATGGTTTCAACTGGTATAGGATATAATGCTATTGAAAATTTAGAAGAAATACTTTCTGTAATTGATTGTAAATGGATTTGTATTGATATCGCTAATGGATACATTCAAAAACTTGTTTCTTTTTGCCGTAGTGTTAGAGAAAAATTTCCTGATAAAATTATTGTTGCTGGTAATGTTGTTAGTCGGGAAATGACAGAAGAACTTATTTTAAATGGTATGGTTGATATTGTTAAAGTCGGGATTGGACCCGGAAGTGCGTGTACAACTCGTATTAAAACAGGGGTTGGTATGCCTCAATTGTCTGCGGTTATTGAATGTGCTGATGCAGCTCATGGTGTAGATGGTCTTATTATTTCTGACGGCGGGATTACATGTCCCGGTGATGTTTCAAAAGCATTTGGTGCAGGTGGTGATTTTGTTATGATTGGTGGACAATTTGCGGGTCATGACGAGAACCCTGGTAATATTATTGAAGAAAATGGTCAAAAATATAAATTATTTTATGGAATGAGTAGCGATACCGCAATGAATACTCATTATGGAAAAGTTGCTTCTTATCGCGCTTCAGAAGGTCGTAGTGTTAAATTAAAATATAAAGGTCCGATTAATGATACTGTTTTAGATTTCTTAGGCGGTATTCGCAGCACATGTGCTTATATCAATGCTAAAAAAATTAAAAATATTCCTAAATGTTGTACATTTGTTCGTGTTAATAGACAATTAAATACTATTTATGCATAATTTTTTTTTAGGAAACACATAAATAATACATAAATATAATATATTATTGAAGGTTTATATTCATTTATTGATTGACCAGTTCGAACTGATGGTTTGTATACTACTTCAAGACTTTCTATATCTATTTCAATAAACTGTCCATAATCTTCATGTACTTCGATTATATGTTCATCCATTATTATTATGTTTATACTATTATTAATATACATAATAAAACAATCAATTTTAATATTTTATTGCTCTCTCTCTCAAATAAAATTAATATTAAAATTAGGTCATGTTACTAATTATTTGGTTTTTCTAATACAGTCCAATATAATGATACTGGTCTATAAGTATTTTCTTTTTGCCTTATAAATTGCCATAACCAAGGCATATAATTTAGATTTTTTTTATATGTATAACATAAATAACTTTCTAAATAGTTTGGCGCTACTAAATAACATGCAAAATGTTTTAATAAATTATAATAATATTTATTATTACATTCATTTATATATTGACAATTCAACCAATTATATGAATATACCAAATAATCTATTGTATGATCTTCATGTTTTACACCTTTGCACATTTAAAACGCCGAATTAACAACGTAAAAAAATAATACAAAAATTGATATAAAATTATATAAAATAATAATTATTAGATTATATAATGAGTGATTATATTAGGATTAATAAAACAACTGAGTTTATTAATAAATCAACAGAAGTTCATGGAGATAAATATGATTATTCAAAAGTCGTCTATGAAAAGAATTTAAAAGAAGTTATAATTATATGTAAAAAACATGGAGAGTTTCTACAATTACCAAAAACACATAAAAGAGGTAATGGTTGTAATTTGTGTGCTTTAAATGATATGACAAATAAAAAAATCAAAAAATCAAAAGAAAAATTCTTTAATGATATAAAAATTAAAGATAATGAAAATAGATGGGATTATTCAATCGCTGAAACAGAATATTCAGGAACGAATAATAATATTACTTTGATATGTAATGGTTGCAACACTAAAACAAATAGAACACCATATAAACATCTTAGAGAATTTCAACCTTGTAAAAAACAATGTTTTGTGATTAAAGAAAAAATATATGAACTAACTGAATTAGAAGAAAAAATTATAGAAAACAAAGCAGTAAATGAAATAAAAGAAGAATGGAAAGATTTTCCAATTGATAAAAAATATTTAGTTAGTAATAAGGGTGAAATAAAAAATAAAACTACAGGAAACATATTTTGTGGTTCTTTAGATAAAATTTCAGGTTATATGAGAACTGCTATTAATAAAAAATCATCCTCTATTCATTATATGGTAGCATTAACATTTATACCAAATCCGGAAAATAAAAAAACTGTAAATCATATAGATAAAATAAGAACAAACAACAGAGTTGAAAATCTTGAATGGTCTACTCATGCTGAACAAAATATTCATAAAAATATAAAAACAAAAGAATACAAATCACATAAAAATGGTAAAAAAATTCTAAGAATTGATAAAGAAACTAATAACATTATTGAAACATATGAAACAATAATGCTTGCATCAAAATGGATATTAGAAAACATAAATAAAACTAATACAAATAATATGGATATTTATAAGGTGTTAAGAGATATATCATATTCTTTATCTGGAAAAATAAAAAGAAATAAAAACAATTATTTTGGATATAATTTTATATGGAAATTTGAAGAAACTAATAATATAATTCAAGATGAAATATGGAAACCAATAGTTGATGTAGAAAAAAAAGGATATTATATATCTAATTTTGGTAGAATAAAATCACATAATAACAAAATAAAAGATACATTTGGCATAACAGGTGGTTATTATGAAATGAAATTTGATAAAAAACATTATAAAATACATAGATTAGTTGCAACATATTTTATAGATAATCCTGAAAATAAACCTTTTGTTAATCATAAAAATGGAGATAAATTTAATAATAAAGTAAATAATTTAGAATGGTGTACTAATCAAGAAAACATACAACATGCTTATAATATGGGTTTAAATTCAAGGGTATCATGTATTATTCAATACGATAAAGAAGGTAAAAATATTATTAAAGAATTTAATAGTATAAATGATGCTTCAAGAGAATTAAATATAAATTGTAGCTTAATAAGCGCTTGTTGTAGAGGTAAACAACTTCAAACACATGGTTATCATTTTAAATATAAAACAGATAATTTTACATCTGGTAAAAAAGTTTATCAATATGATAAAAATAATAATTTAATTAAAGTTTTTAATACAGGAATTGAGTGTGCCAAGTATTTTAAAGTAAATAGAACAACTATTTATAATAAAATTAAAGGTGCATTATCAAAAAATGAAGAATTAAATAAATATTTATTTTTATATAATAAATTATAAAAACTTTATAAAATAATATTATTATTCTCTTGTGCTTTTAATTTTGCTTTACGATTTAAATATGCTTGTATTGAAAATTTTTTTGTATTGGTAAAAAGTTTTGTTATTAACAATTGAATTATCAAAATAACTAAGAAAAAATATAAAATATTTTTGTTTTTATTAATAAGTTTTGAATATTTCATATATATATATACAATATATAAAATGATGTGTAATAAAAGAGGTTAATTAATTCCTTTGATTAATTTTTATAAACCCACTTTTATGGGTACAATTATAGACCAAGATATAGCACCAGTTATGAATATTTTTTCTAGAGTTGGAAAAAGTAAAACAAAACCTAAATCTAAGTCAAAAAGAAAATCTCGAAAATAATTATATTCTTTTTAATATATATTCACTTGTATCTAATGCTCCTTCCATCCATGCTGTGTTTTTCGCTGAATAATTTTCACCACATACAAATAGTGGTTTGTCTTCAAATGGTTGCATTATTTTTTGAGGCATGGTTGTACTATCATATCCTGGTTTTAGAAACACAACCCCCGAACTCCAATAAAACAGTTTAGTATTTATTGGTTCTGATATTTCTATATTAAATGTTTTTTTTATTAATTGTCTATGTTTTTTATTTATTCCTTCTATTCCTTCTTTTTCATATAATCTCTTCCAATAATCCGCATATACATTATCTGTATAGGATATCATTATTATTCCTTCTTCTTTATTTATTGGTATCATATATCGCATTTTATTATTCATTGTTAATTTTGGATAATCTTTAAACCATATATCATCTTTTGAGAACTTTGAATATATTCTACATAACGGTTTTCCTACCAAATATTTCAAATATTTTTTTATATGTTCAAATATTTGTAATTTCTGCAAAAAATCTTTTTGTGTTGCGCAAACACATACCTCACTTTTATATTTTGTTTTTTTATCTTTTACTGTTATTTCAAATTTGTTATTTATATGTTCTATATCTATTACTTCGCGATTTTTTAATATTTGTACATCTCGTTCTTTCAATATACTCACTAATTTATCTATTATTTGACTTAATCCACCATTCATTATATAATACTGTATAGAACCCGTAAAATATTCTTTTATTATATCTATTGCATCATATGCATTCATTTCCGTCAATTCTGATGTGTAACCAAAAAAATCATGCAAATATTGTATTTCTTCTTTTGATACTTTTATTTTGGCATAATCCATAAATGTTTTATTTTGGAGAACCTCTTTTTTTTCATTCACATTTTTTATTATTTTCTTTATTATTTCGTCGTTCTTTGACTCTTGTATTTCTCCTGGATCATTTTCATCTATTACTTTAAAATCGGTCGTTATTTTTATCTTTTTCTTATCTAAATCCAACTCTTTCAATAACTTCATTAAATTTTTATTTTTGCTATGAAAACGCCCTGCACCTGTCTCTACATCCATTGTTTTATCATGATATGTAAATACTCGTCCACCTAGACTATTATTTTTTTCTAAAAGTTTTATTGATTTATTAGGATACTTACTCGATAATTTATAAGCTGTGTATAATCCAGCAATTCCTCCGCCTATTATTATTATATCATCCATATAAAGTAATTGTATATTTTTTTTAAATTAGTTATAAATGCAAAACTACAATATATCATTTTTATATATGAAATATTTAATTTATGAATTATTTAGCGGTGTTGGATTATGTAATCAACTTTTCTCACTTGAAACTGGAATTTATTTAGCTAATATTTTAAATAGAAAACTTATACTTATTATTAGAAACCCTCTTTGTCATTGCGGTAAATCTTCTTGGGATTATGGTTATTTATTGAATTTTTTTAATAATGACTTTCATAGATATTTACCACAAGGTTTTGATGTTTATTACAAAACCGCACCAAAAGACATTGAACAACAAATGAATGATGATAATGTCATTATGAATTATGATAAGTTCTCAAATATTGTTTTTGTTGATGAAGAATTAAACACTCGCGAAAATGAACAAAATATTAAAGATTTTTGTCATTATAGAAAGCCTATTATATTTAATATAAAAGATCATGGAGATAAAGATTTTTTGTATATAAATAAAACTAATGCTAGTAGATGCTTTTATAATTTTTATACTACTCACGAAAATATGCAATTAATGGTTGATATTTGCAAATCTATTCAATTTAAACAAATTTATTATGATATTGCTAACTCTATTTATACTGAAATTCCTAGAAATAGAAACAATATGATTGTATTTGCACATTTAAGATTTGGCGATGCACATAAACCAAAAGAATTTATTGAACGAAGTAATAGCACTATTATTAAAAATCTTTCTGAATATTTAGATAGCCATAAAACAAATATGGTCAACTATCACCTATATTTTCTTATGGACAATAAAAAAAATGAATTCTTTAATAACGCTATGAAAAAATACAATTATCAAATCATTGATGAAAGAGTTAAAAATGTTTACAAAAGTTTTATTGAAGATAATTCCATGTTGTTTTTTAATGTTCATTCTGTAAATCGATATGAAGTTACAGAAGCCATTATTGAAATGATATTAGCCAGCAAAGCTGATGAATTTATTGGATATTCATCTAGTACTTTTAGCCATTATATTCAATATTTAAGACATAATAATAAAAGATCCTGTAATAATTATTCAAACCTTGCCAACAATAATATAAAACATTGTAGACTATCAAAAATTAAAGATAGTAAATTTGAATGGATTAAATATGGATTTTCCGGGGGACATCCGGTTTCTTGGCATTACTTCTTCAAACCTTTGTATGAAAATCAAAATATTAATTTATCTATTATTGATAAAATTGATGGATTTGGTTCTCAACTACAAGCTTGTTTTTCTTTGATTGCTTATTGTAATTATAAACAATATAATTATATTCATAATCCTTTTTACAGAATGCATCATAATGATGAGAACCTAGACAATTTTCCTACTATTATGAACAATTTTATTAATTTAGAACATTCTTTTAAAAGCACAAAATCATTAACTAATAACGAATTAACTCAATTACATAAAGTAAAAGAAGGTTATTTTGTTCATGGTTCTCTTAGACCTGAAATATTTTATAATGAGGAAGTTATCAAAAATATTCGTTCATGTTATTATTCTAATGATAAACCTTATATTGAAAATATTTATTTACCTAACACATATAATGTTGCTATTCATATTCGCAGAGGTGACGTTAATCTTCAAAAATATCCTTCACGTTTTACAAAAAACAGTGAATATATTAATTTATTAACTAATATGCCCGAATTAGAAAAAGATAACGTCTTTTTACATGTGTTCTCTGAAGGAAAACAAGAAGATTTTTCTGATATTGTTGAAAAATTTCCAAAAATTCAACTTCATTTAAATGTTAATATTCAAAAAACTTTTCATCTCCTTGTTAAATCTGATCTATTAATTATGTCCAAAAGTTCCTTTTGTTATTGTGCTGCATTATTAAATGAAAATAAAGTAAATGGTACTATTATCAAAAACTGGTGGCATAAACCATTTAGAAAATGGTTATAATTCATTATTTTTCATATTTAATTAATATATATATGAAAAATTTAATTATTCAAGTCTCCGGTGGAATTGGTAATCAAATGTTTCAGATTGCTAATGCATATGCATTATCTATCAAATTTAATAGAACATTGATGATTTCTGATAAAAATTCTACTTCTAGAAATACTTATTGGAATTCTATATTAAACCAGTTCTCACAATTCTTGATAAATCATAATATTTTTATTGAACTTAAACGAAAATCCTCTATTTATAATTGGGCCATGACACGATTTGAATACAAAGAAATTATATTAAATGATAATGTCGAGAACTATTGTATTGAAGGATACTATCAAACCTTCAAATACTTTGATTTAGATATTTTTAAACCTATGCTTAATCTTGATTTTATTCAAAATTATTATAATATTGACAACAACGATATTGCATTACATATTCGACGTACTGATTATACTGCTAATAATTTTCATAAAGTTTTATCATTAGAATATTATAAAACGTGTATTTATCAATTAAATTCAAAAATTAAAATTAATAATATTTATGTTTTCTCTGACGATATTGAATGGTGTAAAAAAAATTTGGATTATGATAATTTAATTTTTGTCAAAAATAAAAATGAAATTGAAGAACTTATTTTTATGAGCACATTCAAACATTTTATTATTGCTAATTCATCTTTTAGTTGGTGGGCTGCTTATTTATCCAATGCCTTTAATGTATATTGCCCTAAAAATTGGTTCATTAATGGTTGTCATTTAAATACTAAAGACCTAAGACCCGATAATTGGATTGTTATTGATGATAATATTTCATTTTATAAAGAAATACATACATTTAATAAAAATACTTTTAATGTTATTAGCTTAGGATCCGCTTGTACTATGGTTCATAATATTCATGAAAATATCTACAAAAATTTAGGACCGCTATATAAACAACCCGATAATGCTACTAATTTTTTTGATTGGTTAATTACGGATTTTAAAGGTATTTTATACATCTTCGAGAACTTGATGTTTAAAGATACCAATTTTTTAACAAGAGACAATTTTACAGATACTGATGTACAAGCATCCTCCGGTAAATTACACGGTGGATGGGCTTCCGTTTATAAAAAAATTGAACATAAAGAACAAAAATTGATTTTTTTACATGATGTAAATAAACATATTTGCAATGTTCCTAGTGACTTTTTCAAAAAATATATTAGACGTTTCGACAGATTATATGATAAAATTACTTGCAATAAAAATATTCATTTTATTCATTGCTTCGATTTTCAATGGTTTAAACCTTATTTCCCTACAATTGATGAAATTAATCTTTTCTTTTATTGTTGTTATCAAATTAATCCTATATGTAATTCTCAATTGTATTTTCTTATTCATCCTTATTTTGTTAAGCCCGAGAACATGGAGTTATTTAAATCTTATGAAAATACCAAAAATCTCAATGTTTTTTATTTAAAAGATAAAGGGTGGAAAGATGACTGGAAAGCCGGTAATTTGAACTTTGATGAATTCTTTTTACATTTTTAAAAATAAAACTCATTATTGTTTCCTCTATATAAACATACAAACATTGGTATATTTCCCATACTACCTGTTACAAAATATTTACATTTTGACATTATTATCACTATTGCTAAAAAATACTTGGAATAATGATAATTATTTTTTGCATTGTATTTATCCACTGATGAATTACGCTTTGCCATTGTTCGTATCTCATCTTTAAATACCACCTTGTTCTCAAATACATTTTCGCACGTTTCAACAAATTCTCGCTCATCTGATTGTATCAAAAATCTTATATTTGGATCTTTTTCTAATATTTTTTTTCCATGTTCTATTACCTCATCATATGATTTTAATTTTGTTTCTGTTTTTTTATCATTTCCTCTATAAAAAAGCACACAAATATTATTATAATCTAAATTATATTTTTCTTGTAGTTCTATTATTTTCCCTTCTATTTCAACCGATGGTGAAAAATATTTTTCCATGAATTTTTGTATGTTTTTATAATCTAAAGCCATATGTGGCTTAAATTGATGATAATGATGAAAATCTACTTTAGTTTCATAAGGAAAATCTTCTGTTTCATCATAATGTTTAAAATAACTATAAGTTATATCGTCTCTTGTCTTTTCTTTATATAATAAAAATTGCTCACTACTATCTATTATTGGTGGTAAATATTCATTCTTATTAAAATATGTAACAATATGATATAATCTTACGCTACAACATGAAAAAAATCCTGATCCAGGAGATACTTTCGCACCTCCATGTTGTATAATTAACGTATTTGTACTCATATATAAATATCATGATAGAAATATTTATATATTTATTTATTTAAAAACGTTTTTGTGAAATTTTCGGCACATTGTTTTACACTTACTGTTTTTTCTATAAATTCTCGTGGGTTGTAATTATCTACTTGCTTTAAAAATTTTTCATATGTCGTTTCAAAATCTTCCTTGTTCTCAAAATATTCTCCGCAACGTTCATCCCAAAATGCTATTGTTGTTCCTGGTACATCTGGACAACCAGTCCAACCATGTTGTTGTCTCATATTTGTTACACTCCATACAAGTAAAGGTACATTACAACTCAATGCCTCCTCTAAAGCAAACCCTTGACTTTCATGTCTACCTATCCATATTCCATATTTACATGTTTGTAAATAATTTACATAATCATCCTCTTTATAACCATTATATCTAAAACAACGAAATTCAATACTTCTATCTTTCAAATACTTTTCCACAAATTGTAATTCTTCTGGCTTTCTATGTTTAAACATTATAAATACATTTTTCCTTTCCGATTTATTTAGTGTTGGTTTAAACTTTTCAGTTTCAACTGGAAATGGAAAACTTTTTATTGGTAAATATTTCTCGGCTCCCTTATTAATCCATACATCTCTTGCCCAAGGACTTGGTTGTATATATATCGAATTATTTTTATTATTGATTTGTTGTAATTTACTATCTGGAAATATAGATAAATGCGGACCAAATATAAATCTTTTTTCCGGATAATTATTTACATTTAATGGCCTCGAAGGTGAATATATAACATCCACCTTCGGTATATCTGCTATTGTTCCGTACAATATATTATAATCCAAATATTCACATATCATTTCCATTCCTTTCTTATTTTTATGATGATATTTATTATCCAAAATTAATAATGTTTTTTCGTTTATTTTTTCTTCTTCAAATTTTACTTGTTCTCCTATTAATTCCCATTTTTGAGCATCCGAATTATTTAACCCATATAACCACGCCTCACATCTTATATCATTTATTCCTCCTTTTACATCTATCACTTTATTTGTACTATGTTTTATTATATTTCCTTCTATTGACCAATTGTTTTCTGAATGTGATAAGATTAAATCATTTTTTATTACATCTAAATGCATATTCTTTTCTACATGAATTATACTGTTATTTTCAAATTTCCATAAATTATTTTTATCATTGCTTAATGGCACCAACTTTAATTTATTCTCTTTTATTCCCAAACATATATTTTGTGATAATAATTTTATTTTAAAGTTTCCTACTGGTTTTGATATTATAAAATCCCATTGTTGCGCTTCTGAATAATTTAAATTATGTACCCATACTTCTTTACGAGGGTCTGTTAATCCTCCTTTTATATCTATTGCTTTTTCGTTCAAATTTGATATAATAAAACCACCCGACTGAATTTTCCATGTATTATTACCTTTATTTTCTGATACTATTAAATCACTATTTTTTGAATGAATATCTAAATATTTGTTATTCGATAAACTTACTAATCTATATTGTGCATCTAATTTCCATAATTGATTTTCAGTTTCTCTATTATTACGCATAACTACCTTATTCTCTTCCACCTCTAAACAATCATTGTTATATTTTGATTTAATTTTTAATAATGTATTTAACGGTATATTCTCTAATTCCAATTCTACATGTTCTTTTACCAAATGATCTGCTAATCTATATTGTTTTCCTATAAAATTATGACAACTTGGTACTTCTATATCACTTGGATGAACACGCCGACCTTCATTTGAAATATGCGCTATCACATCATTTTGTAATATTTTCCACAAAGTATCATTCAAAAATATTTGATCCACATTATAAGGACGTTCTTTATAATATTTATATAATTCTTCTATGATCGCTGTTACATTTTTAAATGTATACTTTTTGGAAAATAATGTATTATTTATACCAAATAATCCTCCCATTATATAATGCATATGACATCTATGATCTCTTATTGAATGTAACGTTTTTCCGGAATTCATCCATTCTTCGACTAAACCTGCCTCGCGCTTACTTAATCTCGAATCCGCATCTCTAGATACCCAAAAATCTACATTTTTATCATCTAATGGCAACCATCTCCAAAACATCCCCTCCCAATTCATTTTATTTATTCCTTTATTTTCACATAATATACATTCTGCACCTAACTCCTTATATTCATCTATGTATTTATCTGGAACGGTTGAATTGTAATATATACGTACCACCCATCTTGGAAAATGTTCTTTTGCTAGTTTTATGTTCTCCTTCATTCCAATTATATATGTTGCCTTTGTTCCATATAAACAAAAACTCAATACGTTTATTTTTTCATTAGATACTCTCTCTTCTTTTTCATTCATTTTTAATGTATATATTTCATCAATATTTATTGTTTCATATTGTTTTGTTATCTTTTTTAATTCGTTGTTTAATTCTGTTTTTTTTGTTAAATTTTGTTTGGCAAATTCTATATTATCATTTGCGGATTTAAAACATAATACACTACCATTTGTTGATAATGACTTTTTACAAATATAAACATTCTTTATTTTATGTAAACGATCTATACAAACACCTATATAACCATCCGCTGCTGCACGTATTGGAAATAAATTATCATTTAATATTTTTGCACATTCGTAAGTAACTCCATAACAACCGGCATCTGATAGACCTACTTGTGTTTTTACAAAATAATTATTTACATTACTTTGGTTTTTATTATTTAAATTTATAAACCTCGAATTTGAAAAATAAAGCACTCCCCAATCATTCGGTATACTTGTGCGAAATTCACTAAAATAACTATTCAAATTTTCTATAAATATAAAATCGTCCTCTAATATTAAACACTTTTTATAACCCTTCTCTACTATATCCTTATATGCTAAATAATGCGAATATGCACATGCTACTCTTCCAACATAATTACAAACATCATTATGCCCTTTTCCATTACACCAACATTTCTCTCCCTTTTCATTTATTATTGCCGTTTTACAATAATTATTTCCATTATATGCTATTAATTCATTTGATTTTAATTTATTAATATCCATTTCATTCTTATTTACCGCATCAATTATTGTTATATTTTTTAAATTATATTTTTTTATTTGATTTATTATAGAAACCTTTCTATCTACTAAAATATCCAAATGAAGCACATATATTTGATCAAAATAATCTGATAATGTCATTATATTTATAGTATATTTTTTTAATATAATATAAACTAATATTGTTGTCCGCCTCCATGCCCTACATCATAATACATTACTGGTTCTGATAAATATGCACAATTTGTATGTTTTATTAAACGTAACCAATATTCATAATCCGGTGCCCATAATTGATTACTAAAATATCCTATTTTATTTATTATACTACGGTCTATCATTACACTTGACGCAATACAACAATTATGTACCTCTAAAAACTCTTCATCCCATATTTCCGGATAACCGTCTGCCATTAAATGTCCCTTATTTTTTCGACTATAAATGTTTTTTATTATTCCCAAATGTCTATCTTTATTCCAGGTTTTATAACTTGCCTCTGGATTATATAATCCATTTCCAAAATAACTCTCTGTGCAACTCATTAAATAATCATGCTTCTTCATTACTTCCAATTGTTTTTCTATTTTATTCGGTAACCAATAATCGTCATCGTCTAAAAATGCTATATATTTTCCGCTTGCTATTTTCATACCGATTGAACGTTGAAATCCTCCGGGAGATGCATGTCCAAATCGTTTTTTTGTATTTATATCCATATTTACTACTATGCATCCTTCGAATTTATGTTTATAATACTCTTCTTCCGATGAACCATCGTTTACTATTATTATTTCTATATTTTTATATGTTTGATTTTTTACACTTTCGACCGCTTTCAGTAAATATTTAAATCTATTATATGTAGGTATTATTGCTGTTACTAAATCTCCCATTTCATTATTAATATAAATTAATAATTTATCTTTTACGTATTTATTCGTCCACCTCTCTATAATGCAACAATAATATATCATAAAAATCTCCAGTAAATTTTTTTCTAAAATGAATATGATCCGTTCCACAAAAGATTATCAATCCATTCGTTTCACTATGCAATTCTAAACACTCTTCTGATGGCGGATCAAACCAATATCGACCCTTGCTTTTTACTGGCTGTTTTACCTTGTGTAAATATATTGGCCAATCATCTGATTTATTTACCAAAAATGATACCGTGTATGCACAATCCGCTCTATCTGTATGTGTCGGCAATTCGGCATTTTTTATATAAGATGATAAATATGTATATGTCGGCTTCAATCTCTTTTTTGTTATTTTTTCTATCACTGGTAATATTTCATAATGTAAAAATCTCGAAAATGGCTCATTATTTGCTTTAAAACGATCCGCCTGTTTATCTCCAAACAAAAATACTCCCGACTCTATTGTTGTCCTATAATATTTTTTCAATAAATTTGACATTTCATAACTTACCACATTGTCTAACACTACTGGATTAAATTCATCAAAATTATAGGTCGCTTCTAAATGCTTTGGTAATAATCCTTTTCCTTCATCTACCAACTTCTTGAATTTTAATACATAATCATTAAATTCTTCAAATTTTCCCTTAAAAAAATATTTAAAACTCTTAAATCCCGGCCAATTTACTGTTACTTCTTTATTTTCAAACTTACTTAACACTGTTTTGTATGTATCTATATAATCTTCTTCTTCTATTGGCGGCTTTGGTGGTAATTCATGTAATTGCATTTTTATGTTTTCCGCTTCATTTACCAAAGATTTTACTAATGGATTTACATTTTTTACTTCGTCATATTTACGTACATAAATATTTAATAAATATTGATCTTTTTCACTCGTATTTATTAATGTATGATTCATTAAATTATCCCTTTGTTCTGTATTTATAATATTATTGTAATAAAGCATTGTTCCTGTTTTCATTTTTACTTCTTTTGAAATCTTATCAAACTTGAAATTCAAATCATCACTTAAAGATATTGAGATTGTTTGCAATCGTTGACCCAATCTCTCTGTATATTTTTTTCCATTTTCTGTTGTTAAATCATACCCGTCGAAATAAGGACCATGACTTGCTCCTGGTATATATTTCACTATATTCATGTTCTCAAAAAATCTTCCTTCTATTTTTAATAGTGTTTCCAATTTTTTTATTAAACTTTGTTTTGTTGGGTTTTTTATCCAACAACTCGGAAATTTTGACGTTGAAAATTCACACTCTTCTATTAATACTTTACTATTCTCTTCGTCTATAAAGTTCTCGGATTTATAAATACTTTTTGTATTATGTATTTTTTCCAACTCGTCTGTTTCTTCTAATTCATTCATCTTAAATTCCTTCAAATTTAATTTATTATTCATTTTTGTATAATATTCTGGATTATATTCCTCATATAACATACTTCTACTACATTCTCTAAACCATAAATTAAATATGTACTTTTCTCCTTTTAATACTGGCGTTCCCGCATGTTCTGATAATGGATGTTTTTTTGTTGTATCTTTGTAGACATTGTTAAAAACTAACAATTTTCCCATTTCTGGACTTACCTCTTTATTTAATCTTGTAAATCTTGTTGAACCTCCTTCTTCTACTGAATTTAAATATACCAATGCGGTTACCATTCTTTGACCACCATATTTTATACAACGTAAACATTTTTCGGAATTATCATGATCCCAACTATCACAATGAGCTCTATATTCATTCCCCTCATCATAATAAACTATTTGAAATTTTTCTGCATTTTCTATTGGTATATTTACTTGTTTTGCTATTTTTTTACATATTTCTTTTGTTATATCATCCTCATTATGATCTATCCATGCTGTCATACTTGTACGACCTGGTGATTTATATCCTCCTTTATCATCACTTACTACACTTCTTATTAAATGTGGTTTTGCCAAAGTTATCATATGTTCACATTCTTCTTGTGTAACATAATTCGATATTGTATACACACCTGGATCATCATGTACATTTACTAATTCTTCTTTTGATTGTTCAATTTCTTCTATTTCTATTTTTGTAAACATTGGGTCTTTTTGTTGTGCTAAATCTGTTTCTGTTAATTCTTCCACTCTTGGAATTGGTTTTTCAATTTCGTAAAATTCTGCCATATAAAATTATATATAAAATTAATTTTAATATTTTACACATTTAATATTAAAATTGAATTTATTTTTATTTTTACTTATATATATATATCATATAATGCCATCTAATAAATCTGCAACAAATAAATCTAAAAATAGCAAAACAATAAATAAAACTATTAAGAATAAATCTATCGATTTAAATGTACCATTAGAAATGCAATCTAAAAAATTTGAAGAAATTGATAATGCACAAAAAGATTTAATTTGTAAAAACAATGCATTGGATTTAGTTTTAATAGAAAATGCAAATGAAATTTTTAGAATGTTTATGCAAGAAGGTAAAGATAATCACAATATTAATGCTGCATTGGAATTGATAGGAACCTCAAATAAAAATTGTATTTATTTACAAACCGAAACTTTTGATATTGTTCAAGATGATGAAGATGAAGATGGAGACCCTATTTGGAATTTCACTGAAAATGAAGAAAACAGTGATAAATTGAAAGAATATATTGATATTTGTAGTGAAATTATTGAAGATGAAGACATTGATGAAAATACTATTATATATACTGTAATTGGCTTGAATTTAGGTGATGGTGGACATTATGGTGCAATTATTTATGATGTCTCTGAAAAAAAAATATATGTTTTTGACTCTATGTCCGGTAGTACGAAAGAAGAAACTGAATATACTAATTCCGGTACAGAAAAAATTTTTATTAAAGTTGCTACACGATTGTTTTTAGGTGATGAAAATTATAACGGTATTGAAAATATTGAAACTGATGATTTTCAGGTTGAACCTGTCTACGTTGATTATTTCCTTCAACCCACTGGGGGATTTGAAGAATTTTTAGCTCCTGTTTTAAGAAAATTGGAAAAAGCAAATGAACGTAAAAAAGATAAAAAACAAAAAGAATTAATTCAATTAATTAATCTTCAACATACTGAATCGCAAAACCATTTTTGTTATATTTGGAGTATTTGGTTCTGTAATATTTATTTGATTGGTGGTATGAATAAATTTAATGATATTGTTTCAAAAATTTCTAAAGATAAATGTATTTCGTTAATTATTATTAAAAAGTATATATTAGGTCTTGTTCATTTACTATCAAATGAAGATAAAATTAATTTAAATGTTAAAATGGAATATAAAGAGTTTTTCGATAAAAAATTCCCGCAAATTTGGTCTAATCACGAAAATAAATATGAAAATAAATATGAACTTTATAATATTAAATGGAAGAAACCTAGAAATATTAAGCAATGCTTGGATTTCTCATATGAAAATTTTATTATTTCTAAAATAAAGAAAACTAAAAATATTGATGTCATGCAAAAACTTGAGTGCAATTAATCTCTACCTTAATTTTTATTTATTTGTATATCTTTTACTATAATGTATTGCAACCAACGCATTGTAAATGCAAGACTTGCACCTGAATGACCATAAGTATCATTTATATCAGACATTATATCTAACACTATTTTATTATTATCCCACATGAAACCTCTATCTATTGGCGGTTCATATGTTTTTAAAAACTCCTTTATTTCTATATTATTCTCTATTTTAGCATAAGCCAAACGTATCATTTCTTGTTGGTACGATGCTAAGTTATTGAAATCTGACATTATAAATTTAATTTATAATTATTTATTATAAATTATTTTTTTATTCAATTTTTATTTAATGCGTTTATATTTTCATTTATTTAGTATAAAAAATTATATTCATATATATGTATAAAGTATATAATGATTGAAAATGGTTTACATTATGTATGGACACAAGAAATTGAAGAACTTTTGGAAAAATTGCGCGTTAATTGTGTAAACTTATGTGAATATCATAGACGTAGATATTTCCACTTCAAATCTTATGGAAAATATTTTCGCATTCCTATAATTGTTTTGGCATCTATTAACTCCACGGCATCTGTTGGGTTACAACCTATACTTGAACAGCGTATTGTTTCCGGTATAACTTGTATAATAGGAATGATTATGGGAATTATGGGATCAATCGAATTATATATGGGTATTCAAACTAGTATGGACTTAGAGTTGAAACAATCTAAAGATTTTTATGCTCTTGCAATTGATATATATAAGACGTTAGCTATTGGAAATGATGATCGCGGTGAACCTGGTATCGCCTATTTGAATAAAAAATATAATCAATATTCTAAAATTTGTGAGCAAAGTGATTTGTTAAAACGCGAATTAAGAATAGATATGTTGGCTAATATTAAATATGGTTTTAAGGATCGCACACCAAATGGTTCGTCCGCTGACGAAATCGACCTCATAAACAATATATATTCAACGATTAATGGGCATAAAGATAGTATATCACAAGAGTTTAATAAAGACAATCAATCATTAGAGGAGTATTCATCTAATATGAATGGTTTAACTGCTTCAAGATTAGAAATGTCGAAAAACATGATAGCTCAACGGAAACCTTATGTACCATCTCCTAGAGAAAATACTATTATTATTAAAGATCCATCTTCCATATTACCAGTTAAAAATACGAATACCGAAACTAGTATAAATAATGCTTCATCCACTATAAGCACTATGATTGAACCCGTTGCTGATATATCTAATAATTATTTGAAGGTATAATTTTTTATTGCGAAAAAATAAAAATTGATTTAAAATCATCATATTATATCAACCATATAAATTATACCAACTATACCAACTATTAAAATGAACGATCAATGCAATATATGTGTAGAAGACTTTAGTAAACAAAAGAGAAAACAAATTAAATGCGAATACTGTGAATTTCATGCATGTAAAGAATGCTTCGAGAGGTGGATTTTAACTGAAACCGTTCCAAAATGCATGAATAACCAATGCGACCGAGAATGGACCACTGAATTCATAGCCGATCATTTTGCATCTAACTTTATTTCAAAAAAACTCAAAAAACATAAAGAAGATGTTTTATTTGATAAAGAACGTGCTCTCCTTCCTGCAACTCAACCCATTGTGGAAAATATAATCAAAGCTAGAAATATCGAGAAAGAGATTGATATTGAAAATTTTCAAATTAGAAAACTCCAAAGACGCATTACTAGCTTGCGAGTAGAAAGGGAAAGACTATTACATAACAATCCAGAAAAAAAAGAACGAGCCAGATTTATAAAAGCTTGTCCTCGTGAAGAGTGTAGAGGGTTCTTAAGCAGCCAATATAAATGTGGCATATGTGAATATTGGACATGTCCTGATTGCCATGTTGTCAAAGGGTTAGAACGCGCGTGTCAGCATGTTTGTGATGAAGATACAAAAGCAACCGCTCAATTATTAGCAAATGATACAAAAGCGTGTCCTTGTTGCGGTTATGGTATTTATAAAATAGACGGATGTGATCAAATGTGGTGTCCTGAATGTAAATCCGCTTTTAGTTGGAGAACCGGTAAAATTGAAACTAATATTCATAATCCACATTATTATGAATGGATGAGGCGAACAGGTGGTGAAATACCCGCCAATCACAATGAAGTTATATGCGGTAGAGAAATCGACAACCAATTTTCTAGAGTATGTGAACTATTATTGTCTATTAATCCATTATGCTATGATCTACGAAAACCATTTCGAGATACTTGTAGAAAAATTATACATTATAGATTAGTTGAATTGCCACGTTATCAAACCGATCATGTGATTAACAATCAAGAGCTAAGAGTAAAGTATTTGATGAATGAAATCGATGAAACCGAATTAAAACATATTTTGCAGAAAAATAGCAAAAAAATTAGAAAGCACAGAGACGTATACAATATCCTCATTCTCTTTGTTAATACCACTACAGACATTTTATATAGATTTGCTGATATCATCCAATGCAAAGATTTCGGTAAAAACGTTACTGAAGAAAAAGTGATTGAACTTGTACATATATTGAATGAAATAAATAGAATTACAGATTATTGCAATGAATGTGGAGAAAAAATCGGAAAAGCATATAATTCGAAACCGTTTCATATTATAAAATGTTTTTCAGTAATTAACGACCAAATCCTTACTGTTAATTTATAAATATGTGTAATGAAGAGATTTTCATTTATTCAAAAAAAATAATAAACAAAATGATTTAAAGTATATTCATATTTTATTATATATGAATATGTTCATGTTTTATCCTATTATTATGATGTTTTTGCTTTCTAAGTGTATTGCTTACAATGAAACAAACTTTGATTTATTTTTCGTAAATGCGGATCATGAAAATGATGACGATAGTCATTTTTTGTGGCACGAGTTTACTTTTTTTATTGAAAAATATAATAAAAATTATGGATCTATTGACGATTTCAGAATGAGATTTGCCATTTTTAAAGAAAATATGATTGAGGTTTTCCAACATAATAGTAGAAATCATAATTTCAAATTGGGTATGAACCATTTTACTGACTTGACAAACCATGAATATAGAATTTTGAACGGTTTTGTTCAATATGAAAAGGCGGATAGTCGTTTTTCATGTGAACCTTTTGTACCCGAAAATGATAATGCTAGTGATGATATTGATTGGCGCGATCTTAATGCCGTCACATCTGTTAAAGATCAAGGTCAATGTGGCTCATGTTGGACATTTTCTGCAACTGGTGCAGTTGAAGGTGCTTGGGCCATTGCTGAAAATGATCTAACTGACTTGTCTGAACAAGAACTTGTGGATTGTGCAACTGGAATTAAATATGGATCTCATGGATGCAATGGTGGTCAAATGGATGGCGCGTTTGATTTTGTTATTAATAATGGTCAATGTCAATATAAACAATATCCATATGTTTCAGGTCAAACAATGACTGCTGAAGATTGTGATGATACATGTGCGCCATATGCTAAGATGAGTAAATGTTTCGACGTTGAACCAAATAATCAAGTCGCTCTTAAGCAAGCTGTTTTTCAGCAACCGGTTGCTATTGCTATTGAAGCAGATACTTATGAATTTCAATCATACTCATCTGGTATTTTAGATACACCAAAATGCGGTACGCAACTAGATCATGGGGTTTTAATTGTTGGATATGGTGAGGAAGACGATCAATTGTATTGGTTGGTTAAAAATTCTTGGAGTGACCAATGGGGAGACGAAGGATATATTAAAATTGCTCGTTCAGAAAGTACGAACGATCCCGGAATTTGTGGTATTGCAATGCAGCCTAGTTTTCCAGTTGTCTAAGTTTATGTGCTTTAATCTAAAATAAAAATATATATATTAATTTTTACATACTATAATGTAAATAAACTACATTATAGTATATTAGAGGGGGTAATTTACACCTTTGGCGATTTTGGTATAATATACTTCTTTATATCAAAAAAATAAAAATTGAATGTTTTACTATTAAAATATTGAAATATATAAATTCCCTTGAATAACTAATTAATACCAAGTTTTTAAAATGACTACTGATTGGATATTGAGATGCGGTGATGGAAAAAACCTTAAAAACTCTTCCAAAAATAGAATTTGGGGGATTTCTTCTTCTTCTTCTTCAAATAAACATTTTCTAGAAAATGTTAAACCTGGAGATAGATTATGGTTTGTTAAAAGCAAATCTCAAGGTAAACTTATCTGCGTTGTAACATATCGTTCACATAACATGCGAAATGTAGGTCCTCTCATTGATGTCACGATGTCTGATATAGACCTTGGATGGACTGGAAGCGGTTCTGATTGGACTGCTGATGTAGAAGTTCATTATACAGATTTATACGGATTAAATGATTGTGAACTTCTCACTCATATAAAAGGCGCCGCAACAATTAGAAAGTATAATGAAAATTGTAAAGTAAATTTGCCTATAGAATATAGCTATATTGTAAGATATAGTAGACTTACTGTAGAATTGTAAAGTAGTGTCAGAGCGCTAAGTTTTCAAATATGTAATATAACTGCATTTATTTTGAAAAATTTTCTTATATATTATATAATGAATACATATTACGTTTGTATTAATACGGGTAATAATGATAATCACGGGAGTGAAACCAAACCTTTTAAAACTATTCAACATGCTGCAAATTTAGCAAAAGCGGGTGATAATATATTTGTTCAACCTGGTATTTATAGAGAACGTGTTGCTCCAATGAAAAGTGGAAGTTATAATAAACCTATCATTTTCAGGTCCGTTGAAAAACACAAAGCAATTATTCGTGGATCTATAGTATGGAAACCATCAAACATCGATAATAATATTGCTACTGGTCCTCTTGATATACATGATTTTACAGACTCTTCTCATGTAGATGGGCCTAATCCTTTTTTTATTCCTATGTGTGTTACTCCTTTTACTAGAGAAGGGCTTCCAGAAACTAAAATTAAAGGATTAAACGGTGATCCAAATATGATTTATTGTTTAGGACAAGTATTTGTTAATGATCAATTATACAAACAATGTCCATACAAAATCGAAATGGAAACTACTGAAAAATCATGGTATTATGATAAAACCAATAATGTTTTATATATAAACAATGTTCATGAAAAAGACACTATTGAAATTACAAATCAACGTAGACTTTTTGCTCCTCATAAGCGTAACTTAAAATATATTATTGTTGACGGATTTACATTTGAACGATGCGGTAATCAATACCCTAATCGTTTTTGGGCAGTTAAAGAAAATCAACAAGCTGGAGCAGTTGGCACACGAAGTGGCAAATTCTGGACTATTAAAAATAATGTAATCAGATACGCCAATGGAATTGGCGTTGATTGGGGTAATGAAGGTGGACAAAAACAAGATTTGGAATTTGGAGAAAATGGATTAGCACAAGGTTCTTATAAAAATATTATTAAAAACAATATTATTTGCGACAATGGGGCTGCTGGGACAGCTGCTTTTATGGCTAATACGTTTGAATTCACACACAATACTGTTGAAAGAAATAATAATTTATTTTTTAATGGAAAGCAACGTTGGGAAAGTGCTGGTGTTAAAATGCATCGACCAAAAAATTCTATTATAAGCCATAATATTGTTAGAAATAATTATTGTCATGGAATATGGTCCGATGAAGGAGCCGGAAAAAATAGTTTATTCAAAAATAATATTATTATTAATAATGAGAAAAGTGGAATTGACTTTGAAATTGGGCGCAATACAACAGGTAAGGTTGTTAATAATATTTTTTACAATAATGAATGTGGTGTAAGATTTGCTACTTCCGGTGGTGTTCTCGTTGCGCACAATTTATTTCTTCAATCAAAAAAATGTGACATTAAAACTATTATTTTTAAACGTAAAGATAAATGGGATTCATTAAATGTAGAAATATTCTATAATTTATTTGTAGGTTCTCCAAGATTTATTGAATTTACTCCCCCAAATGATACACCAAAATATCTAGCATCAAGGTTTTTGAATTACAATACGTATTTTATGGAAGAAAATGATGAAAAATTCCAAATGAAATATGATTATAAAACTATAATTAATATGAATTTATCTCAATGGCAAAATTTGTTCTCCGAATTTAACGAAAAACATGGGGATGAAAACAGTGTTATTTCAAAAAATAATACTATCCAATTTATTGATAGTGATAAATATAAATTATCTATTAATATACAAGAAAACTTGCCAAAATTTGATATTTCTAATAAGCTAGGTTCTCCAGATGATTATCAAAATTCTAAAAGAGAAGAAAAAATTTTAAGTGGACCATTTCTTGAATTATCCAATGGTGACTTAATAATCTAATTTTTCTTAGTTTTATTTTTACGTTGTAAAAAGTATCGCTTTTCAAATGTCATAAATTGGCAATATATTAGTTAATTCACTTCGTACCTACGCTAGTTTATTCTTTTTCTTGATTTTTTTCTTTTTGATTTTTTTCTTTTTGATTTTTTTCTTTTTGATTTTTTTCTTTTTGATTTTATTCTTTTTGATTTTATTCTTTTTCTTGATTTTTTTCCTCCCTTATATTCAGGACAAATGATTTCTATATCTTCAATTTTTTGCATTAATTTATTTAATATTTCTATATTTTGTAAATCGATTTCCATGATCACTGGATCATATGGCTCTATATTTATTTCATAATATTCCATCATTTCATCTTCGTCTTCTATATCTGAAGGAATTTCTTGAAGATCATTATAAAATTGGGTTGCTATTTCCAATGTTAAATTCTGAGGATTTAAATCATGTTTGTGAGTTATCAAATATTCTTGAAGTTTTTCATTTGAAGCATCAAAATGTTTTGCCATTGACAATATTGAAATTGGATTTATTGCGCGTGATATTATTTTCTGGAATTTTATTGGCATTCCATTATTTGTATAATACAAATTACTTATTATCAAAACAAGTGCATAACGTAAAAATAGATTATATTTTTTTCCTTGGTAATTTTCATTTGTTTTGGATGATATTTCTATTGCATTTTCTATTGCATTTATTTTACATGAAATACTTGAAATGCATTTTTCATTATGAAACAAACATAATATAACTGCTGGATTTTTTGAATAGTTCTCAATATCATAAATATCAAAATCATCTATTGATTTACCTTGTGTCATGACATCATAAAAATCAAATTTAAGTGACAACAGATTATCACATCTACTTTTTAATATTGTTTCTATTTTGTCTACTATACCATAAGTACTTTCTATTTGAATGTTTGTATATATTGCTTGTTTTGCAATATCGTTGTTATTTATTTCTGATTGTGACATATATATATATATTATATATATTAGTAAATTTCAAAATTAATGAATATTATTAAACATGGACGTTTCATCTACAATTAATATATTTTTATGAGAACATCATTTTATTTTGATGTTATATTCAGCACATTATATTAATCTACTTATATTGGTTTAGTAAATAAATAATTTATTTAATATTATAATATTAAATATAATATATATGAATGAACTATTTAACTATATATTAATTGAACTTTTGAAAGAAAATTGGCTATATTTCACAATTATACTTATCATTGCAATTATTTGTAGTTTAATACAAACAAATGGTATTAGTGTCTATACTGCCGAAATTATAGATAATATTTCCAAAGCAAAAAATAATATATGGACATCTTTCTTTATATTAGCATTATTATATGCTATTTATCAAGTTCTCAATTATGTATTTTGGCAAATGCACAATACATTGACATCTGAAATAAAACCATGGGCACGTTGGAAATTATTAGATACATTAATGAATGTGAATTCGCATGTGTTTAGTGAAGTCAATTTTGCAAAACTGAATACACCTATTCACAGAATTGCAGATTTATTGTCTTCTATTGTTTCTGATATTATTGCATATTTTTTACCTAACTTAATATTTGTTATAATTATTTCCATTTATCTATTCAAGATTGATAGTACATTTCCCGCAATGTTTTTTGTTGGTAACATACTAATTGTTTCTATTTATTATTTTACATTTGGTTCTACTCTTAAAGCAAATCTTGATTATGAGAGCATTTTTCAAGAAACCGACGGTGTATTAATTGATTTGCTTAGTAATCTAGATAAAATTATTTATAGAGGTAACGTACCAGAAGAAAGTAAAAAATATAAAGATTTATCAGATAAAAACGGCAAATTAGGTGCAAAGTATTTCTGTACTGCAAATAATATATCTACAATAATGACATCAATATTATTGACTATATTTTTAGGATCGTTCGGATACTTAATAAAGTTATTTTTAAATAAAAAAATTTCAAACATTGAATTTATTACCACTATTACTATTTTAACAATGTTCCGTGAAAGACTTGACTCGGTTTTAGTTCAAATACCCGATTTCATTATGTTTTTCGGTAGAGCTAAAATCGCATTTGAAAAATTCGATCATGTTAATAAACATTTGGGTGAAGTTCTAATTAAAAATAAAGATAAAAATAAAAAATTAAAATTTGATAAAATCATATTCAAAGATATTCATTATAAATATTCCACTGGAAAAACTATTTTTGAGAACAGTAATTACGATATACACATTAAAAATAATTCTATTATTGGAATTACCGGTCCATCCGGTTGTGGTAAAAGTACATTGATGAAATTACTTATTAAAATGTATCCTCTTGAAAAAGGTGATATTTTTATTGATAATATTAATATTAAAGACATAAGTGCTGAAAAAATTAGAAAACATGTTACTTATGTCAATCAAACCGCAAAACTCTTTGATGATAAAGTCATTAAAAACATGTTGTATGGTTGTATTGATAAAGATAAATGTGATATGTACCTCAAAAAGATCATGAAATACCCAAACATCTCCAAATTATATGAAAATATTGATATTAAAAGTAAAGATGCCGGACTACTCGGAGAGAACCTGTCTGGAGGTCAAAGACAAGTTATTAACATGATTAGTGGACTTATCAATCCAAGTGAAATTCTCATTCTTGATGAACCTACAAATGCCCTTGACCCTAAACTCAAAGCCGAAATCATCCAGATCATTCAAGACTTCAAAAAATACAAAAAAGCCATCTTTATTATTACTCACGACAAAGAAGTTTTCGAAATCTTTGATAAAGAAATTAAAATCAAAAATTAGATTTTCCGGCAGTTTTCGCAATTTTGCCTACGCCCCCTCATTCCACCCCCTCACCCCGACCTGATTACAATGATTTTACTCCCTTCATTTACAATAATATTTTATCTAACTATAATATTATTTTATTACCTTATCTTATTTTCCAAAATAAATTTATAAAAAAAAACAAGGGTTTTTGAAAACTTTTTTGAGATTTTTCATTTTGGACATTTTTATTTTGTCCAAATTTCAATTTCATAGAAAACTTTCTGAAAAAAACACCCTGTGACTGACATGCTCTAAAAGTGATTTTTCGTTAATCAACTTTGTTAGCATGATTTTTGCGCCTTTTTTAGGCGTTTTTTTTCTTTGTTAATATTAACAAAAGGGCCAAATGTTTTTGGGGCAAAATTTTTTCTGTAATAAATGTGATGTATTATGTAGTGATAAGACTAAATTTGACAGACATTTACTCACTGCAAAACACCAAAAAAGGAGGGAAAAACAAAGGTTTTTTACGCCAAAAATTTACGATTGTTCTCTATGTGATTTTCAATGTTCAAAGCAATATGATTGGAATAGACATGTTTCTACAAAAAAACACATTAATAATGCTGATATGTCAAAAAAAACGAATGAGAAAAACAAATATATATGTGAAATTTGTAATAAAAGTTATATAAATTATAATTCTTTTTATACACATAGAAAAAAATGTGTTGATAAAGTTCAAGATGTGGAACTAAATACAAATTTAGTAAAAAATTTAATAAAAGAAAATTCAAATTTGAGGAATTTATTAGTATCACAAAATGAAAAACTATCAGAACACAGTACAATATTAACAGAAATAAAAGATAAACAAGAGAACATAGTAATAAATAATACACAAAATAATAGATATAATATTAATATGTTTTTGAATGAAAAATGCGCAGGTGCATTAAATTTTACTGATTTTATAGATAGAATAGAAGTATCCCAAGATGATTTAGAGAACAATGCACAATTAGGATTTGTAGAGGGAATATCTAAAATATTAATGGACAATTTAAGTCAATATGATCTATATCAAAGACCCATTCATTGTACAGATCCTAAACGTGAAATAATGTATATAAAAGATGAAGATAAATGGCAAAAAGAAGAAAATGAAGAAAAATTACATTCAGCTATTCAATTAGTATCACGTAAAAGTATTGGTTCTCTATTAAACTGGAAAGAACAAAATCCTGATTATAAAGATGCGGATTCCGATTTTTCAAATAAATGTGTTATTATTCAACAACAATCTGCAGCAGGTTCAAATAAAAATACATTCTATTCAAAGGTCATTTCTAATTTAGCAAAAGAATATCAATTGGATAAAAATACAGTTAAATGAAAAATTGAATTAAAATAATTATTAATTATTAATTATTAATATTATTAATTATTTACAAAATGAATTGTATAATTTGTGATGAAAAATTCAATAAAACAAAACATTTTAAAGTGAATTGTTTACATTGTAACTTTGAGGCGTGTAGAGAATGTTGTAAAAAATTTATTTTAATAAATGAATATACATCTTGTATGAACCCCCAAAAAAATGAAAATGGAGAACTTGAATGTAATAAAGAATGGACAAGAAAGTTTATGTTAAAAAATTTTACAAAAAAATTTATTAATATTGAATGGAAACATATGTTACAAAACGTATGTTTTAATAATGAGAAGCAATTATTACCAGAAACTATTAATTATTTAAAACAAGAAAAAGAAAAAAATATAATTAGAAAAGAAATAGCGGATGTATCATTGATTATCAGAGAACTTAAAGAAAAACGTGATAATCTGAATATTATGTTGAGAAATGGCGGGAATATGATTGATAGAAAGCATTTATATAATAAATCTATATGTGCAGATGCAGAATGTAAAGGATATTTAAATGATGAATGGAAATGTGGAATATGTGAAAAATATACTTGTAATAATTGCAATGTATTAAAACCATTATATAAACCAGATACTCATATTTGTGATGATGATGACGTGGCAACATTTAAATTATTAACACATACAACAAAACCATGTCCAAAATGTAATGCACTTATTTATAAAATCGACGGTTGTGATCAAATGTGGTGTACAGAATGCCGTACTGCATTTAGTTGGCATACTGGTAATATAGAAACTCGAGTACATAATCCCCATTATTATGAATGGCAGCGGCAGCAAAATGATGGTATTATTCCAAGAGAATATGGGGATATGGAATGTGGTCGTGATATTGTAGGAATAAATGGGCAACACGTGATATTTTATATTACGAATGAATGTTTTAAATTTCTAATGCAAAAATTAGAGAAAGAAAATAATTTTGCCGATAAAATAAAAAATTTAAAGTCACGGTTCAGACAATTAAACAGAATTTATGTTCGTATGGTAAATTTCCAAACCGAAGAGCTGAATACTTATATTATAGATGAAAATATGAATAATCAAGATATTAGAGCGAGATATTTAAATAATTCAATTAGTGAATGTAGATTTAAGCAACTTTTGCAACAAAGAAAAAACAATTATTTAAAAAAAAGAGAAATTTATACAATCGGTAATTTATTATTAATCACATTTATTGATATTGTTTATAGATTTAGATACGAGTGGAAAGATTATAGAGAGAAAATAGAAAAAGATAGTGAAACAATAGCAGTTAGTATAGATGAACATATGAAGTTTATAGATAAATATTTTAATGAAATAATAGGAATAGTGAAATATTGCAATGAACTTTTAATGGAAAATAAAGAAACTTATGGTGGTAAAGGTTTAATAATAATGATATATGATATTGCAAATGCTAATATGAACCAGCGTGTAAATTATAATATATTTCAGAAAATAAAATAAATATTAGAATATTATTTTATGTAAATAATAATACATATATACAATATATATAAATGGCATCTAGTGATTATACAACTTTATTAAGAATAAGAGAGGTTGCGAATGATACAAATATATTATGTGAGACTGATCCGCTATGTGGAGTAGGTAGAACAGGACCAACCGGACCAACCGGACCAATAGGGCCAATAGGTAACGATGGACCATTGGGACCATTCGGACCAACCGGACCAACGGGTATTAAAGGAGATTTCGGAACACAAGGACCACCTGGTTTATCTTTAGAACAAAATTTATTTTTAAAAGTAGATGATATGTCAATACCAATATACAATGGGTCTTTAGTTGAAGAGATTGATTTAGAATTAGAGCAAAAATCATTATCTTACACATTTAGAACAGGAGACGTTAGTGAAAAATTAATTGGAACATTTATCAGCAATCTTGAATATCCTTATGGAAATATAATACCAGCGGGTTTATGGGATTTAAATTTATATGCTAGTTCGAATTCATCTCAATGTAATATTTATTTTTATATGCGTATATATTGTGTGGATGGGGGAGAAGAAGTATTAATAGTAGATGGTTCAAAAATAATTACCTATATTGATTGCAATACAACAATAAGAAATTATGTAAATTCAGTATATTTTCCTGTATATTATTTACCGAGTAATAATAATGATATTATTATAAAAATATTTGCACAACAAATAGAAACAAATAATCAATCCACAATAAATGTATTTTTTAATGCACCTACAATGTCATATGTTAGAACAACCTTAGCAAATCAAACACTTCCAGTAGGACCGACTGGTGAAACCGGGCCAATGGGTCCAATTGGATATACAGGACCAATGGGAGCAAGAGGACCAATGGGAGTAACAGGTCCATTAGGAGTAACCGGTTCAGTAGGACCAACTGGTGCAGGCGATACAGGACCAATAGGTCCTACTGGCGCATCATTTTTTAATGCAGATAGTTTAAACAATATATTTTATAATAATGGTGATGTGTCATTATCCAATAATTTGACAGTAAATAAAGAATTAAAAGTGGGTCAATTGAAACTGGATGACGATATTGTTATAGTGAGTAACAAACAAACATTCAATCAACCAAGTATTTACATGAATTATAAAAAAGATACATCCAGATTTTATTATGATAGAAGTTATGAAAAATATTATTTTGATATAGCTCATGTACATAAGTTGGAAATAAGTAAAAACTCTTTGATTTTTTCAAAAAATGGTTTTAGAGCTGGATCAAATGAACAAGGAGGATTTGGTCATATAAGAGCAAAAACAACTGATTTAGTCTATGGACAAAACACTGCACCAATAAGTGCTCAATGTGGAAATAATAATAATTATTTAATGACTTTTCATAATAACAATAATAATATTGTTGGAAGCATTACATTATCTGGTCATGGTGTAGCATTTAATGAAACCAGTGACAAAAGATTGAAACATAATATTGATGATTTTTCTGCTTTTTCTTTAATAGATAAAATTCAACCGGTTAAATATAATTTTATTGATTTTCCTTATGAACAGAGATATGGATTTATTGGACAAGAATTATACAAAATAATACCAGAAATGTGTAATTTGAATAAAGCAAAATATGATACAAAAAGTGGTTATGAAAATCCATTGGATTTAGATGGAAATCCATTATATTATTCAGTTGATTATAGCAAGATTGTACCTATATTATGTAAGGCGGTTAAAGAACAACAATTGGAAATAGAAAAGTTAAAAAAAAAACTTAACTAATATGTTATATTAAATTAATAACAATATAACATATTTATATATGTCAAATATTGATCTGGATATTAAAAATTATAATATTGAAGAAATAGAAAAATTTTTCAAATTAAAAAAAGGGTATAACGTTAGTGATCTTGAGAACAAAGCATATGAAATAAGACAAACATTATTATCTAGTGGTCATATTAAAAAAGAAATAAAGCGCGATGTAATAGTCTTTTGTACTGCAGCAAAACAGTGGTTACTATATTCTAAATTTGGAGAACAATATATTGAGCCATTAACAAAAAACGAAACGCGCGGACCATCTGATAGAGATTATTATCAATTTCCGCCAACAACAATACCAAAATATGATATATTAGATCCAAAAACAATACCAATATCATTAACAAATGAAATTGCACGTAAAGACGCTGAAGTAATATATCAAGAAGGTAAACAATATATATATACCGATCCGAGCGAATTTTTCAAAGGAAATTTAAATCCATTAAATAATCGTATAATAAGTAGATGTTTATCAATCGATTCTAAATTTCGTGATAATTATAATAATACAAAATCATCGGATTTCTCAATTCAATTACCATCAAAAATAAATAAGGTTGTATCTATGCAATTAATGAAAATAGAATTACCAATTACATTTTATAATATAAGCGCAAGTTATGGAAATAATTATTTATTTATTTATTTAAATACAATCAAAGATGATACTGATAAAAGTAAAGAATTTACTTGTATTATTACTATACCCGATGGTGTATATACGGCAATTGCATTAATGGATAAAATAAATGAAATATTACCATCTGATGAAAGTAATTTGTTCTCATGTATTCATTTTGAAATAGATTTAGATAGTAATGGAAATGGAACCGGTAAAGCAAAAATATCACTCATTGGAAATAAAGAGAATGAAATAAATATGATCGGATTTGATTTTACAAGAAATATTGATGGTATAGTAGATCAAACTAATTATAAAACTCGTATAGGTTGGAATTTGGGATTTGTTAATACTAGATATTTCGGGAAAAAAGAATATATTTCAGATACTGTAGTAGACGTAAAAACAATAAAATATTTATATTTAGCTATAGATGATTACCAAAAAGCAGTCAATAATATATTTTTAGAGGCGTTTGACAGTACATCAATAAATGAAAATATTATTGGTAGAATATCATTAAATACTGAAGATTTTACTGTATTAATGGAAAACTTAATAACGGAACCAAGAAAATACTTTGGTCCTATAGATTTACAGAGACTGCGTATAAGATTATTTGATGATTTTGGAAGAATATTAGATATAAATAATTCCGATTTCTCTTTTGTATTAAATTTAAAGGTTCTTTATGATATTTAAAATTTTCAGTTTATTATTTTTATATTGAAAATATATAATGTCAAATCCTTTTTTAGGTTCTACAAATAATAAGTTAACAGGACTGTTTAATTGTTTTGTAGGAAGCGGTGGGTTTTCAATGGAAAAAGGTTATGAAAATATCGAAAATGTAAATGAATTAGATGCTAGTTTCGCTCAATTTGATGTTACAAATGCAGTACAAGTTTTACTTGATGCAAAAGTGTTAAACGAAAAAATTGGGTTGTATAAAAATAATAATAATAATGTAATAACATCTAGCAGCTTTAATAATACTACTAACCTTTTTCCAACAAATTCAATCACCATCAGCTCAAATGATTTTCAAACCGCACTATTAAGTCAAAGTCAAATAATAAATGTTGGTGCACATTCCAATATTAATACTGGGTTTGAGAATTATATTAAAAGTTATTTTGGATTTTTTGGAGATAATTCATCTCTGTTTACAAGCATAATAGATTATGACTCGGTTGAATTTAAAGAACCTCAATTATATGAATTATTCAAAACATATAGTGGTGTAACTGCGTCAGGAGAATATATAAATAATTTGTCCGGATTTATAACAATTAATAATATTAATGATATATTAAAACATGCTATAAATAATAATGTTTTTTCGAATAGAATTAATTTAGGGCTGCAAAATGGTTTTATTGAAAATGACTTAATTTTTATACCTGCTGGTACTGAAATAACATATACTTTAAATATTGCTAATTCAGCATTATTAACATATGTATCCACCAATGAAACATCAGATTCTAATAAAACAAATATCAAATACATATCAAAAGCACCATTATTAATACGTGTAGCAAATATTATTGCAGAAAGTTTACCAGAACCAGAACCTGAACCGGAAACAGAACCAGAACCTGAACCGGAACCGGAACCTGAACCTGAACCTGAACCGGAAACAGAACCTGAACCTGAACCTGAACCTGAACCTGAACCGCCCGTTGTTGATCCAAATGTTATATTTACTATTACAAGTACAAATGTAAATAAACCAGGAACTGTCGACTTATCTATCGGATTTAATATTAATGATATAAATACTCCACCTGGACCACCAGATACTTTTTATCCATATTTGACCGGTGCGGGCTTATCATTATCAAATATGTCTTCATTTGCTAAAATTGCACATAATTTAGGTAATACAATTGATTTTTATATTTATTATGTGAAAGTATTAATTAATGAACCGGCAATTATCAGTTTTAATAATTTGAGTTCAATATTACATTCGTGTATTATTTATACCGATAAAGCTGGATATCCAAGTACAAATATTTTGAACGAAAGTCAATTTGTAACTACTACTACTAGTAGTATATTCAATAATACAACAATAACATCACATGATACTAATTATATTATTGCATTGCAATTTAGTAATTTAACACCTCCAGAACCAGAACCTGAACCTGAGCCAGAACCTGAACCAGAACCTGAACCTGAGCCAGAACCTGAACCTGAGCCAGAACCTGAACCTGAGCCAGAACCTGAACCAGAACCTGAACCTGAACCTGAACCAGAACCTGAACCTGAGCCAGAACCTGAACCAGAGCCAGAACCTGAACCAGAACCTGAGCCAGAACCAGTTGCAATAATAATAATAAATGGTAATTTACTAGATGGTTATATTAAAAATGCTACAGGTACGGTTAAGGATTATTCAAATGGTGAAATAATTCAAAATATTACTACTAATAATATTGGTTTATGGGAATTAGATGCAAGTGATTTACCAAACGTTATAAAAATAGAATTTAATAATGATGGTACTGATCTCGCAACAGGATTAAATTCAACAAATATTTCAGCAATAATGACAAGAAATGATGTTATAGAAAATTTAAATAGTTATATAAATGTTACTCCAGTTACAAGTTTATTATCAAATATAATTAGTTTAAAATTAGAAGAAGATGGTACAGCGGTATTAACAGATGTAATTAATGAAGGAAGGAGTATTGTTAATACAACATTGCAGATGGATAATAATATCATAAATTTAGATTTTTTAGAAAACGAAAACGTAAGAGCATTAGATGAAAATGTAAAATTAAATACAATTGTAAATGGTGTATCAAAAGTATTATCTGTTACAACTGAGAATGTTTTAAATTCGGTAGCAAGAACAATAATAGACGCTTCATCTAGTGTTTTTGATTTTTCGAATGATACAAATATTACAAATATAATAAATAATTTAGAAGGTGTAGTGGTAAATCAAATTAGGAGAAATATGATATCAAAAATAATGAAGTTTGTTGTAGAAAAATTCCAAGATAGTTCGAATTTAATAGAATTTATTTATCGCGTATTTTCTGTAGCAGGATCTCTTATTAATTATTTGGATAACAATGATTTATCAGGTGGTTTAGGATTGAATTTTGATAGTGTTATGGAGAATAATATTCAAAATTTTTCTGTAGGTCAAATATTCAGAAATCAAAATATGCCAGAACCGGAGCCTGAACCTGAAACAGAACCGGAGCCAGAACCAGAACCGGAACCTGAACCAGCACCAGAACCAGCACCTGAACCTGAACCAGAACCAGCACCAGAACCTGAACCAGAACCTGAACCAGAACCTGCACCTGAACCTGAACCAGAACCAGCACCTGAACCAGAGCCTGAACCAGAACCTGAACCAATGCCTGAACCAGCACCTGAACCTGAGACAGAACCAATGCCTGAACCAGAACCAATGCCTGAACCAGAACCAATGCCTGAACCAGAACCAATGCCTGAACCAGCACCTGAACCAGAACCTGAACCTGAGACAGAACCAGCACCTGAACCAGCACCTGAACCTGAACCAGAACCTGAACCAGAACCTGAACC
>Ga0209715_1000296_pt1 | contig 44597 bp, 77 predicted proteins | sample COGITO_mtgs_1205_2_FD_184809 | JGI IMG/M metagenome (GOLD analysis project Ga0209715, IMG submission 184809) | Pelagic marine microbial communities from North Sea - COGITO_mtgs_120503 (SPAdes) (version 2) | ecosystem: Environmental > Aquatic > Marine > Epipelagic ... | reverse complement strand
CGCAACTTGAGTGATGGCTCTTTTTCTTTGGGAGCTTCTACCGATTCAGGAGTCACGCTTTCGTACACAAGTAGCAACACATCAATTGCAACAGTAGATGCAAATGGATTGGTGACACCGCTAACAGGCGGAGCATTTACAGTAACAATGTCTGCGCCAGCCAATGCAAGTCACTTTGCAGCTTCTTTGACTACCGATTCGATTACTGTGATTGATGATGTAACTGATACTGATGGAGATGGAATTCCAGATTCTTCTGACCCACATCCAAATCAGCAAGCTCAAACGATCACTTGGAACAATACAACTTCTCGCAACTTGAGTGATGGCTCTTTTTCTTTGGGAGCTTCTACCGATTCAGGAGTCACGCTTTCGTACACAAGTAGCAACACATCAATTGCAACAGTAGATGCAAATGGATTGGTGACACCGCTAACAGACGGAACATTTACAATAACAATATCTGCGCCAGCCAATGCAAGTTACCTTGCAGCTTCTTTAACTACCGATTCGATAACCGTGACACCTTCTAATTTTAACCTATCGATCCCCGTAGTTGAAGGTGCGACCACTAGCGCTGATTCGTATACGTTACCTGTAGGGGATACGACAGATATACGGGCAACCATTAAAACAGGTTATGTTTTTGGTGGTTGGAGTGTTACTTCTGGACAAGGAACTTTTGCTAACGCTAGTGATCCGCTTACTTCCTTTACAGGAACAGCCGAAGGCGCTGTTACTATAAGTGCGAACGTTACTGTTTTCGAGCAGACAATTACCGAAATCACTCCATTTAATCAGAGCACTTGGGGGTTGGCAATTGGGGAAACAACAAATTCATCGATTACGAAACCGGGTTTCTCAATTCAAAAAACGCCTACCCCCAACTTCGTAAATGGTTTAGTGACTAATAATAACTATGGATTATTCTTGGAGGGTAGCGAGGACGCAAATAATTGGGTCACCGTAATGAGCGATCTTAATTTCTTCGACTCTCTTGTGTTCCACTCGGTAGATTATCACCTTGACATCCCTTTTAGAGAAGGTGTGCGATGGAGAAATACTGAAGTAGGGGATAAATTATATTATAGACTAAGGTTTCAAAGAAGCGCGTCCCATGCAAGCTATGGGCCCGTTTTTGAATGCATCAATATATTCAACCCCGACCTTCACCCTCCTGAAATCTTCTACTATCTTAGATCAACTAGTGTGACTAATTTGAACACCTTTCAATACATTGTTGATGTAGGTAGTAGCTTAAGAGTTACTTTGATCACCAATGGTATACCTGAAGGAACTGTTGTAACCTATACTATTGATAACGGGGTATCCGATTTCGGACTATCGGCTGATGGAGGTAATTTTACAGTCGGTGCAGACGGAACTGCGCATATAATATTAACCCCAATTGGACCACCAACAACTCCGCCAAGACAAATACAAAATAGATCCATAACATTAACAAGCTCTACTCAATCGGGAAATGAGTGGAGCGGGATTACTCAAAAAATTACAATCAATAATTAAGCGCGAGCAAGAGGTCGGCATATAGCTAATTACAAACGCTTAAAATTTAAATAAACAACTGGAGGATAGAATCATGGCCAAAATTAAAATCGGCTAAACAATCCACCTGCTCGACACAATCAACCATTTTATCTTGACAATCATATATTTTTATAGTATTATGATTGAATGTCAAACTTGTTACACAGAACAAAAACTTATTTAGTAGGCCACATGCAATATCTCTCGGGAAGAGACTGGAGAGATGATGTCACAGAAAAACTCTCAGAATTAAATGTGACCTGTTTTAATCCATACAAAAAACCTTTCATGAAAGATGTAGAAGAAGACGAAGCGTCCAGAATAGAAATGGAGACCTGGATGAAGACCAAGCAATACGACAGAGTTTCAGAAAGAATGAAAACTGTTCGCTCTTATGATTTGAACTTGGTTGATCGTAGCGATTTTATTATTGCGCACCTTGTCCCTGATATTGCAAGCTGGGGAAGCGCCGAAGAGATTACTACAGCTATACGTATGAAAAAACCAACCTTCATAAGCATGGAAGGTGGCAAATCAAAAGCGCCGTTATGGCTTCTTGGAATGCTTCCTCATAAATATATTTATAATAGTCTTGACGAAGTAACAGAAATGTTGTATGCTATAGACAATGAGATAAAACCAATAGACTCCGACAGATGGAGATTACTAAGAAAAGAATATAGATAATGAGCATAACAACATTTTTAATACTAAGCATAGTTTGTGGTATAATACTAGTAGTGAATTACAAATAAACAACAAAGATAGAATATTTAAAATTTTTTATTAACATATACATATATATATTATGAGTGATACAGTACAGAAGAAAGAGAAGACAGAGTGGGACAACAGAGAGCTTGGCGCCCTTTGGATTAACGTAAAGGGTAACGACAAGTATCTTACCGGCCATATCAATAACGAGAAGGTAATTATCTTCAAGAATAAATTCAAGGATGAGAACCCTAAGGCTCCAGACTTTCGAGTTTATAAACAAAAGGAACTTGGTTCAGCTGCACCTGCAGAAAAAGAAGCTCCTGCTGCGCAAGAAGAACAAGAAGATCTTATCTAATAAGGTGTAATTAACTGTAATGAATACAAAATACGGATTAATCTGCAATTCTAAAATTCTCAAAAGCGAAGACCCTTCAAAGGACTTTGTCGGTCTCACCAGAAAAGATTTTGGTGGGATCGCCTCAGAACAAGGAGACAATAAGGCTTTAGAGAAGTTAAAGAATGACATATTAAAGAATCTTGAGCTCACTGTCGAGATCATTGATCACTGTAGAGAGATTGGTATTGATCATTACAGGTTAAACACTTCTATCTTCGGCATAGTCGCTGACCCTGGTTTTGATATAGACTTCAAGGACTTGCCCAATAACAATCAATTGATTGAAGCCATTAAAAATATCGGCCGAACTGCAATCACAAAAGGGGTATCTTTATCTATCCAGCCTGATAAGTTTTGCAAATTAATTGACGACGACGAGAATGTTGTCGAGAAATCAATAGAAGAATTAAATTTCTACTCTTGGTTTCTTGATACTCTCGGCGGTCAACCTAATATCTCTTGCCCGATTACGTTGCATTTAAATTCGCAACCTCACAAAGATGACCATGAATCTTATTGTAATTTTGCGGATAGATTCTTTGAGAACTTTAAAATGCTTGATTCTGGAACGCGAGATAGATTGGTTCTGAAAAATGCCGATCATGGATCTTGGAGCGCTTTTAATTTGTTTAAATACATGCATGTTTATTGTTTTGAAGAGCATGATTTTGGATTTCCATTGTCTTACAATAATCTTTTTGACGCAATTAACCCTTCTAAGATTGATGGCGTTATTGTTGAGCAGCAGATTAATGTAGGCGCATTCAATGAGACGTGGAAGGGTGTTGTTCCAGTTTTTACCTGGAGTGAGGCTAAAAGCCCAGAAGCCCCAAGAGCTCATGCCGCAGAACTTTCTGGGCCAATTAATGACTTTGGATACCAGATCAAATGGGAAGTAGATGTAACAGATAAAGATATTGCCATAATGAAGCTTTTCCAAAGCGATGAAAAAGCAAGAATTTCCCAAGAAGAGTTGGCTAAATTAACTAGAGGTCGCTACCAACGAGTGACTAATAATTACAATGCCCTTTATGAAGCTGCGAGGCAGACAAAAATTACCTCTCAATCCGGAGATGTTGATATTGTAGGCGCGCAAGAATAGTTCCTTGAAATTTTATGGGCGTGTACTGGATTCGATTTAAGTTGGATTAGTATGCTGCAAGCGGGAGATTGTGTTCGGCTCCCCAAAAAAACACAAAATTTGTAACTGGCAATAAAGCTCGTGCAAAGACTTTTGGTTTCCGCAAGGCTTCCAAGGTCGCTCTAGCAGCTTAAGCGCTGCTACCTCTCCCTTCTTGACGCAGATGTGGAAGACGAGGGGTCATTTATCTGCAAAACAGAAAGAGTTTACTTGTTTTCGAAACTGTAGTCCACTGAGTATGTCGGGGGTAAATAATTAAAACAATTAGTTCGATGTTAATATCAACAACTATAAAAGAAATTAACTAAGCTTGTAGAGGTGTATTCTTGAAGATTTGAAGACGGGAGCTTCGACGCTCCCCACGTCCACCATTTTTTCCCACTTCCACCAAGATTGTGTATATTTCTTTATATGGAAGAAAAGAAAATTAAAGGAAGAAAACATGTTAAATTAAAATGTGCGCACTCAGGAGAGTTCTTTTGGAAAGATAAGGGTGAATATACTAGAAGAATCAACATTAATCCTGATCATAAGTTCTATAAAAGCATTAGAAATGCGGCTTTAGGTGGGGGAGAAAAACATTACTCGCATCTCAAACCTTACATGGGGTTTGCAAGCGATAACTTCAAAAATTCCAGCGGTAATAGAAAAGATAAATACTCACCATTTAAATATTTCATAAAGCAGGCAAAACTTCGAGCCAAAAGCAAAGTAAAATTTCAATCATTTAATATAACACTGGAATACTTAAAAGATTTATGGGAAAGCCAAGGTGGGAAATGCGCTATATCAGGAGTTGAAATGGAGTTACCCGCAACTCTTGCAGAAAATAGAGATTCGCCATTTTGCGCTTCGTTAGACAGAATTAATTCAGAAGTTGGTTATATGCAAGGTAATGTACAGTTTGTAACACAATTTTGTAATTTAGGAAAAAGAGATTTCAAAACAGAAAAGGTATTAAAATTTATACAAGCAGTTAAAAAATCTAAATAATAAAGCCCCCTAGTGATAGGGGGCTTTTTCTTTTGGAGAGTTAGCTTGCGCTAACGGTCTTAAAGTTTAATTACTCTGGGCGTTTGCCAAGAGGTTTTCCATCCTGACCAATTTCGCCAGCCCTGATTTTTGTTGCAGAAACTTGCTGAAGTTCTTGGCTAAGCTCAATCATTTCAATATTATAGCCTACTCCACGACCATAGAATATATCCATGATATTTGGAAGTTCAATGATCTTGATTTTATTGCCAAACTCGACACATGCTGCTTCAATTTCTTTCTTTACTTGTTCGAATTTGTATGGATTCTTTTCGTCAATTCCTCCTACGTCGCGCAAAGCAATGCAGCATTGTCCGGTTCTTTTAACAGCTTCGGCGACAAGACTCTTGTGACCAATATGAAAAGGTTGATACCTACCAATGAGAAGTGCGGTTGGCGCTTGATTATCCCAAGCTTCTGTTTGGCTTAGTTTAGCTAATACTTCTTTAGCCCATTCATCAGCAGCTCCTTCTCTCAATACGATGTCAGCATCTTCGGGCTTCTGAAACATTTTATTGGTATCTTCGTAGCGGCCTTCTTGTATTCTGTCTACCCAGATTGTAAAGTCGGCATTAAATGCTTCCCTCGTCTCTTTAGTTGGGCATACAAAGTCTGCGATCACATATGATCCACCCATTTTTGCCCAATCACAAAGCTTACCCATGCGTGTTGCGTGACTCAAACGATCTTCTGGCGAGAAGCCAAGCTCTGAATAGATATCTTGCCTGACTGCATCTGCATTAAACCAAGCGGCTTTAAGTTTGCTGACGAGTTTTTCAGCAAGCGTTGTCTTTCCGGATCCGGGCAAGCCCATAATAAGAATTTTTCTTTTTGTCATATTATTTATATTACATTTAATTCAAGGAAAAGTCAGAAAAAACTTTACATTATTTTTGTTTTATGTTATAGTATCTTTTATGAAAATTATATTTTGCTTACCTGGAAGAACTTTTTCTGATAATTTTTTGAATAGCTGGACTAGCTTGGTGGTTGAGCTAGGCAAGAGAGGAATACAGTGGGGGCTTTCCCAGAAGTACCACGTTAATCGATATTTTGTTTGCAACTCTTGTCTTGGTGGAGACACACTTGGAGGTAGAGATCAAAAACCATTCCAAGGAAAGGTTGACTATGACTATATCATGTGGATCGATAGCGACCAAGTATTTAACCCCGATCATTTCTTTGATTTGCTAAAGAAAGCTGAAGAGAAAAAATTAGATATCTTATCTGGTTTATATTTAATGCAGGGAGGAAATGTCTTCGCAACTGTTAAAGATTGGGACAAAGAGTTTTTTAAGGAGAATGGTTATTTTAAATTCCTGGCGCCAGAAGACATAAAGGGCAAGAAAGATCCAATCAAGGTATCTTATACAGGATTTGGATGGTTGCTTGTAAAGAACGGCGTCTTTGAGTCTCTTGAATATCCATGGGTGCGCCCGACTTGGTTTGATGAAGATGGCGTCTACGAAATGACTACTACTGACTGCGGGTTCATGCATCGAGCTGCAGAAAAAGGTTTTGACACATATGTTGATCCTAGGATCGTCGTGGGCCATGAGAAAACAACAATACTTTAAGTTTCTCTCAAAAAATACTTGACTTTTAAAACATATTATGCTAAACTTCTTAAATCATGAAAATTAATACAAGAGAGTTGATCAAAGGTTCTGACTCCTACTTTGTCGTAACACGAAGAGGAAGACGTATCGAAGATAGGAATTATAAAGTTAAAGCTGACGCCGAATACAGGGCTAATTGCCTTTACACAACGCTAAAAGAGTGGGACCCAAAAGATATCAATCATATTGCTATCACTCATACTTCAAAGCCATACAAAGTTTACTAAAAATGAAGGTTAAATTTCAAAAATTAAATTCTTTAGCCAAGGCTCCTGAGCAGGCAAATCCTAGCGACGCTGGGTTTGACCTTACAGCCTCGGCGGTAACCTATCCTGCTGGCTCTGCAGGGGTTTTCATAGAGGTCTGCACAGGCTTATCTCTTGAAATACCAAAAGGTTACGTAGGTTTAGTGTTTCCTCGCTCAAGTATCAGCAACACAAGGCATTTTCTACGAAACTCTGTGGGTGTTATCGATAGTGGTTACAGAGGGGAAGTAAAGTTGAGATTTTCTGTTGATGATACAAATAGCGCTTATCAAATCGGCGATAAAGTTGGACAGATTGTTTTTGTTAAACTACCAGCTATCCAAATGATCGAATCAAAAGATTTATCTGATTCTGTTAGAGGCTCTGGTGGGTTTGGAAGTAGTGGGAGATAATAAAATGGTATTTTTTAATTATATGTTGAATAAGTTTTGCCCATATGCAGCGATCAGCTTTACCCTCTTTAGTTACATGTCTTTTGCGGCTTGGCAGCCATACTTAGTAATGGCTATGGTTTTCTTTATAGATAAGTTTAGCTTCAAGGCTGGGTATAGCGTTGCTTACTGTGAATCAAAAGGAATCAATCTAAACGATGAATAAACTAAAAAGATTTTACTTTAAAACGAAGAAAAAACTCTTCGGCAATGAATATTATGTTGTTTATAAAAATAGCGACAACAAAATAAAGACTTACCTCATAGGGGATATTGATTTATATAAATCCTTTGGTAATTTTGGCGAGAAAAGAGATAATGCAGGGTTCAAAGCTTATTGTTTTGCCCGAAAGTCGGTCAGATCATTTAGGCACGACAGAATAGTTTCTATAACTAAAAAGTAGCTGTGGATATTTTTCTTGCTCTTTTATTCTCGGGCATTCTTGGCGGCATTATATTTTATAATGTATTTGAAGGTAAGCTTCCTAAAAAAACACAAGAAAAACCAATTGAGCCACCCAAGCAACAAGAAAACCCTTTATCTAAAGAAATAGATAAACTTATTGAAAAAGAAAAAGAAAAAGATATAATACATTCAACAAGTGTAAATACTTTAACACAAGAAATAACTAAATTAAAAGAAAAACAGTCAGAATTATTATTAACTAATAAAAATTGGCAAACATCTTATAATCAATTAAACGCCGAGCAACTATCCAAGATAGGCTCACTAGAAAACAAAATATCAGAGGTATCCGCAGAAAAACAAAAAGTAACTTCACAAAAAAAGAGTAGCGAAGTAAGACTTGGACATATAGCAGAAACCTTAGCCCCATTTTTAGATCAATTTGAATTTGACCCAGAGACTTGTACTTTCATGGGGCGCCCTATAGATTACATTTCCTTTGGCGACGACGAAATCACCTTTATAGAAGTTAAAAGCGGCAAAAGCCAACTCTCCTCAAAACAAAGACTAATAAGAGATCTAGTTAACGATAAAAAAGTAGCCTGGAAAGAAGTAAGAATTAAATAAATTTATTAATCCCTAATAAAAATACATGAAAACGAAAATCGTATCATTACTGTTGGCCTTCGGGTCTTTTACTAACGCCGCCTTAGCTGCAAACACAGCAGAGATTGGATATACATCCGATTATTTCTACAGAGGCTCCCAACAATCCCAGGAAGCAGTTCAAGCTGCAATTGGTTTTGAGCAAAACGTTGCCGGCTTAAATGCTAGCCTTGGATTGTTCACAAATCAGTCTGTTGATTCAAGCGCCGATAGCTATATCGTTTCCGCTGGAGTTACAGAGTCCTTCCTGGACGGATTATTAGGAGCTTACGTTGGTCTTAATCATGTGGAAGATGTCCCGGGAGCCGCTTTTTCGGAAGTCCAGGTTTCAGTCTCTATTGCCTGCTTGCTTAGCCCGACCTTATCTGCGTATCGAGATCTTGATGATTCTCTTTATACATTTGAGTTGTCCGCTTCTCACGATGTTGAGCTTGGTTTTGCTGACTTAGGCTTAGGAGCCTCAATTGGTAACACTGATGTTTCAAATAGTGATTCCAGAACTTACTATTCTGTTGGAGCTGACCTTACTAAAGGTTTAAGTGACTCTGCTTCTGCTTCTTTGTCTGTCGATTATGTCGATGCAGATGACATCGAAAGAGAATTTGTATTCGCTACGGCATTAACATTTCAATTCTAATTAACCCCCTAATATAATATATGAAAAATACATTAGACACAATCAAAGCCTATGCTGGAGGTATTACCAGCGTTTTATTATCATTCATTGGATTACTCGTAATCTCTCAAGTAGTGTTTGGAGCTTCTGCTCCACTCGATGTTATCGCAAACCTTCAAGGCATTGTCTCAGGATTTGTCGGAGAAGGAGCTAGCTTAGCTGGAGTAATTACATTGCTTCTCTTGGTCTCCCTTTTGGGAGGATGTGGCTCTTGCTCTAAGAAATAGTTTTTTATTTCTTAACCCACTCAAAGGGTGACCCTTCGGGGTCGCCCTTTTTTTTACTCAAAACAACAAGATTGAAAAAATTTTCGAAAAGGGTGTTGACTTATAGTGGACTATATATTATTATAGAATAATGGACGAAGACGAAAACGAAGAATTTTACGAGCCAACAGGGCCAAGCGATTATGACGAACAAACTGATGCGTTCCGCTTTGATTTAGATAACTTAGTCTATAGATATATAGATGAGTTTGACATTAATACCTTCGTAATGGTTGGCGCCCTTCAAGAAAAAATACAAGAATTATTAGAAATAGGAAATGGAGAAATGGATCTAGATTTAGACGACGATGACTTTAACGATGAACAATAAGAAAATAATAGGATTAACAGGTTTTGCGAGAACAGGCAAAGATACTTTTCAAGCGCGCAGCGAAGTTCTACTTAAGCTTATGGATGAAAATTTCATAGCTCACAGATATGCTTTTGCTGACGCTCTCAAAGAGGAGTGTGACGAATTCTTGACAAAGAATATGGGCATATCTTCTTTTACTGATTTTACGCCCGATAAAGAGGTTATCAGACCATTTCTGGTCACCTATGGCACTCACCTCAGGCGAAAGATGGATCCAAATTGCTGGATCAAGAAGGTTGAGCCTTTAGTTACTTCGATTAATTCTGGCGCCAACAAGTCAGACTTTATATTTGTTACAGATGTTCGCTTTGAAAACGAGGCTCAATGGATCAAATCAATAGGCGGTCAAATCGTCAACGTGTCTAGAGACGGTTACGGCCCAGCAAACATAGAAGAAGAGGAGCAGTCTAAATTGATAGAAAATTTCATTGACCATCGCGCTTCTTGGCCTACCTTTGGTGACGATCATATCGATCAATGCGATAAGGCAATTTTACCCATATTGAAAAAAATTTCCGCGTGAACCCTCAACTATAGTGGACTATATATGAAAAACGAAAGTCAGAAGAAATACAGAAACACAGAAAAAGGCAAGAAAGCTTCGTCTAAAGCTCAAAAGAAGTATGACGAAGAAAACCTCGAGAAACGTCGCGCGCAAAAAAGAGAATACATGCGCAAAAAACGCGCCGAAAACCCGAATTACTGCAAATGGAGATGAATAAAAACAATAATAAATCGAACAACACAAAAAGAAACGGCAAAGGAGATTCGCCTAGAAACAACTCTTCTAAAAAGTTCAGGGACAATTATGATAAGATAAAATGGAAGAAGAAAAAGTCTTGACTTTGATGAGTGTTTCTGGTATCCTGCTTTAATGGAAATTACTGCTAAAAAAAAGAAACGAGGACGCCCAATTGGATCTACTGGAAAGAAATTCAACGAACATCTCTTTCAAAAAAAATCCCTTAAAACTCAATTCTCATATTCTCAATATTGGCTTATAGAATACAGCTTATTTGAACAAAATCGAGAAGAGTTTAATTTTAAAAGCATAATTATCGCAAGATCTTCCGACTTCTCGAAAGTTATCTTAACGAGAAAATGCAAAGAAGATTTTCCTAATTCTCAATTACTTATAAAGAAAATCTCGATGCTTCATAAAAACTTCAAGATAAATGAGCGAAAGCTTAACGTATTAGATTGGATGGATATTAAAAATTGCGCTTTCCCGAATGATTCTATCACATTATTCAAACATAATGAAAATTAAACCCGAACAAATAGAATTGTATAATGATTTATTGCTATCGATGCAAGACGACATTAAATACATAATTCTAAAATATAGGCGCAACACCCACTTCCTTTCTGTTGAAGAAATTGTGGCGGAAGTTAATTATGGCTTGATAAAATATAGAGATTCTGCAATTAAAAAGTCGAAAGAATGCCTGACTAAGGTTGGTTTTTCTAAACTGCTTTACGCATCTTGCTTAAACAGAATAAGGTGGACGTGCAAAGGAGTAACTCAAAGAGATGTAAAGTATTTCAACAATAGTTCATTGAATCATGTAGTTAACGAAAATGGAGATACCTTGTTTGACTTTTTATGCAATTCGAAAGGAGAAGAGGACGAATTATTCAAGAAAATGGATTCGTCCGATAAATACAAGAATATAATAAAATGGATCTATGAGTACAGCGACTTCTTGACGGAAAAAGAGTTGATTATCCTCAAGGAAAGAATGAAAGGGTTGACTCTTACTGAAATAGGTAAAAATCAAGGCATCAGTCATCAGGCCATTTCTTGCTCTTTTGAGTCTATGCGGGAAAAAGTTAATTCATACGTCAAAGCTAACTTAAACTCATTCTCTCCTGCTGTTTCAATTAAAAAAGCAAGAAAATCAGTGGATCGTTTATTCAGGTAGACAAATCCTTCTTTTTTTTGCGCTAAAAAATGTGTAATAAATTTTATGCGCGATAATAATGTTTTATATTTCCTGTTTTTTCTTTTGGCCTTGTCTGGTTATAACCTTTACAAAGAAAGCCAAGACAATGAGCGTCTTTACAAAATTTGCACAGATCAAGAAGGCGTAATTCAACTGCAATTAGAAGCAATTAATTCGCAAAAAGTATACATAAGCCAACTGCAATACAATTATAACAGTCTTTACTATAGTCAAGGTAGTTCTTACTATACCCCAAATAAAAAAGAAAATACCAATCCAATCCATTAACAGCCATGACGTTAAGAGAACTACTAAAAGAAACTCCTTATAAATCAGTATTCAATACTATATATAAACTATTTTACCAAGAAAAAAAATATTTAAATTCTAAAATAATAGAAGCCGATTTAGCTTACAGTAAAGTTTATGAAACACTACTCGATTTACCAGAAAAAGAAGCGGAAAATCACAAAATTTACATAGCAGGAATAGGCAGCATTTCTGAAGATGTTGACGTTTGCTTTTTAGATGAAATTGAAGATGAAATTTATTCCTTTGATTTTGTTTCGTGGTCAGACATTATCGATATGGAAATATTTAAAACTGCCAAGATTAGCGATCTCGAATGCTTGGCTCATATTTTATGGGAAATTACATTTTGGGGATTTTCTCAAGAAGAAATAGAAAAACAAAAGCAAACAACATTAGAAGCATCAAATGAAGAATGACGACTCAATCAGGCCGTGGGGTCACTATGAAATCTTGCTAGACGCAGAATACTGCAAAGTTAAGAGGATTTATGTTAAACCGGAACAGCGCCTTAGTTACCAATACCACCATAAGCGCCAAGAAGCGTGGACTGTAGTGTCTGGAGTAGCTCGTATAACCGTGGACGATGAGACCAACGACTATGGGCCTGGAGAAACAGTATTAATACCTCTTGGAGCTAAGCACAGGATGGCTAACCCTAGAAAGGACGAAGACATGATCCTTGTCGAGGTTCAAACTGGTACTTATTTCGGTGAAGACGACATTGTTCGCGTTCAAGACGATTATGATCGCCCAGAATCCCACAATGTAATTAATTTATGGAAACCAAAATGGGATATAACTGAAGATGAAGAAAGTAGCAATTAGTGGGTATTTTGACCCGATCCACATCGGGCATTTAGAATATATAAAAATGGCTCGAGAATTGGGCGATTATTTAGTGGTTATTGTCAACGGCGATAAACAGGCCACCCTAAAGAAGGGCAAGTCTTTTATGTGTGAAGATGATCGTCTCGCTATTGTTTCCCAAATCAAAGGTGTTGACGAAGCAATTCTATCAATAGATGAAGATAAAACTGTCTGCAAAACCTTAGATCTAATTAAGCCAGATGTTTTCGCAAACGGCGGGGATCGAAGTAATGGTGAAATTCCAGAATTCAAAATTTGTAAAGAAAATGGAACCGAAGTCGTGGATGGCTTGGGTGATAAAATCCGCTCATCTTCTGAGCTAACTGGAATTAAATGAATCTATACAACCTCCCAACACATAAAAAATCCCCCCGCATTGTTAACGCCGTAATCGAAATAGAAGAAGGGTCAAAGAATAAATACGAATATGACGGAGACTTAGGTGTTTTCATGTATGACAGATGTTTAAATTCCGCAATGAGCTACCCAGCAAGCTACGGGTTTATTCCTGGAACATGGTGTGAAGATGGCGACCCATTAGACATTTTAGTCGTTAGCCCTGAACCCATCAAACGAGCAACCGTCGTTGAAGCTAAAGTTTTAGGTTATCTTGACATGGTTGATGAAGGCGACAAAGATTACAAGATAATCGCAGTTCCTAATTTTTATACTAAAAAATATACAGGATTAAAAGACATAGAAGATAGTTTCTTGCAAATTGCTAAAAATTTCTTTGCCCATTATAAGGATTTATCCATGAGTGGAGACAAAGTTAAAGTTGGAGCTTGGTACGATAAAGCTGCAGCTCACAAAATCATAAAAGATAGAATCATTGACTCATCAAGTGAATAAATTGAAAGATATTTTTGAATCAATAATCATTATTGCGCTTATAGCTATAGCTATACATTTAATACTAGGATAAAGACATGACAACCATATTGCTACTTGCCATATTATATACTTTTTGCGTTTGGGAGAAATACGACTGGAATAAATAATAGTGTAACCTAGTATGTGCTAAGGTTATTGCCGCTTATTATTCTGAGTGGTTGTGTTGTAAAATACGACCCCAAACCTATTGATACCAATTTTGACCCTTTGCACAGGGATTGGGTAAAAATTTACAGAGAAGAGATTGAAATAGCCATCAAAAATGACGACAGAGAGGCGTGGAGTTTTTTCTGGCGAGAATATTTACTAGAAAAAGCAAAAGTGAGCGTACACAATGAAAATAGCAAAAGATAAAAAGCTTCATTTTTTTGCAGGTCTAGTTCTGTCTAGTTTTGGTTTTATTTTTCCGACTTTATTCTCTCTTGGCTTCGTAGCTGGAGTTGCAAAAGAAATACATGATTACTTCTTCCCGAATCACAATGTAGAGATATTGGATTGCCTTTACACTTGGGCGGGAGCTTCGATACCCTTAATTTTATGGATAATTACAGTAAAATAGTTAAAGATTCCTGCTTTGTGGGTAATCCAGATAATAGCGTGCCAGATGCCGGCCAACCTTCCGGAAAAAGAGATGCTAGCGCATTAGGCTTTGCCTGGAGGCCAGGATGGAAGGAGGAGTCGATACTAATAGAAAACTGCGTTATAGATGCAAATGGAGTAGCCGAAGGATTAAAGCTATCTTATTGCCACGATGTTACGGTTAGAAAATGTACGATTATTGGCGGCTACGAAGACTGTGTTGATATAGTTCGGGGCGGAAGAATATTATTTGATGATTGCAAATTTATCGCTAACAACACAAAGCATCACTTTACTATAAAATGCATGGTTAACGATGTTACTATTATTAATAGTGTATTTGTTAATAATTTCAACAAAATATGGGACGGTGCATTTGTTGACATGGGTAATTGGGGAACTTACAACAAAGAAGACATACCCAAAACAAAAAACATTAAAATAATTAATTGTTCATTTGAAAATGTTTCATGGTGGAAGAGAATTCTCACGCGAAGGCTTTACGCAGAAAATTCAATAGTAAAAAATACAACAGGATTTAACCTAAAAATACCAAGCATATTTATAAAACTATTCTGGAACTTTAAAAGAAAACCTACAAAAACAATAAATAAATAAAATTGCATTAATAATGGTATAAAATCTTAGCCTAAGTGTGTACTATTAAGCATGGGAATTAATTACACTAAGGCATTATCTATTGTTTATGCATGCACTAAAGCTGAGTTCGACTCTGGAGAGCTCGAGAAGTCTATCAGTCGATATATTTCGCGCAAATCTTCCAAAACTTACTCTTTTGATCTTTTTATCATAGTTGACCAGGGCGACGAGGAACATTATGCGCGGCTTTTAGATTTTGAATCTGATAAAAACATAAACAAAATAACAATCCATTCTCTTCATTTATCGGATGAAGAAAATATTTACGTTAGAAGCAAGCATTCCCTGAAGTTATTTGAAGAAGCGGGCGAACCAAAACTTGGATTGTCTGCTGGACCAAATAATTTATTCTTTGGCGCCATGAATTACTTAGCAGATAAAGATTACGAGAATTATTTGTTGCTAGAAACTGACACTAGGCCAGTCAAGTACTTTTGGTTTGACGAACTATACAAATATTGCGTCAAAAACGATTTTCTGATCGCAGGCAGTCAATACAAAGGGAATGCGAAAATACCTGAGGATGCAGAATGGAAAGGCCATTTAAACGGGGTGGCTATTTATAAAAACTGCGAAAAACTTAAAAATTTACTATCTGGAGTGAAATCTGAAATCGTTCGCCGAGTAAAAGAAGGAAATCATGATTTCTTCATTAATTATGATATTGCAATTTATTACTATACTCAATCCTCTAAATCCAACAAAAAAGAATATAAATGTGTAATAGATACTGACATTATAACAAATATTTCACTAGGCTCAGACGCACCAATAAGAGAACAAGATATATTAACTAAATATAGAAAAACAATAATTTTACACCAGAAGATATAAATTTTTAATGTATAATAAAATACCAGTATTGCTGCACATACCTAAAAATGCAGGAAGTTACATAATTCAAGTTTTAACCAAATATTTTATTAGGTGTAAAAAAAACAGTAGCGACTTAAGAGTAAGAAGGTTGACTGTTCAAACGCAAAATTCAAATTTAACTATTTTTTGTCATTTTTTTACTAATTATTGGGAGACCGACCCAAACATGAAGCAAATCGCTCAAAGAGCTAGCTCTTGTAAAATTGGCACCTTTTTTACTTATTTAAAAAATCAACAATTGGAGGTTCTGTCTATCGCTGTGGAACCTATAGAATTTTCAGATATGAGAGAAGGATGTTTTTTAGCTTATAAGATTATCGACTTATGCAAAAGCGAACCTTTTAATTTTACTATATTTAGGGATTGTTTTGCTCGACAGCAATCTTTGTATTATTACTTAACTAGCGCCGCTTCATCTCACGAACCTTCTCATAATTCCATAAAGGAAGAATCTTTTTTGGACTATATAAAATCTTCATCTCTTGAAGATTCTTGGCTTATTCGTGTCTTAACTTCAGCTCGCCCCGATACGTCCTTAAATAAATATTGGCTGCAAGTTGCTTGTAATTTTTTAGATTCTAATAATTTTTTAATCACAGATATTGGTGAGACAGATTCAGCATTAAAACATGTGATCGATGAATGCTTCGATATTCCTATCGCTCAAATTGATCTAGACAACCCCTTTCTCAACAGCACCAAAATCGCAAACAAAATAACGCTAGAAGATTTAGACGAACAAACAAAACAAAAATTTTTAGATCATACATATTGGGACAGAAGATTATGGGAGAGGTATTGTAAATGATTTGTCATCATTATAAATTCATATTCGTTCATCAAGGAAAAACCGGAGGGACTTCCGTAATTAAATCTTTACGCGGATTAGTTCCAAGTCAAACCGAGTTTGCACACAGGAATCTGCCAAGCCACCTCTCATTTAATGAGTTGATAAAAAGATCGGATGTTGACTTCCGTCCGGAGGATTATTTTAAGTTTACTATTGTAAGAAACCCGTGGGATAGACAAGTATCATGGTATTATCACTGGATAATGGTTACTGGAAAAACCCAAAAGTTCAATGATTGGATAACTCAGCCCGGGAATGGATTGAGGTATAGAGATTTAGATAATATGGATTACATCATGAGTACCGAGCGATTGGATTCTGATTGGGATCATGTCTCTAATGAATTAGGTTTTAGTAATTCTAATCTCAGCAAAATAGATCACGGTACAGGTAGACTTAAAAGGGATTATCAAAGATATTACAACGAACAATCAATAGAATTAGTAAGAAGTAACAATCAGGAAGTCATAGATCTATTTGATTATAAGTTCTATCATAATGAAAAGTAACCCTATACATTGCGGGCGGTGTGAGTCTTACAACTCACTACTAGCGCGCGGAAACCCCACAGAATCAACATTCAATCCTCCCATAATCCACACAGTCAAATCGGCGCAGATTGAATTTGATTTTAATTTTAGCCACCAGTCAACACACAAAATATATACGGAATCATTAAAAATAGATATTTGTAATTTTGAGAGAATCAGCCAACCAATCAGTAATAACCTCACTAAAATGGAAGGTGACTATATTTTAATCATGAGTTGGTGGATGAATCATCATGGCCATTGTTTGCTCGATATTTTGCCAGCCTTCGAGTATATTCGTCATTTGCATAAAGATACATCATTTAAATTCTTAGTGCCACGGCGCAGTCCTATTGGATCTATTTTACTTGCTTTAGATTCTGATTTTTGGCGAAACAAGATCGAGTATTACAGCACGAATTTAAAATTGAAAGGTGATGTAAAGATATACTCAATAGATGCGTATCCACATAGGCTGGTTGGCGGTGCAGTGGATTTAATCAAAAGAATTAGGCGGCAAACTCCTAAAGATTCAAAGGTTAATGATTTAATATTTTGCCCCAGATTCGATAACCCAAGCTCGGCAAACGGAAAACGACAGACTATAGAGCAGATAGATTTAATATTAAAAACAATTCAAGATTATATTAAAAATACTGGGCTAGATTTAAATTTCAAAGTATTCAATCCTTTACTGGACGATGGATCTTACATGAGCATGCCTGATCAGAAATTGTTTTTTGAGAACGCTCATACGATTGTAGGGCCAAGAGGAAGCGCGCTTATAAACTGTATTTGGTCAAAACGATTCACAGATAAAAACTCTCCTCCGCTCAATATTATTGAGTTCACTCAATGTGAGAGCGAAATTTCTAAAATCATCTCGACAAATGATAACGACCACAGATTAAGAACAAATGATGATCTCGGGCTTTGGGTTCAACTAAGCGTGGATTTCAACTATCAATTAGGTCACCTGTTCTACTATATTGAAAATTCAAACGACTCTTATATTCACATAAACACAGACCATTTAATCCAACTCTTAAACAATATAAATCAAACCACCCACTATGCACAAACAAGTTAAAAATTTTTTAAACAAAACAAAAAATCAGTTTCCACAAAACTTTAAAAACAAAAAAGTTCTCAGCATTGGATCCTTTAAAGTAAACGGTTCTGAAAAAGACTTTTTTGAGTCTTGCGATTACACTGGGCTGGACCTAGGGCCTGGACCGGGGGTTGATGTAGTTTGTCCTGCTAATAAGTATGATGCTCCTGACGGGGCGTTTGATGTGATCGTATCTTGTGAATGCTGGGAGCACAATCCGTATTACAAAGAAAGCATAATCAATGCTATTAGAATGCTAAAATCCGGCGGATTTTTTGTATGGAGTTGCGCCTCTACTGGCAGGCCTGTTCATGGTACGACAACTCAAGATTCAATTGATATAAAAGCTGGAGTCACAGCCCAAGGAAATACAGTCAGTGATTGGATATCAATGCCAAATGTCACCAGGCAAGACTGGGATAACGAGTATTATCGAAACATCAATACGTTTGATATCGCTTCCGTCGTTGATATGGAGAAAAATTTCTCAAGATATATGTTTGAATACGATAACGAGCATTGTGATTTATATTTTTGGGGAATCAAGAGATAGAGCATTTGTAGAGAAATTATTGAACATGGAAGAATAAAATTATGAAAATACATAGTAAACTTAAAGCAGATTTGGATTACTTGCAGGTGTACGAAAATCAAAAAAAACAATATTTCCGCGACAAACATTTGATGGAAAATTGGAATTTATTGCAACCTGACCGACAAGGTGTAACCATTAAAGGAAGACAGTTGGAATCGCTTGGCGCCCCTCAAGATGAAACAAAAAAAATAAGAGTTCCTATTTCTATAAAATTAAACGAGATTACAACACAAACAATACCTAATGCCACGGCATATAATAAAGTTTTGCTTTTGCAAAATGCTTTCGCCTCAAATTATTGTCATAGCTTGATAGACAATATACCAACTATTTTATATCACGATAAAACTTCAGATGCAGATGTTATCTATACTCTTGGATCAAAACTTCTTATCGACCAACTCAAACATCATAACATACATTTAAATAAAACTATATTTTTGAACCCAAACGAAACCGTTTCTTTTAATTCACAAGCTGTATGTTGCATCAACTCAAACCCAGGCACCAGACATCGCAAAAAACTTGTAAATTTTATAAATGAATATGTGAATCATTCAGTCAATTGCAAATCTACTACAAATATAAAAAATAGATTAATATACGCTACTAGAAATTATTCCGATTCAAATTTGCAGATACGTAGAAAAATTCAAGATGATAACGAGTTAGAGATAATAAAATTATTGAAACAATATTGTGACAATAACAATTTAATATTTACATTGTTCGATGGATACAAAAACAACAAGCGCATGACATTAAGTGAACAATCTAAATTATTCAATGAAGCTAAAATGGTGGTGGGTCCGCATGGTGGCGCAATGTCAAACATTTTGTATCTCGATCCACAAAACAATCCTATTGTATGCGAATTTACAGGTGGAACTCAATCCCCCATTCATGCAAATTCAGTTTTTGTTAAAAATTATAGTAATTTATATACTCGTTATTTCGAGGAAATATATGATTATAATTTGATTCCTTTTACATATGACTCGAACATTCAAGTCACTAAAGTGGATATTGATAGCCTTAAACAATTTCTAAATTTATGAAAAAATATATAGTATACGCACCGCATAAATGTGAATTTACGAGCGGAAAATATACAGCGGTTCAGAAAGTTGATAATTTTGGTAAAAATTATAACCGGTTACTCGGTTTCGTCCCACAAACACTACACCGAATACTACGATGACGAAACAAGAGAAATCGTTGCAACAAAATACGCAAAGGACATTGAGTATTTCGGGTACAAATTTGGAGAATAATTTGTGATTACATTAAGTTACAAAGGCCGGCTCGGTAATAAGTTAATACAATATGCAGCTTCATATATACTGGCAAAAAAAACAAGCTTACAATTAGATGTCCTCAAAATTTCAGTAACTAGAAATTCAGGTATATACCAAACATCTAGCAGTACGAATGATAAAATCGAAACTGACCTTGGATCTGTGTTTAAAATTAATTCTTTATCGGGTCATAAATTTAACAATTTTATAGAACTAACCGACAAGAATTATTTTGAGCATCTAGAAAACTCAACTCCCAATAAAGGTTATCTTTTGAATGGTTATTTTCAACACAAAAGATTGTTGGTTGATTATCGCGAAGAAATTTTAAATTTATATCAATTACCCAAATCAGATTTTATCCCAAGCAAAAATGATGCTTTTGTTGCTTGCAGACTAGGGGATTGTTTAAAAATTCCTAGAACATATTGCTCCATGAAATATATTGAAGATCAATTGATCACTAGTCGGGATTCATACGACAACGTGTATGTGACTTCTGATACCATCAACCACCCTCCTTTAGCTAAGTTGATAAAAAAATACAACCTCACCGTGTATCAGGACTCTCCTATAAATACTATTCTGTTTGCCGCGCAATTCAACAATTTGATATTATCCGCAGGTAGTTTCAGTTACTGGATGGCATATTTAAGTAGTGCTGAAAATATCACGGTATATCATAACAACAAACAAGATCCACTGCAAAAACAAAATGCATGGGATTATAACAAAAATGTAAAATTTATAAAATGAATTATACATACAAACTTACAACACGAGGATTATGCTCAGAACTTAATAGTTTATTGGGTTTTTATGAGAGCGTGATGCATGAAGACTGCCAAGTTTTTATAGACGCAAGCAATTCTCAGTATTTTAAAAGTGTTTCAATTCGTGATGTCTTTAAATTTCCTAGTTTTTTCGTTGGCTCTCCGTGTAACGATTCAACCGTTATTTCTGGCAATCGCTGGAGAAAATCGGCAGTTATACAATACGAAACCAAACTTACTACTCAACAATGTGCCGAGCTTTTTTCTTACACCGGCACCTTCAAGCAAAAACTAAACGAAAACATTACCAAATTATCATTACCCAAGAAGTTTAACTGCTTTCATATTCGCAGAGGAGATAAAGTGGGTGAACGTTTGTATAAATGGGCAGAGAAGCAAGGTAAAAAAGGAGAATCTAAAAAATACAACTTTGAAGACTACCTTGAAAAGTCAGATCAATCAATCAAAACAATTTTCATCATGTCAGATGATTATTCTAGTATAATAGAAGGACAACAACATGGTTTGAAAGTTAAAACTTTAACAACAATAGAACAAACAGGACACTCAACTGATCTAGATACGGACAATGATCGATATTACAACGAAGCGGAATTGCTTCAATTTTTCTCTGAAATTGAAATAGCAAAACAATCACAACAATTCATAGGCACAACGAGTAGCAATATTTTTAGATACATCAAGAATCAATGTGTAAAAGATGTTGAGTTTATAAGTTTAGATTAAATAATAACACAAGATATGATAATTTTTACGATAGGATTAGAAGGATGTGGTCATCACGGACTTGAGGCTATATTTAAAGAAGTGATAGGTCGCAAACACGTCGAATATTATAAACTCAAAAGAGGATTACATGAAATTTGCAACGATTTTGTTGACCACGGTGACCCTACAATGTTTGACAAAGCATTAAATAGCTTCTTTAATGTCAACAGTCAACAATCAATTCATTATATTGATGCGAGTTTTCCTAGTGGCTTTAAAAAGCGCGGTCTTACCGATCAGTGGCAAATATCAGAAGTATATAAACATTTATCTAGATTTATGCCTATCAAATTAATTCACTTAAAACGCAACATATTCAACACGATCAACAGCCACCCTAATTGGGACGGTGGTATTTTAGGCCACACTAAAAAACTTATTGAAATTAATAATTACATATTAAATGAATTAACCACATTAAAAACAGAAGGGGCAGAAATTATTGAAATAAATTATGAAGACATCGAGCAATCGTCAAATGCTTTAGCTTCAATAATAGAAAAAGATAAAGATCTTATTCAGTCCGCAATTGATAAGCGGTTTAAACCTTCAAAAAAATGTTATAAAAACCTACCAGACGATAAAACTATTGAAAAGATTAGCAAAATCATTAATCAGTGATAAATCCAAATGCGAAACAAAAACAAAAAACACTACACCGAATACTATGATGACGAAACGCGCGAGATTGTGGCGCAAAAGTCTGCGCGAGACATTGAATGTTTCGGTTATGAGTTTGGAGAATAAGAGATGAAATTACAACTTACACATCCCGGCAACCACGGTGGTGGATTTTTTTCATGTTGCTCAGTTGCTTGTTACGATATAATTAAGCATATAAAAGAACATCAATCTGTTCCGGAAGTAGATTTTTCAAAAATGTTCAAAATGTATAAAGACTTCCCAGATCAAAATGTATACAATATGTGTTTTAAATTTAATGAATCACAAGAATTAAATGTCGATAAAATTTCAAAAATTAACTATAGTAATACCTCTTTATTTAACTACAAGAATGAAGACTTAGTAAACATTGAGCCGATAATCCAGAAATGGTTTAACCCCTTGGATTCAGTTTTAGAGCATGTCGATTTTTTTATTAAAAAATACGAAATAGATATGGACAAGACTCTAGCTATATGTTTTAGAGGAACAGATAAATATATTGATATTAAGGAAACTGCCTATGACAAGTTCATTTCTCGCGTACCAAGCATAATGAAAAATAAAAACATCAACAGAGTTTTTATTCAGACGGATCAAACACAATTCATAGATTTTTTCAAAAATTATTATCCAAGCATACCTGTTTTCAGCATACAAGAAATACCTACAACAAGCTCAAAAAAACAACTTTATAGAAGCACAATTAAAGAAAATAAAACTTCTCACGCACAAATGTTTTTAGCTGCAATGCAGATACTTTCCGGTTGCAAATTTTTAATCAATCACACCGGGAATGTGGCGAGGTGGATTGTAAAATACAGAGGATCAACACATAATACCATGCAATTTAAAAATAATCAACTATTATGATAAATCACGAATATAAATATCTATTTTTACACATTGAAAAATGCGGCGGGAACACCGTTAGAGATGCACTCGGTTTACCTTATGAACCAACTGCAGGTCATATCCCACTAGAACACAAATCTCAATATTTCAAACATGATCCAAAAGATTATTTTAAATTTACATTTGTTAGAAACCCTTGGGATAGGATGATTTCAACATATGCTTTTTACAACAAGCCATCTCCACAAATTTCATTTAAGGAATACATAACAACGCTTCTCAATCGCCCGGTTTCTAAAGATTTCAAGAGACACGGGTGTTGCTATGATTATATTTTTAGTGAAAATGCCAAAATCACTATAGACTTTATAGGTAAAATAGAAAACCTCCAACAAGACTTCAACATCGTATGCGACAAAATAGGAATTCCACGACAGCAACTACCACACAAAAACAAAAGCAAACACAAACACTACACCGAATACTACGATGAAGAAACAAAGCAAATCGTTGCGGAAAAATACGCAAAAGATATTGAGTATTTTGGGTATAAATTTGGAGAATAATAATGAAAGATTTTTTATATATAAAACCACAAAAAACAGGAACTGGATCCGTGCGGTTATCTTTGTCAAAATACACAGACAACGATCAAGGGATCAAGATTACTAATAAAAATTCTGACATCAGAGAACATAAAAATTTTTTGCAATATAAAAAAATATTCAATAAGGCAATCTCTAAAGAGACTGTATTAATAATGTCGATTAGAAACCCTTTTGATAGAATGGTTTCTTGGTATTTTGATACAATAAAAAGACGCCTTGGGCAATTTGATTATAAATCAATTTCGCTTGCCGATGCTGTTAAAAATAGGCCTGAATGGGTTTGTAAATTACCTCCACTATCAGATTTTAATAAAGGCGCTAAAAATATTAATTACGTTAGATTCGAAAATCTCCAATCAGATTTCAACAAGGTCTGCGACAAAATTGGAATCCCCCATCAAAAACTTCCACATGAAAACAAGAGCAACCATAAACACTACACCGAATACTATGATGAAGAAACAAAGCAAATCGTTGCGGAAAAATACGCAAAAGATATTGAGTATTTTGGATATAAATTTGGAGAATGAGAGATGATAAGTCACGAACATAAATTTCTCTTCATTCATATACCTCGAACGAGTGGCTCAAGTATTGAATCGCAATTCAACTTCAAAGAAGCTAAAGAAAAAAACAAACATTGGACTTTAAGTGACTGGAGAAAGACATTAGATCGTGAAACTTTTGATGATTACTTTAAGTTTGCTTTTGTTAGGAATCCGTGGGATTTTATGATATCAAAATACAAGGACGTTTGGTTCACAAGCAAAAATCCAGGAGGGTCAATTGGAGAAAAAGCAGGTAAACCCCTGAAATACTTTCTTGAAAATTACAAAACCCCAGTGCACGAAACAGGTGAAACTTTTCATGATTATTTCGATCCCGAACAAATGAATTTTGTTGGTCGTTTTGAAAACCGTGAAAATGATCTACAATACATATCACAGAAAATTGGCGTAAACATTGATAGCAACATCCACGAACGGAAAATTCAAATGCTAGACAAAAACAAAAAACACTATACTGAATACTACGATGAAGAAACAAAGCAAATCGTTGCGGAAAAATACGCAAAAGACATTGAGTATTTTGGGTACAAATTTGGAGAATAGCATGAAATTAAAATTTTTGTCGTATGGAGATAAAAAATTCAGTAAGTCACGAATTAGAATAAAAAATGAAGCAACCGATTTGAATTATTTTACTGACATTAAAATACACACAGAAATTTCTATATTAGAACTTGATGAGTATAAAGATGCCATCAAGAATAATGAGTTTGTGAATACTTTAAGTCAAGAAAGAGGCGGTGGATACTGGATGTGGAAACCATTAATTGTATACGAAGAGTTAATGAAACTAAATGAAGACGATATACTCATGTATTCAGATGCTGGTTGTACAATTCCTAATACAAGTTCTATAATAGATAGATTCAATGAATATGTAAATATTGTTAAAAATAGCGAAAAAGGAATTTTAGCATTCCGCAATCCCCATATAGAGAGCGTCTGGACTAAGGGAGATGTGTTTGAACATTTTAATTGTTTAGATAATAAAGATATTTATAATACCAGACAATTTACTGCTGGGCGATTACATATTATTAGAAAATGTGAAAATAGTATGAATATTTATAAATTATGGTGGAATACTGCTAAAAACTACCCTAAATTATTTAATGATTCAGAAAGCGCTACTCCTAATTTTAAAAATTTTAAAGAAAATAGGCATGATGCATCTGTTTGGTCATTAATATGTAAAACAAATGGAGTTGAAGAAGAATGGGATTGGGATTCTATTCCAATTCGAACAACTCGCAAAAGATATTGAGTATTTTGGATACAAATTTGGAGAATAAAATAACATGTACATTATACTAGGAAAAAACGGCTATATAGCAGAAGCTATTATAAAAGAATTAAAGTCACGCGATTTACCCCATGTCGCTTGGAGCAGAAGCGAGGCAGATTATACAAATCTTGCAGAGCTCAAATACAACCTTTGTATCTTAGGCGAAGATTTACATATTATAAATTGCGCAGGATATATCGGCAAACCAAATGTTGATGCTTGTGAATTGGCGAAAGCAGATTGCATCGAAGGTAATGTTTTGCTACCTTTAATGCTTGCTCAATTATGCCATGAAAAAGATTACGAGCTAACTCATATATCTTCGGGCTGTATTTATGGCGGATACGATAAGCACTTCACAGAAGACGATCCTTCTAACTTCGATTTTCAAAACGGTAGCTTCTATAGTGGAACAAAAGCTCTCGCCGAAAAAGTTGTTAAGCAAAACAACCCAAACGCTTATATCTTTAGATTGCGCATTCCATTTGACGAACATGCATCTCCTAGAAATTACATCACTAAATTATTATCTTACGACAAGCTGCTCAACCTAGACAATTCTTTATCTCATCGAGCTGACTTCGCAAAGTACAGCATCGACTTGATAGAACAAAAAGTTCCAAAAGGAACATACAACATAACAAACAAGGGCTTTATCGACGCAAAAGGAGTGGTTGAGTTAATCAAGAAATACAAGTTGTCAAATAAAGACTTCAAATTCTTCGACGATATCGAATCTTTTAGTAAAGAAACTGTCGCACCAAGATCAAATTGCATTCTAGACACTTCAAAAGTAGAACAATACATTAAGATTAGAACGGCGCAAGAAGCTTTAGAGGATGCGCTGAGTAAATACAAAGATGACAACCCTGTTTTAATGAGGTTGGTTTTAGAGAAATAAAACAAGGGATTAAATAATTCTTGACATTTAATTCATATTCTGCTATATTAGTGGAATATGAAAATTACAAAAGAACTAAAAAACGCAACCTTCGAATATGACGAGGTTGAAAAGTCTTTTACAATAAAAGAAGAAGGCGGCGAAGTAACCTTAAATAAGGTTTATGCTTTTGCTTTTATGCGCTTTGTTGTTCGCATGGCTCAAAGAAATTGGCTGCGAGACAAAAAAAGCATTGACAAAGCCATGGAAGATATGGTAGACTCTGAACATATTGACCATCCTGACCAAATGAAATTATTATAATGATTGTTGATAAAAAATTCATAGATTCCTTATTGTCTTTTGGCGCCGAATTATCAAAGGAAGTCGTTCAAATACAAGAGCGCGGTTTTAAGACTACAGAGAAAAGCGATAGCAGTCCACTGACTGAAGCTGATCTTCACTCGAACAAGCGCATAAGAGAATTTCTATTCGCTAATACCGATGTGGCAAATATAATATCAGAAGAAGATAAAGAAGTCTCTTACGAACAAAGAAAAGATTGGGATTTCTATTGGATGATTGACCCAATCGATGGCACAAAAGAATTTGTAAAAGGTGGAGATGATTTCTGCATTAACATTGCATTGTGCAATGGTGATAGACCTGTATTTGGTTACGTTGCTTGTCCCAAAAAGTCTGATCAGTATTTTGCTATCGAAGGCAGAGGCGCCTTCAAGAATGGCGAAAGAATATACGCCAAATGTTCAATCAACCCTCAAAGCAATTTAGTAAAAGTGGTTGCGAGCAAATCGCACATGAATGAAAAGACATCCGAATTCATCAGTAATCTAGAAAAGATTTACAAAGTTGAAACTCTTAACGTTGGCAGTTCCTTAAAATTTTGCTTGGTTGCAGAGGGAGAAGCTCACATCTACCCTAGGTTTGGCCCAACTATGGAATGGGATACTTGTGCGCCACAAATAATCGCAGAGGAAAGTGGTGCGAATGTATTCGTAGCAAATAACATGTCGGCGCTAAAATACAACAAACAAAATTTACTCAATCCGTTCTTTATAGTGGCGGCTAAAACCTTCAACCTAAATAATTAAATATGAATATTAAAATACACAACGAAAATTCGAGGTCAAAATACTCTCAGTTTAAGACAGATGTATCAAGCATAGACCCATCTGAAGATATTGCTTACGCAGGGGTAGATGAAGAATTCTTCTGGGAAGATTCTGACGTAGCTGTAACAGAAGGTATTGCCGTGGGGGTGCATACTTACTTATGCGAAGATAATTTTTGCAAACAAACTTATTCTTCTGATTTGGTTTTATTTAAAAACATTTATTGGTCTAACAAGAACTTACAATGAAACAAAAAGATCCAAGAATGTTTGAGTACCGCATAAGGTATCAAGTCACCCCATCAGTAATGTCAAACTATCATTACTATATGGCATTTAACGCCATGCAAGCGCTTGGTTTCCACGACCAAATGATGGAGAAAAAGGGGCATCAATTAGAAACAATCTCACTAGAAAAGAAAAACCCATACTCAAATAAATGGGAAGACAAAAGCGACCTACTAACAACAAATAAATAAAAATGAATAAAGAAAGAATAATTTGGATGCTCCTCTTAGTTTTAAGCGTAATGTACATTGATAGAAAAGAAGCCCATATTGAAAACTTAGAGTCTCTTGACAGAAATAATCAATTATCACACAGGCTTCAGTCCGACCAAATAACAGATATGTTGTCCGACTATGACCAATTAGGCCGCTCAGAGTACGACAAAGGCTTCCAGGACGGTAAAACTCATGCACTTGTATCAGTCATGCATAAAGAAGAGATCAATAGCTACGCTGATGGCTACCATGCGGCATTGTCGCAGGTTCAATCGAGCGGCATAAGTTCAGAATTAATGAATAAAATCACTAAGAATTTAAAAAGTGATTGACAAAAACATTATTAATTGTTAAGGTATAAAAATGCAAATCAAATCAAGCCAAATAATTTACTCCGAACACGACTACGACGAATGCTTCGAATACCTAGATGGATCAGGGCGAGTTCCTGATGGAAACGCAATTGGATACGAAATCGAATCTAATGCAGAGAATCCTGTATTTATCTTGTTTGAGGATATTACATATAGCAAGTACGACCATAAATATTGGAATAATTATGAGCTAGAACAAGATGTAGACAGGGTTGTAATAGGATGATTGCATTTAGGAAAGACGAAGAGCCAAATAAAAACACAGAAAAAGGGCTCAAAAAATTACTAGATGTGCTTATTGGAAATGTAGAGTACTATAACGGCTCATTCTTTGAGAATTCAGATCTCACGAAGTTAATCGAAATAACTTATAAAACTTTATTCGATGAAAACAACAAATCATTACATATTATAATAGATAAAAATTCAAATAATAGCATAGACATAACAATAGATAAAATAACATGACAGCAAAACAAACAACAAGCACGGAAGAACTAATTATCTCCCACTTGCCGCTTGCTAAATCTATTGCATTTAAGTTTAAAAATTGCTTTCCATCTTTTTATGATCACGAAGACGTGGTAGGCGTGGCTGTCAAAAGTTTAGTTTCTTGTGTTGATTCTTTTGACGAATCAAAGGGTAAGTCTTTTGGCGCCTATTCTTCGATCAGAATTAATGGTTCATTAATAGATGAGATAAGAAAGAACGATCAACTATCTAGATCATCAAGAGCTGACTTCAACTTGCTCCATTCAACAATTCTAAAAATGGAGAAACAATTAAAAAGAAAACCAACAGACAAAGAAATTAAGAACAAATTAAATTTAAATAATTCTGACTATAAAAAGATTATCAAAAATACAAAACTGCTCTCTTTTGTAGATATAGATTCTCCACCTAATGGAAGCTCAGAACCACTACCTTTGCGCGATACCATTCCCGACAACAAATACAAACAAGAACAAATAAACTTAGATCGTAAAGAAAAATTACTAATGCTTAAAGTTCAAATAAAAAACCTAAACGAAAGAGATAGAAAAATAATAAATTTATACTACTTTAAGGAGTTAAAATTAAAAGATATCGCAGAACTAATAAACTTATCCGAAAGTAGGGTGAGTCAAATTTTATCAAAAACATTACTTTTGCTAAAAAAACATTTTAGCTCAATCGTGTAGATCTTGTATCATGAACGAACAAGCAAAAATAAACGCCGAAGATTGTTATGAAACAAAATTATTATTAGTTCGGCGCTTATTACTTAACTATATTAAGCCTAGAGTTTTCAACAAAGAAGACGCAGAAGATATAGTTCAAAATGTTTTAATTATTCTATCTAAAAAAATGAATGAATTCGATGCAAATAAAAACTTCTGTTCATGGGCGCTCACAATATGCAATTTTCAAATAAAAGCTTATTTCTCAAAGAGCAAAAGAAACAAAGTCGTATCTATCCTTGACGAGGAGAATATGTCGCCCGAATCTCTCGGTTATTTTTGTGATCGAATGCCTTTTCAGAATTTAATTCAAGAAGAAAAACAAAAAGTAACAACCCAAATAATAAACAACCTCAACACAATGGAGAAAAAAGTTTTCTCATTATCGTTGAAAGGTTTCAGCGCAAAAGATATAATATATAGTCTAAAGATAACCCCAAGTAACTATTCTGTTTCTAAATCAAGAGCATTAAAGAAAGCAAAAGAATTATTCGCAAATAAATCAATTAAAAACTACAAAACATGATACAAATTGAAGATTCAAATAATGAAGTCTATTACATCAATCCGTGCAATGTAATATATGTAAAAAAACGAAAGCCATATTGGAAAATATTATTACTAAATGGCGAAATAATAATGACCAAGAATAAGGATGGAGCAATGGCTATTGTTAATAAAATAATAAATTAGCAATAATGTTGTCCGTGACGAGTCACATCTTTCACGATGCTTCGAAGTATTTCAATCTAAAACTTGAGATATTTCACGAATTGTATTGCGACTCTCTCTTGGCTATGGGGTTTCCAAAGGCGGGAAAGTCATTGCTTGAAGTTGACTTCTCAACGAGTGATAAATACTCGGAAGATTTATTTCAAGATATGCTTGTTGATTTAACTTTTTGCGCGCCTTTAATTATGATTGATTCTTATGCAAATAAAGAGAAAGAAACAAACCTAATAATATACTGCTTGGACACTAACCCCGAAACGAAGGGAATGTACATGATTGAAAGTATTATTAACTATAATCAATACGGCAAAACTGCTTGTAAGATTTACGAATTATTTCCATCAAATATTCTTGAGGTAGATTCGCATTGGCTTTAAAATATTAAATACTCAATATATTCTTGATTTGGATAATCTTCTAATAGTATATATTTTCCGCTTTGAGGCTCAAATATAAACCAACCATTATTGGTCATAACCAAGTTCACCATGTGAAGCCCATTTGAGGATGGTATGCCCCCATATTCGTTGATTTGACGCACTACCACTACCGCAACAGAAGGTTCTTCTTTGTTGGCGCTCTTGTAGCCCGATATGCCCATCAGAGACTTGTATAACATAGCAAAGTTGTCACAATCCAAGTTTTCTTTTTGGTTTATTGGCATGATACCATTTTCAAATTTAAGTTTCTCGAACCACTTATTGAACTTTAGGAAGAAATAGTAGTCCACTCTTTTGTATTTTGTGTCAAACAAAGTAACCTTTATATTTGTAGGAACTTTAGTGTTCATCCAATTAAAAGTTTTCTGTTGGGAGAAGTAAAGACCAATATCGCCCTTACTTATATTTATGTTGCTCTCGCTTAAAGAGGGTATCTCTTTTAATTCTGAATAATCTTGGTTGTTGCAAGCTACTAGAACTAATATTCCTAGCGCCAATGCGCCAAATACCCCCATAAATGTTTTGGTTTTTTGTTCTTTGCTCATTCCTCCTCCTTGTTGATTGCGTTTAATATGTTCTGCCTTTGTTGTTCTGTTAGTTTCTCGTAATCTTTTTTTGCGAGAATATGCGCAGTTCTTATTCTTTGATTGTCTGAGGGGCTGAATTTGCCCGCAGTTAAGTGTTTCATCGTTAGATGATCGATTATTTGTTCCTTCATACCTTATGGTACACAAAAAAAAGTGTTGACATTTTCTAGAATGTCTGCATGATTGTGGTTTCTTATTAATTACTAAATATTACTTATGACAAAAAATACTACTGAATTTATTCAACTTACTGAATTATGGAAAGATGGCGAATACGACACACTTGGGCGCATTATTAACGAAGAATCTTGGGGCATTGCTCAAGTAGCTGAATTCTGCGCTTACTTTGCGAAACACTTGGGTTTAAATCAATTGAATATCCTATATAAGTTCCTTTAATATGGATCAACTAGAACTAGCTTGGGAAACTTACGAGTTCCACTCAATAGAACTCACTAAATACGAAGAACTTCACTTGTCAAACATGAAGAAGCTTAAAATATTTAAAAACAAAAAAGTTCCACCAACTGAAGCGCAAAAGGCTAGACTCTCAAAAGTCATGCTTCGTTGTTGCGACAACTTGATAGTTCACTACAAAAAACAAATCGACTCAATAAAAGACTTAATTAACATTTACAGATCAGATGTAAAGATTTCCGAATCAAGAGAAACAGACATTCAGTTCCTAAACGAACTAATAATGGTAACTGCAACACTAATGGAAGAAATAAATTTATACAGATCTGAAATAAATGAATTTTTAAATTGACAAATAAATAAACTTATACTATACTAAACTTTTTAATAAATCATACAACACAAAAATAAATATGAATGAAAAACAGGAAAAACAATTACAAAAACTTTTTAAAATTAAAGCAGATGCAGATGCAGAATTATCTGACCTGTTCGCTAAATCAAGCTTGTCAAAAGAAACCTACGAAGGCATGATTGAAATGACTCACCCTTGGCAAACAACTAAAGGGAGCGGAGTCCAATATGGGGTCTACGAGATAAACGGAGAACAGGCAACGCATTTGCTGAATCATTTTAATGAAATTGAAAATGACGACCCTTCGCTTGCCCGAACTAATCGTACATTAAACAAAAATAACATCGCACGCTTTGCTAAAAAAATGGAAGAAGGCGATTGGGGTTTGTCTGATCCCATATGTTTCGAGGAGGGCATGGGGACACTACTGAATGGTCAAAATAGATTAAACGCTTTAGCTAAAGCATCTAAAAAACATCACGCCAAAGACCCATCTGAATTTTCTATAAAATTTTTAATTGCATATGGTTGTGACCGATCAATGCAAGATTACCTAGATAAAAATTCGCCAAGATCACTTCTTAGTCAAGCACAAATCAACGGAGTTATTCCTAAAGGAGATGGGGTTGCTAATTGTTCTCTCAGGATTATGGAGAAACTAATGCATAAGACCTCTGAAGGAAACGGATTCAACAAGGGTTTAGCTGACCATTCAGACGTACTCAAAAAGTACAAGGAGGAAGATCCAAATACAGGTGAAACTTATGAAGAAATTACTAGGTGGATTGCCGAGATGACAGGAAAATATAATTCAGATTCTGTGTATCAATTAGGTCACCAAGTAGCGTTAACTCAAGGCTACATTAATCACCCTAAAGAGATAAAGCTATTCATTGAGTGCCTTACGTCTAATAGTAAAGGTTTACAAGAACTTCAAAACAAAGGGGTAGACACTTCTTTTACCACGGACAAGGATTCCTCCATCGCAATCGCTAGGTTGTATGTAAATCATTGTATGAAAATGAGAAAACAACATGGCTCTGGTAATGGTCATAAGGCTTGTTCTCACTACGGCAGTATGCTCTACTACATGGGGCAATACCTTGAAGGAAAGAAAACAAAAAGCATAAAGAAAAAATTTACGCTAACCTGCGATCCTGCAAATAAGTCAAAAGCAGGGTACTTTAGTTTTGGTTACATTCAGGACGAAGACCCCGTTAAAGACTTGCTTGCCTCACTAACCTCTTCCTCTCGACAATCAGAGGATGGCGCTAAAACAAATAGTCAAAAGGAATTAGAGATTTAACTTCAAATAGATAAACTTATCTTAAAAAAGACCAAGGATTCTTGAATTCATCCTTGGTCTTTTTTTTTGTTTTTTTTTATTTGACAAATCATTAGTCTTGTATTATTGTTATTGATAATGAAACAAGAATCTAAATCAAATTATTCCGAAATAACTTACGAAGAACTAGGTTGCTATGTTGGCAATAAAGCCGTAATATCAGTCAGCAAAGATTGGCTAGACTCAATCAAGTCAACGATTGATGTGCATAAAGAATGCACCAAATGTAATAAACATTTACCCCTAGAAAACTTCAATAACGACAAAAGAAGACTTCTCGGCAAAAGATCGCAATGCAAGTCTTGCTATAAAGACAATTCGATAAAGAAAACTTCTACTATCAAGCCTAAAGCTAAAGCGAAGACAGAAGAAGAATCTACGCCAAAAATAGAATATACATTAACTTATTTATAATCCTTGACATTTTTACCTGCATACATTACTCTTATATCATATGAATAATTCACAAAAATACTTCCCCGACCTAGTTGGTCAAGATTCAGTAAAGAAGAAACTTTCTTTCTACCTTGATGCTTTTCACAAAACCTCCCAATCTCCATTCTTGCTGATGGCGGGGGCTAAGGGTCTAGGAAAAACAGAGTTTGCAAAAGCGTTCGCTAAAAACCTAAGTAATCGGAATGGTAGCGAGCGCGCATTCCTTGAGCTTAATTGCTCCACTATAAAAAATGTAGAAGGTTTCTTTGAGCAAATATTTTTACCTGTTATCGCAGATAATGAAATAACTATATTGTTTGATGAATGTCACGCGTTACCCTTGGATTTGACGATGGCATTTCTCACTATCTTTAATACCGAGGCTAATTCTAGGAAGGTTTTCAATTGGAATGAAATGGACTTTGAGTTTAATTTCAGGAAACAAACATTCATCTTTGCGACAACTGAAACCGATAAGATTTTTGCGCCATTGAAGGATAGACTAACCAATGTTGACTTTGAACCTTATACCGAAAAAGAATTATCAGCAATAATTAAACTTTGTACGCCCGATATTTACATTGACGATGACTGCTTAACGGAGATTGCCACTACCATCAGAAGCAATGCTCGTAGCGCGGTAAAACGCTCAAAAGAAATTATTTTATATTGCGGGGCTAATGAAAACAATCACTTCACACTTGACAACTTCAAAGATTTGTGCGATAGTGTAGGCATATTACCTTTCGGGCTTAGTAATACAGAGAAACAAATTTTACAAACACTACAACAATGCGGTTGCACCACTTTAACAGGCTTATCAGCAAAACTTGGTTTAAGTAAAACCGCACTACAAAGAGATCACGAATTGTACCTTTTAAATAAAAACTTAATTGAGATCGATGGCAAGCGAAAGATCACCTCGCATGGTCAAAAAGTCTGCGCACACTTATGAGTGTTGAAGAGTTAAACAAACTAAGACATGAGATTTACACTAGGTATTATAATGCTAAGGGTGAGGAGAAAGAATACTGCAAGAAAGTATTAGAGTTATTTGATTATACATTAAAGATTCGTCATGCCTTGGATACTATCAGCAAGATAGGGGTATCTCACATATGAAATTAAATCAAAAAGAAAAACATATATTCCTAAAGTGCGCTGAAGAATTAAACGAACTATCAGTCGAACTTCTTCAATCAGTAAACAAGGAAAACAAAAACAATTGGGGAAAAATATTTGAAGAAATAAAAGATGTAGAAAAATACATTAAATTATTAAAGGAGATAAAAATAGATTAAACAGGCAATAAAGCTATATCAAAATCCACATTAATTGCGCCATTATTTCCGTTTGCACTAACTACATTAAACAAAACATCTGATTTAGGCGGTATCTCTAGTGGGAAAGGAAATTCTTGAGTTATCGCATGAGAAGTTCCAACAGATGTTATTGATTGAGTTCTAAATACTTTGCCAAATTGCCTTATGCACATATGAAGAGTATAACCTATTTCTGATGCACTTTGAGGATTGTATGAAGTACATTGGTATTTTATTAAATAGCCTTTGCAATCAGATGGAATGGTGTAAACCGACATTAATGTTTGATTGTTTCCGTCTAAAATTTTAGCATACTCTTTGGAAGTGTCTCCGCTTTTATATATGCTTAAGTCTCCAACTAAATCACTTGACCCGTTATTAAAAGCTCGATATACCCTTGTCCATGTATAAGGTATAGTGACTTCAGTTGTTCCATTTACAGAGCCTTCCCAAATTTGAACTTCAAAGTTTTCGTCTAAGCCCTCTATAAAAATGTCTTGATTGTCTGTATTATCAGTAGAAGTCATGCGGATACTCTCTCCTGCATTATCGGGAAATTGATATTCGCTTGATCCATCCCATATGGTTTCTGGCGCTGTTAATGAAACATTTTGCCCAATATTTGGATTGCTTCCAAATTTATGTATTGTGGATTTTGCGTTGTTTAAAATGTAATCTAAAGTGATCGTGGATTGCGCTTGCGGAATCCAATGCGAAGTTGTCTCATCCCAAACATAATTGAAATTTACATTTGTATTTCTTTCATGCGCAAAAGGCGCAGTATTTGGGTATATTTTATTTGACATAATTCTGTATATATGTTACACTTTATTGATTGATGAAGGAAATAATATTAAACAATTCAGAAATCAAAGCCCTACAAGAACTCGCCTCTTGGCGTTGCGAGGGCAAGACACACCTTAAAACGAAGTCTTTAATGTGTTCGGGGCGCAATGGCGGGTCAGACTATGACAAGAGCTTTGAAGGGCATTACATGGGGATTGTAGGCGAATTTGCGGTTGCTAGAGAATTAAATGGTTATTTTGATGTCATGCCCAAACCAAAAGGCGACAAGCATAGTGCCGACATCGTTATCGGTGTTGATGGAAAAATGCGCATTTCAGTAAAGACAACCAAATACGCTCCCCCTATTTTAAAATTAAATTCCTTAAACGAAATAAAAGATGCAAGCCATGTATCACTCTGTCACTTTAAAGAGCCGAAATTAACAATCTATTGGGTTAAAACAAAAGAAAAATTCATGAAAAATATGTACAAAAAAGACTTCGGTTATGGAGAAAGGTTTTGTTTATGATCATTGATCCTAGTGAGCCGATGTTTTACTTGGCGGTATTTATTGCGGTCTTATTCGCTTGGGACATGATAACTAATTTATGGAAAAAATAAAAAAACAAAAATGGGGGTTGACATTGGTTGTGATTTCTATTATGATACTTCTATTATGGAAATAGATAATTCAATAGAAAGTAAATATGTATTAGTAGATTGGAATCGCCCTCATGGACACGAAAGATTAAGTCCAAAGCCAATCACAATGACAAAGAACGAAGCGCATAAATTGAATCGCGCTTTATTGATCAACAGGCAATCAAAAAGATACATAAAATCAGAAGTATAAGATGACAACGCACGAACAAATAACCGAAAGCGTTGCTTATGAGCGCGGAATCAACAAATATAAAATAGATTTCTCAAGACAAGATGTCATTGAATCTCATGTGAATGAGTGGGTACTTGATTGGGTCAAGAAGTATCACCCCGAAGCGTTTAAAAAAGCAAGAGATTTCGTAGAGCAAAACATAGATGAAGAAAATACAGAATAGTTTATGTGCGTTTTTTATTATTTTGTCTTGCAGTTGTCAAAATAAAACTTGGACTCCTCCTCCTCCCCCCAACATTAAACCTCCAAGCTCTGCGCCAAACTTTACTCCATCCCTTGGTGCAATTTCTGAAATTCAAATCAATCGCATACCTCACCCCTTTGACATGAATGGGGAGATACCATTCTCTGTTTGGGTTGATGGCAAGCGATCACAATTAAGCAACACGCAAATAAAACAATTAGCCAAGTCCTTAAATATAAAAAGCCAAGCGCCAAATAATACCGCCAAAATACATAGCGGAGAAGGTTGGATCTACCCTTTTAAAACAAGCGATAATGAAACTATACAAAGAAATAAATAAAGAAATATTAAAGTCGATACCAAATCCATCTCTTGGCGCTTACGAAATAAAAGTAAAAATACCCGAATTTACATTTCTTGGAGTTAGGGAGCAACCCGATTTCGCAAATGCTTATATCTCTTTTTATCCATGCAAAAGAATTATTGAGCTTAAAAGTTTGAAAGAATATGTTTTTCAGCTTAGAAATATTGTGGTTTCTTACGAAAGATTAATTAATATATTTTACGATCATTTGATGGAAGTATATGAACCCGATAGACTCAGGCTAGTTATGATGTTTAACCCAAGGGGCGGTATCAGTTCTAAGTTAACTATTGATTCTGATTGGTCTATTAGGGGCGGTGATGAGAAATATAAGGATTGGACTGACAAAAGTGAAGAATGGAATGTGGTAATGTAAGATGGGTGTTAAAAAAAAAGTTCCCGACAATGTAGTTGCCAATCCACACTCGTTGCCTTACGCTAGTGATCTCAGCGCCCCTGTTATCAAGCCAAATAATTTGGGCGCATGGAAGAGTGGTTCGGTTCATTCGGCAAACAAGTACTTTAAAGAGCGTTTTGATAAAATAAAATCCGAAGCAGAAGAATTATCCAACGAATTCAAATGGAACGAAATAATATTCAATGCCGAGATGCGGTTCAAGCCTGTGATGGGTAAAGATTATTATCTATACGAAAAACAGAACTTTACTTTTTACTTGACTTTGTTTGCTCCACACGAGAAGATAGGTGGATATGAAGGATTCCAAGGAACATTTAGGCTTAATTACGACAACAGATGGGAGCAAATAATACAAGATGAGTAAAAAAAATGCTCTAATCAAGAAAACGACAAGCAAAAACTTATCATCGCAAACATAACATCCAACACAACATCTCTTTCGACAAAAAAGAGCGTTAAAGATATTAAAATGTATAAATTATACTCCAATTCCTTGTCAATCATTATGCGGATAAAATATAATAGCAAAAGACGACATTATTGATAAAAAAATAAAAAATTCCCAAATTTGATAAAAGTCCATTACTATCTCTTTATGTCTCCATATATTTTCATTATGTCTTGTCTTCTATCTTCTAATAGTTTTTTGGTTTGATTCCAACGCTCTGTATCTTGAGCGCCATTCTTAGCCAAAAGTATTTCCACCGATCTCAACTTTTCGTTTAATTTCTCCACCTTATTAGATTCTTTCTTTAAGAAAAAAGCCACAACTGAAACCATGAAACCAAGCGCTACAAACATTATTTCTGATACATCCATGCCAAAGAATACACAAAAAAAAGACTTGACAGGCATCAATAATTCAGTTAAAGTATTGGTATATGACAAAAACAAGCACAATACTAGGGTTAACTTGCATTTCAGAAGAGCTAAAAGAAATAGATAAAAAGAAATATTCCTTTCGCACAATGACTCGTAAGAGATTTAACGAATTATGTGTAAGAGATGGCAGAGATGAAGCGGTCAAAGAGTTATCTGAAAGAATTGCGCACAATTTGTATGTTACTCAATACATTTTGCGTCATTGTCATAGTAGTGACATCCGCCATTATAGGTTATCAAGCAGTTTGTTCCCTCTCCTTACAGATCAAACTTTGGAATTGGCTTATACAGATTTGCCAAACCACAAAACACTTGATACTGAATTAAGGTTTATCGGCATTATCGCCAAAACTTTCGGCATTAGTATGGGTTCGCATCCCGATCAGTTTGTGGTCTTAGCGTCTGCGAATGAAAACGCAGTTAAAAACTCAATAAATGAATTAAACTTTCATGCGAGTATTTTTGACAAAATTGGCTTACCCCAAGATCATACTGCGCCAATGAACATTCATGTCAATCGTTCAATCAAAGATGGCGAGACACTAGAAGACATAGCGAAAATATTCTACAACAATCTAATGAAATGTAACGCAGGTGTTTACAGTAGACTAACAATAGAAAATGAGGATAAACTATCTTTATTTAATATAGATGATTGTATAAAATTTAGCGAGTATTTATTTGAAACGCATAATTATAACCTTCCTGTTTGCGCAGACAACCTTCACCATCTATGTAACCCATCAGAAGTTTTAGACTTCACTTGGCAAGCCGAGCGTTGCGCCTATACATGGGTCAATCAAGGAGAAGGTGAACACAATTTTATTGCTCCTGTCTTTCATTGGTCAGAGGGTAAACCCGAAAAGCCTCGTTCTCATGCCGATTATATTGCGTTTGGTAATTTTCCACCACATATTGCTATTGAACCCGATAAACCTGCAATCTATGAAATTGAAATAAAACGCAAGGACTATGCAATCAAACTCCTACAAGAGCAAATGGCAGGAGCTATTTAAAATAATTCTTGACAAATAACAACAACTATATTATAGTGTTGAAATGATAGCGACTGACAATATAGAATTAATAGACGGCAATCTTCTTGACTTTCCTAACGACATAGGTTTCATTGCCCACTCTTGCAATACCCAAAATATTATGGGCGGTGGAATAGCAAAGCAAATAAAAGATCGCTACCCTATGGTTTATAAAGCTGACTGCAATGCGCATTTTGAGGGAGAAAATACCTTGGGAAACTTCAGCTTTGTTTGGACTAATGGAGAGCAGAGCCAAGGAGTTTATAATATGTACACCCAAGACGAAATTGGCGCTAAAAGATCAGTTAGCTACGAAGGGTTCTACTGCGCATTAAATAAAGTTGCAGATCATATCGAATGGCAAAGTAAGCATGATGGCGAGGAGAAGGTCTTAGGGCTACCTTACGGCATTTCCTGCGGTCTTGCAGGGGGCAGTTTAAGAATTATCAATACAATCATCCATGATATTTTAGTTGACAGAAGTTTTAAAACATATATTGTTAAGTACGATGGCATATAAAAAAATTTGCGCAAAATGTAAAGAGAGTAAAAGCTTTGACGAATTTTATAAACGCGAAACCTCAAAAGATGGACTTAGGGCTGAATGTATATCTTGTGAGCGAGTTCGCAGGGCAAAACACAGAAAAGCAAACAAAGATAACATAAAAGAGTATAATAGAAATTATCGTGAAGCCAACAAAGAGAAAATCGCAGAGAAAAAAAAGGCTTATCATGAAGCTAACAAAGAGAAATACAAAGCTTATTGTGAAGCCAACAAAGAGAAAATCGCAGATCGAAAAAAGGCTTATCGTGAAGCTAACAGAGAAAAATTCTCACAGAGTTCTGCGTCTTATTACAAAAAGAGAAAGGATAACCCTCTTTTTAGATTAATTCGTAATTATAGGAACTCCTGTCTAAAAGCTTTTCGATCAATCGGTAATAAAAAAAACAATAAATCACTAAAACTTCTTGGATTAAAGGATTGGGAAGAATTTGCCGAACATTTATCTAAACAATTTTACGATCATCCCGAAACAGGAGAAGAAATGACTTTTGACAATCATGGTTTGTATGGTTGGCATATTGACCATATTATTCCAATATCTAGCGTCAAAACTGAAAAAGATATAATCAAACTCTGCCATTATACAAACCTTCAACCTTTATGGGCAAAAGAAAATTTAAGTAAAAGTAATAAAACCCTTGACAAATAATAAAAACTAATATAAGGTAATCGTTATGAACAGATTTGAACTAGAAGACGCAATGAGCAACCTTCACCAAATAGGCGAAGACATAGAAACAATAATATATGCGATTGGAGATTCCCCAATCAAGCATACAGAAGATCAACTATTAAATATGTTGATCGGAATGAAACAACTGCACGATACTCGCTACCAAAAAATGTGGGATACATTTGAGCAGTTAATTAAAAATGGAACAATATCAGATAAAAATACAGAAGAATTATAAAATGATTGAAACATATGAAGTTTGGAAAGCGCCTAAAAAAGCGCAGTTGGCAATAATTGATCTAGCAATAACTCACATCAAAAAAGTTGAGAGTAATCCCGATGTCGAAACTGAAGGAGATAACTTTGACTATTGGAATAGTTATGAATTAGAAGATGGCACTTTTGTAGATTACAATATTCATTGTGGTGACGAATGGACTAGACTCAAACAAGATGGTTCGGGAGAGTACGAATATACTGACCCTAGTACATGGTCATGGGATGTCGCTTGCTATGCAGTCGATCCACCTAATCAAGAAAGAGAATATCATCAAATAGATACAGATAGAGAACAATATTTATTTAGTTACAATAAGAGTTACGGAAATAGAGAGGTAGAGTTTGAAAATGATTCACTTTAATTTGCTTTACATTTTTGTTCTTTTATTTGGTTGTTCTGCGCCCCAAAAGCCTTTGTCGCTTCACAATTACCCAATGTTAAATGACGAATGCCCATCTTTGGTTGATCGCTCTATCGATAACGAACAAGAGTTGCGAGCGAAAGCTAAACTAGCAAATATGAGTTATGTCAACTACCTACATTACTTGTCAAACCAACCAAAACGAGACTACAAAACTTTTGGCGCTAAATAATGAGCGACATTATAGCAATCATGGTGATAACAATTAATATAATTTTAATCTGCGGAATGATTTGTTGGTTGGCTTTTTGCTAATAATGGAATCTGAAGATTTATTGGAATTGATAGCGATATTCCTATGGGTTGGAATTTTTGCTTATTTGGTGTTTTTTAAGTTGACATTACTTGGGGGTTAGTTTATTGTTTTAGTTATGAGCGGAGAAGGATTAACTACAAGTTTTAGAAGAACAAAGCAGACTACTAAGTCTAACAAACAACTCCTTAGAGAGTTTCAAGGGATTATATATGCTAGTCGAGTAATGAAACACATGAAATGGTATGGGCAAGCTGAGAGTGTGCGACTTATAGAACATGGAGATGAAGAGTTGCCAAAGTTTCAACAAGAATATGTCGCTATAAAAGACACTTTTGAATTTAATATTAGTGTTCGTAAATCTTGGTATAAAGATGCCGACCTTTACGAATCACATGAAGTAGAAGATAGTTTTGTATCTCTTGCTAGAAGGTTTGCGAACGACAACGCTCTTATGTATTTTCCCGATGGTTTTCCTGCCGAATGGATCGAACAAGAAATAATTGATGGAGAAAAAAATTGGAATCATTTTAATGTAAAACCCGATGATAAAAACATTGACAAGATATGTGATGTGTGGTATCGTTATGGAATAATGAAATTACAAGCATTTGATGAAAAAGTTGAATCTCAACTTTGGCAAGATGCTAAAACAGAAATTAAACAATTAATGGAACATGAATATGCAAGATAATATAGTAGCAAGTGAAGATATGACAATTCAACTTGATAATAATGATAGTGGTGAAGATTTTGTCTTGACAGGTAGGACTGCATGGATTACAATAGATGGATATTCACTACATATCAACAATCACAATAATCATATTTCAGTCAACCTCTACAAGAAAGAGCATGAAGCTGAAGACGAACTAGAAGGGTTCAACCACTACAAATGAGCGCAAAAAATAGCCACTTAACAATTAGATCAGACTTACTAGAAGAAGATGCAGATATCTCTGTGCCTGTCCGCTTCCTTGATTATCAAGAAGATGATTATGTAGGGGATAGTGCTACCTTAAATATAGATTGCGAATATTCTACTGATGGTGAGCAACTAGATGACATGGCGGGTTATAATATAATCGTTAGAATTACTGACTCATCAAAAAAAGATAAATACAACAATCCTTGGAAAGATAGATTGGCATTCGCAATATCAGCGGATTTTGATTGGAACTAATTATGAAATTATCAATAACATTAAATAACAAAACTTATAGCGTAGAATCTGAAGAGCAATTCGATGGTTCAAATCTCAACGAACTAGCGGAGCAATTCAAAGGCTTGCTTGTTGGCGCAGGATTTCACCCAAGCAATGTAGACGATATGTTCAATACAGAATATCAATGGTTCACTCAAGAAGAAAGAGATGAAAATAGACAAGGTCATGTAAAGTATAATTATACTGATCCCGACCATCCAATGTATCTTGCACAAGAAGAAGACTTTATGAAAAAATATAACGAAGGTTACACAAAAGGTTGGGGCGAGGCAAAGCATCAAGATAAAGTGCGAGAATTCCAAGATAGTTTATACAAGCAAGACGATGATGATATGTTTAGCTAAACTATTATACTATGTTGGAGATTTGGTTAGTTGGTTTTTGCGTTTTAATTGTTTTGGTTGGTTGTATCCCCTTTACTCAGAAATAATGTTATTGAGTTCTAGGCTTGACAAAGATGGTAAAATATGGAAAATAGTAAAGAAAAGAAAATTGCACGATAAATGAAAACATTACATAATACAAAAAACTGCAACTACAGAAGATTCTTGCATAAAAGATTAAAGGATGGAAAAATAAGTGGTCAATTCTACCGATTTCTTTGTAGGAATTTCCCCTATCGCTTGACTTATCATGCCATTGACATGAATGTCAGAGAAGTTATGCGTGGAAATATAAACGAATCTACTGCGATCAACACTTTAAAAGAAAAAGAAAAAGATGAAATAAAGCGCCAAGCAGAAATGTACAAGTCAAACATTGAATGCAGAAAGAAAATAAGCGAAAAAAAAACTTCTAAAAAATTCACAACAGAAGAAGATGTCGGACGAGATATTGCAAGCAGAGAATCTGCGTATGATAAACATATAGCAAAGGCAAGTAACAGAGAAAAACAAGAGTATTTAGAATTTATTAAAAACAAATTTAAAGCAAATAAAATATCCCGAAAGGTATTAGATCATGCAGTTTTACTCATCAAGAAATGTATGAAAGAAAATTTGCATTTACCCGTGAGACTTAGAACATCATTGTATAGAATATTCGATAACGATGGTTACAATATTGATGCTAGAGAAGCAGAGTTTTTTACATACTTTAAAAATGCACTTTCAAAGACACACAAATATAGCATTTACAAACGACCAATTAAATGAAAAAAATAATCAGTTGGATTAAAGGAACTTTTATTTTATTTGGGGTATTTTGTTATTGCCTTTGGGCGAGTTTTATGTTACTATTTACGAACGATGAATAAATTACTATATAATATGTTA
>Ga0209715_1000281_pt1 | contig 45504 bp, 44 predicted proteins | sample COGITO_mtgs_1205_2_FD_184809 | JGI IMG/M metagenome (GOLD analysis project Ga0209715, IMG submission 184809) | Pelagic marine microbial communities from North Sea - COGITO_mtgs_120503 (SPAdes) (version 2) | ecosystem: Environmental > Aquatic > Marine > Epipelagic ... | reverse complement strand
AGGCAGGCCTTTAAAGACCTGCTCAGGCTTCGTCTTCGAAAGCAGTGCAACGCCATAGTGCGTCTTTTGGCCGTGCACTTCAGCGTGATATCCCAGTTCGGCAATATCATCAAACGGAAAGTCTTCATCGGAGACTTTGCTCTCTTGGATGCCAATCACGTCGGGGTCCAACCGGTCAATAATGGATTTGAGTTGATGCAGGCGCATTCGAATGCTGTTGGTGTTAAATGAAATGATGTTCATAGGCTGCTTCCGTGGTTTTGGGTGCCCAAATAAAGATCTGTGACGAAGAAAGGTGGTCGAATCTGGTCACTAACACTTGGGCATGGTTCTCGAATTCGAGCGGTTTGGTTAACATTCGTCTACAAGTGATCGGGTCAGCCCCGTCAGGTTGCCGCAGCAGGTGCTCCCTTTATATTGTTAGCAAGATGTTTCTGATGAACGCGATGCATGCTGCCAGGCGCCGGGCGGTTATCGAGTGGGTACAAGATCCTTTTTAGCGTTTTAACCCTTCCGCCCAGTTGTTCTCGATTTTAAAAGGGTAGAAGGGTGGAATGTTTAAAGAACGGAAGTCCACTCTTTGGTGGGCAGGCAATACCAAAGGATGGTTGGGTCTTAGTCGCGATTCAACGCTAAAAAGTGCTCGCAATTATCGATGCAAGAACGCGGTCATCTTCTCGAACAACGTCTCTTGTTTGAAATCGGTGAATTCACCCGCATCAAAATACATACCATGCTCGGCACACGCCTCGTAACCAATATGAGGTTGATCAGCATCCTTGATGTGTTCCATGGTCTTGCCGCACCGTGGGCAGGCGCAATCAGTGATGGCGTTATTGGCTTTACCGGCTTTGGCATTGCCTGTGTCGAGGAATTCCGACATCCACTTGTCTTTGAGTTGTTCGGCTTCGCCTAAATCGAACCAAATCCCTTGGCAGCCAGTACATCGGTCAATTGTCATATTACGGCCGTAAGTGGCTTCTGCCATCGGAGCGTTACATTTTGGGCAATCCATTTGCGGGTCCTCTGTTAATAATTAAAGCAGTGTTCTGCGCTGCGCGCAGTCTGATCAGCAGTATACCTAAGCTGTGGGGTTTGTGTAGCGGTTCGTGGACGGTGCTGCTTGAGCCTAAAGATCTGCTTGCAAGGGTATTGCTTCAAAGGCGCCGCGCGCCAAATCGGTTGGGTAGCGTGCAAGGGAGTCTTCGGCAGGCCAAGCAAGGCTTCTTTGTTGTTGAGCCGTCAAGCGCCCGGTAATGCTCGCTGGCGCGGTAATCGGTTGGCAGGTGAGGGGATCTAATAGGAACAGGAGGATCGCGATTTGCTCAAGGATCTGATGGTAAGCGGCGGCTTTGACATCTCAAAGATGGGCCGCTCGATCCGAATCGATTGCGGCGTCAGGATGCGGGATTAAAAACGCGGAGATTTCATCGGCCAAATTGTGTTGTTTGAACCTTAAAATTTGGCCCATCGAAGTACCATCTGTGCAGCGCGCAAGCTCGGTAAGCGGAATCATTGGTAGGCCTACTAAAGCGCTGTAATGCCGCCGCGTCTAGGGTCTCGGCAGTCCGCGGCCGCCTTGTGAATCCTGCCAACTTCCGCGCTGCGCGCTTGCAGACATTCCAACATCCATTTGCGCCCCGCGCGACCTCACCTCAATTCAACCAAAGATAGGCAGGCTGTCCATTGCCGATCAACGATATTGCGTTTAAAGATTGTGCCTGCTATTCGGCGAGTGCACTTCTGGCAATACCAGACGATTGCTGTTTTGGTCTTGTATGAAAAAGGCTTAGTCGCTGCGCGTGTTTCAGAGGTCCTGGCGGCGGACTCTGGTATTGGGGCTCTGCGGCAGCGCGAATATCAAAATGCTATAAAAGCCCGCTGAGCGCAGTGAGCAGGCTTTTAAGTCAGTTTTTTTTGGAGCGCGCTGTGTTTTGGATATCACGGGCGTAATCATGCTGACACGCAAAATGGGCGAAGAACTGAAGTGTGCTCGATGCTTTTGATTTATTACAGGATAGCAGTCATAGCCTCAAGGCGCCGGTCCGCAGCCGCGTGTGTAGATTTTACCGGTGCTGATGCTTTTTCAAGATGGCGGCTCTTTTACGCGTTGGTCAGAAATCGCGCCGCCAACTTGAGCCTGACCCAATTCGGTTAGGGTGCGTCGGCGAGCCTATTGTTGCAAAGTCTTAAGTCGGATCCGGAGTGCCTGGCTGATAACCCTGGCGCATTGCTCCGGCACTTGGGCTACAGCCGTCCGTTCTGAATCATGATGGCCGCGCGCTCGAACACCTCAGCACCAAAAACGACGCCGTCGAGGCGAATCATTTCGTCGTTATGCCGGAAGCGGAGTGCCCCTACAGCTTTCATCGGTTGATCAAAATTCGTAACCACACCGTGATCGTATTGAAGCGATCGAAGGTTATCCAGTGCCAACCAGATCGCTTTACGGTATCGCTTTTTCCGCTTGCGATCGCCTAGGTCTGTTGCGATGTCGAGGCTGGCCATCAGGGTGAGGGTCGATAGAGCGTCTCGAACAACGTTAGGGTTTCCGAAATTGGGACCCTTGTCTGTAAAGAAGCGCCCTGGAAATTCAGGGTCTGACTGCAAATCGATTAATTGATCGCTTATGGTAAACAAGGTGTCTAAGTGGGATGACGCGTTGTCTCGTTGATAGTGCGCTGCGATGGCCAGGGCATGCCAAGGTGCAATGGTTGGGTGGAAATTGGCTTTGTTGCTTGCAGGGTATTGCGTTGAGAGCCAGGTTAAAGCAGCGTCAGCTAGGTTCAAACTGTTTGCATCGTCGGTTGCCGCGCTATGCTGCAGTAAGCTCAGTGCTGCATGCCCGGTAAAATAGCGCTGCCTAAAACTGGAGTCAGTTGCTGCTGGGAACAATTTTTCTGGAAAGCCCGTTTCAGCGTTAAAGCTGGCTCGCAGTAACGCCGCTTGACGATCTAGATGGGCCTGCTGTCCAGCGCTGTTCGGCTGTAATAGCGAGACTCGAAGCGACAGTGCAAACTCGCCAAGGGTGATTTGGGCCCGATGAGACTCATGAATTTTCTCAGAAAGATGCGGCCACGACTGCGCAATAGCAGTGTGCTGCGCCTGAGAGGCAGTGCGTGCTTGGGGTCGTTCTTTGCCGAGCCTCGTGAGGCGCTCCGCTGCTATTAATTGTCCCATCGGGCTGTTTTTAGCGTCAGCGCGCGCCAAGGATGGTCGGTAATAGAAGGGGAGTATCCCTGAGGGGTTTTGGGCCTGTAGCAGCCAAGCATCCGCTTTCGCTGCGTACTGTTGAAAAGGCCGCGCGGCAAGATAAGGAGAAGTCACGTCAATCGAGTTGCAAGACGCAACTAGCATCAGCAAGACGATCGGCAGGACCTTTTGTTTCAGGAAGTTAACGACAAGGACAATCATCAAAATAACGCCAATCCATTCGGTCTACAAAAGAGGAGTCTAGGTGGTTCGGCGCGTTGTGAAAAGTGCTGGACTGGTATTAAACGTTTCGAGGCAGACGCTGCATCTACTTGAAAGTGCCCTGGAGGGGACTAGCGGTAACCGAGTGTTCCCGGGGGTATTCGTCGGTGTGCTGAACGGTGCTCAGAGCACGCTGCAAGCGTTGAAACGGATCGGCTGTGTTGGTGGCTCAGGCAGTTGATCAAGCGGGAAGATGGGAGGGGTCTTAAAAAGGCCACCCGGTGGAGCTCGCAAATGGCGGTAAAAAATGGCCTCGAGGGTTTCGGATTGAAATCGCAACGCCTTTTTACTGCCACGAAACTTAATGAGCATCCGCTGCATTCGTTAACAATGAAGATTGTTGATTGACAATAGGGTCTAGTCTTCTAAACTATGGAGGAACATGGAAGCCTTAACGGGTTTGCTGCTAAGATTAATCACATCTTTTACAAAGTAAAGTGGGTACGGATTGAGCAGCTAAGCGGGCGGTTGGTTAAAGTATCGAATTTAAAAAAAGGTATTTATTTTTCTAAAAGCAGTCTATAAACTACACGTCCGATAGAGAGGCGTCGCCACGTCTCGCCGAAGCGGCAAACCACGGATTCAAATTACCAGGAGTTGAAGATGAAATTATTAGTAAACGCAGTTGCCTACATAGCGGTTACGTCCTTTGCAATGCTGCCTGCGGTGACCTTTGCGGCGGATCCAGCAGCGGGTGCTGGTAGCTCTGCTGGAGCGAGTGGTTCCGGTGGTGCAGCTGTCGCAGGTGGTGCAGCGGGCGCAGGTGGTGCAACGGGCGCAGCAGTCGGTGGTTTGGTTGGAGTGGGTGCCGGGACACTTGCGATCATGGGTGTCATTGGCGTTTCTCTGGCGGCAGCGATTTCGGATTCTTCTGATCCAGGCGGGCCGGCTGCGGGTACTATCGACCCAGCACCAGACACTGGTGGCGCGGGCACAGACGATGGTGGAACAGACGATGGTGCAACAGACGATGGTGCAACAGACGATGGCGCAACAGACGATGGCGCAACAGACGATGGCGCAGTGGACGGCGGCGATGACGATGGTACTACAGGCACTACAGGCACTACAGGCACTACAAGCACTCCGGGTACTTCGGGTACTAACGGTACTAACGGCACTTCGGGTACGACGGGAACCTAATTCAGTCCTGTGCGGTTTAAAGGCGGCTTTATGCCGCCTTTTTTGTGGGCTTCAAAGTTGTCCTTGCCAGGCGTTAACCAGGGCCGGAGCGACCCTTTTTGGGCGTTACTTCTCGTTGCGCCAAGCAAGATCCGAGCGTTTGATTCAATAGAATAGGCTTCAGGCAGATTTAATCGGTGGTGATAGGGTCGACTGATAGCGCCCAGAGTTTTGATAGATGAAGTGTCATGTTCTTCAAATTCTACGGTTTACCGTTCTCGCAATTTTTAGCGCTCTCTGCGGCGCGTCAGACTTCGGTACAACAGGCCTGATCACCTTGCCAAGCGCAAGGATGCAGACTGATGGTAGTTTGACGGCGACGATAGCGCGTAATGAAGTCGATGATATTTATAACGTGACGTTTCAAGCAACGCCGTTTATCGAGACGAGTTTTCGGTATTCCATTTTTAACCCGAGAGATCGCGCGGTCTCAGGTGACGGACTTCGCGATCGAAGTTATGAGGTTAAATTACGATTGCTGCAAGAAAGCGCTAGGTTGCCTGAACTAGCGATCGGCATTCGAGACATCTTGGGGACTGGCGTTTGGTCCGGCGAGTATCTCGTAGCCTCTAAACTGATCGGTCCTCTGGATATTTCTGGCGGACTTGGTTGGGGCCGATTCGCTGGACGGAAACGCTTTTCAAATCCGCTGAAGTTTCTCTCCGATGGGTTCGAAGAACGGCCGAGCGGAACTGTAGGTGGCGTTGTTGGCGGAGAGATACGCGGAAAATCATTTTTCAGGGGCGGTGTTGGTGTTTTTGGCGGCGTCCGGTATTCGGTACCGAACTTGCCGTTAGATCTTATTGCTGAATATTCATCGGATGATTATTCTCGTGAGGTTGCTTTAAAAAGCATTGCAGATTCAAGTCCGGTCAGTGTTGGAATTGAGTGGCGGGTTTCCGAGGGCGTTTCGGTGGGTGCGTCCTATCAGCAAGGCGAGTTTGTTGGCCTTACAATTAAAAGTACCATTGATTTCAAGAGCAAACCTGCTCGGCGCTATGAGCGCTTCTACAGCGCCGCAGATCAGGCAGGTCAAGATCAGGCGCCAGATCATTTGGACTTAAACCTTTGGTACGACAGGCTTCTTTTCGATGCTGAGCGTTCGGGCCTTCGAGTGCATTCCGCTTACTTGCGGCCAGGAGATGACCAAGCAAGTTTTATCGTTTCAAATGATCGCTATGCCTTGTGGGCGGATGCATTGAACCAGTTCTATAGGCTTGTCGAGATTCATCTGCCGCCAGAACTTAAGGCGATCACAATTCAGACCGTAGAAGATAATATGCTCGGTAGCGCAGTAGGCTACCAGCGCGCCAGGAACTTGCCGCCGCCAGTTGCACAAGGAAGCAGATCGAACACCTCAAATAACGGCTATAAAGGTGAATCAATCGGGATTGCGCCGGGATCGAAGCCGGTGAGGCCAGCTTTTCGTACTCATTTTGGGTATCCAAAACTGGCCTTGGGGGCAGATTTGGCACTCCGTATTCAGCTTATGGATCCAAACGAGCCGTTAAAACACCAGCTATATGTTAAGGGCACGGGACGTCTTGCCCTTTCTGAGGCGCTCAACATCTGGTCAGCTGTAACGTTGGATGTTTCCAATGATTTTAACACCAAGAGACCATCAGACTCGGTTCTGCCCAGGGTCCGGAGTGAAATTAACCAGTACCTGACCGAGGGTGAAAGTGGTATTGATTCGTTATTTGCAGAATATCGGCAGACGGTCTGGCGGTCGACCCACACGCGGGTTTACGTAGGCTTGTTGGAGGAGATGTTCGGCGGTGCGGGGTTCGAGGTGTTGTATGAACCGTTTGCAAGCCGATGGGCCTTTGGTGGAAATCTCAATTGGGTTCAACAGCGGGATTATGACAAAAGGTTTTCGTTTCAAGATTATGAGGTCATGACTGGGCATGTTTCTGCATTTTATGCTTCGCCCTGGTACAACCTGGATTTTGGCGTGCATATTGGCCAATTTTTGGCAAAAGACCAGGGCTACACTTTTGAAGCACGCAGGTCTTTCGACAATGGTTTCTCAATTGGCGCATTTTTTACGAGAACGAATGTTTCGGCATTGGACTTCGGTGAGGGTAGCTTCGATAAAGGCTTGTTCTTGAGCGTACCCTATAGCCTGCTTTTTCCGCGAAACACGCGAGGGCGCTACAGTACCATCGTTCGATCGATTGAACGAGACGGTGGCCGGCGGTTGGAGGGCGCAGTTGGCAATTTGTGGTGGGACCGACGAGCCCTTCGTTTTGATGCGCTACAGAATAATCTGGATCGGATTGCGCCATGAAAAACTTTATTGGGCGGGCACTTCAAAAAATTATATCGGGTAGCGGATTCGCTGCGCTTGTCATGTTGGCGGGTTGCAGTTTCCACTCGAATCAATGGAGCGCCTTAAAGCGTTTGCTGGCGCCAGAAAACGTCGTCACTCAAGGAAGTTGGCTGCTATCTGGGTCAGGAGGTGATTTTACGGTGTATCCGGTTCAAGGCAACGACGAAATCATCTTCACGGACGGGAGGAGTATTTTTTTAAAGTTTGATGGCTGGCATTTTACCGAAGTCCGCGGTTATCGGACGCGCGACGTGGAATTAATTTCAGGAAAACCAGATATCGTAGGTTTTGATTATAAAATCAGTGACCCAGGCAGCGTGGGTGCTGAAAGCGAAACATCGCCTGCTGAGAGGTCCTATGCTTCTGGCGGTGAAATTAAAATGATATATGGGGTAATCTGTGCAGACTGGCAGCGAACATCTGTTGCGGGCGGCGAATTACTCTCACAGTCATGCTTATTCAACAGTCAAGAAGCGTTTTCAAATAGCATCTGGTTAGATCAATCTGGTAACATTCAGGCGGTTGAGTCAGCACTGGATCCTGAAGGGGGTAAGTTTCGCGTCGTGAGGCAAGATTAATCATTAGGCGCATATTGCAAAATAGATTTAGTTTGTATTCGGTTGTTCTGTTTGTTTCTAACGTGCTTCTGGGATTTTTCAAGAAGCTGTGTCTGTAGAGGATTCGCCGAAGAGCCTGAAATTTTTAAGCGGTAGGGGCTCATTATGGTGTAAAGGTAAAACGCCGAACAATTTGGTTTAGGAAGAAATTGGCCGAGAAAGAGTGTCGCGTACCATGAAGCGATTGGGGCGCTTTAATCAAGCTTGGCAGCGATATTCGCTAAAAGCGGTCGTAACTAGAGCCGAGATTGTAGTCATAAATTCACGAGTTTAGGCGTTAACGCGATAGGTCAACCGGTAAAAGGCGCGTTCAAGGTAATAATTTAGTTTTCGATGTTGTGAATTAGGAATCAATTTATGAAGTTCTGTCCTGGAAATGATCATCGGTACGTGATTCGTTGCTGCGCACTTTTTTTTCGGGGCTTGCTTTTATTTGCGGCTTTAGGGCTGCCTGCGACGGTAGTGCATGCGGCGCCGAATATTCCGCCAGGGCTTATCGAGCAGGCCAAGAGATTGTCGCCTGCTGAACAAAGGGCTCTAGCAGCGCAGTATGGGATTGCAGTGCCTACAACGGCGGGCACCGGCATGACGGCAACCGATGAAGCGCCAGAAGTACCCCTGGTTCAAAATCGTTTGGAGATGACTGATTCGGAAAGTCAGATGTTCGTTGAGGACTTGATTAACTCGCAAAAGGACGCGTTGTTGCCGCGGTTCGGCTCGCAATTGTTCTCGGAGGATCTAGAAGCCTACGCCCCGCTGGATGAAGCACTCGCGCCTTCTGGTTATTTATTGGGTCCCGGCGATGAGCTAACGATACAGGTCTTTGGTAAAGATCCGATCGAAACCTTGGTGCAAGTCGATCGCGGTGGCCAAATTACTGTGCCTAAAATAGGCTCGATATCATTGGCGGGATTAACCTTTGAGGAAGCCAAGCGCGTCATTGCACAGCGCGTGGATACGCGCGTAATTGGTAGTGAAGTGGTCACGTCCTTAGGGAACTTGCGTCAAATTAGCATTTTTTTAGCGGGCGAGGTAAACGCGCCAGGCAACTATAATGTCTCCGCGCTCACAAGTATATCTCAAGCGCTTTACTTGTCTGACGGGCTCACGGCTATAGGGTCATTTAGGGACATTCAAGTTCGTCGAGCCAATCAAGTGGTGGCTAGATTTGACTTATATGATCTGCTGTTGAGAGGCAAGCGAGATAACGATATTACGCTTCAGTCCGGTGACACCGTCTTTGTTCCGGTTGCTAGAGGAATCATTAGCATTGACGGCGCGGTAAAAAGACCAGCTCGCTATGATTTAAAAGTGGGTGAGACTTTTGCTGAGGCTGTCGCGATGGCGGGCGGCTTTACCGCTACAGCGTATCAACAGCTGTCTACGATTCGGCGGTTTGACACGACGAAAGGCTTCCCCAGTATTTTGACGATCACTGATCCCAAGAGTGATGTTGTTTTACAGGATGGGGATTTCCTAATCGCCAATGAGGGCACGACGCAGCTCGCCAATGCCATCGAATTAAAGGGCGCTTTGGTGCGTCCTGGTGTGTATGCGTTTTCGGAGGGTGCTCGGGCGAGTGATTATTTAGGCTCGATTGACCGAGACCTGTTACCAAACGCAGATTTAGAGATTGGTTTGATCGTTCGCCGAATCAATACGCGGTTGGACATAGAAGTCCTCGCCTTTGATTTGGTAGCAGCGGCGCAATCACCAGGTTCTGCCTTGGACCCAGAACTTCAAGTTTTCGATCAGGTTATTGTCCTGCCAATACCGAATGTAAACGAAGCTGACTTGAACTTAGCGATCGAGAATGCTGGTGTTGCTGGTGTTGCTGGAAGCGACGATGCCGAGGTTGAAGCGGATGAAGTCGAGCAAGAAGTGACTCGATCAAAATTAATTGCGCCAATCGTCGATAAGCTTCGTGATCAAGCGGGTGCAGGGCAGTCGGTTGCTTTGGTGAGCGTTCAGGGCGCTGTCAAAGAGCCCGGTGAATATCCTTTGATTCGCGCAGGTGGCTTGTCGTTTCTTGTGCAACTTGCCGGTGGGCTTGAAGATGGCGCTTATTTGAAAGAGGTTGAAGTTAGAAGAATTAATGCCTCTGAAAATCGTGCTTCGGTCGAAATCCTGAATGCAAGCTTGAGCTCAGAATCTACTTTTGCTTTGCAAAGCCGAGATGTTGTGCGCATTAATTTTCTACCTGATTGGAATCCGGATGCCGCTGTTGAAATTTTAGGTGAAGTGCGATTCCCTGGTCTCTATGCTCTGCGCGATGGCGAGACGATTGGTTCTCTTCTCAACCGTGCTGGCGGGTTTTCTTCGGAAGCCTTTCCAGAGGCAACCCGTTTTACGTCCAAGGCAACAAAAGATCAGCAGCAAGCCAGTGCTAGAAAGCTGATCGAGCGGTTTCAACGAGAGCAAGCAAGTCGTCGTTCTGTCAGCCAAGCTGGCGAGGGCCCTGCTGCCTCAACGGACGCTGACTATACCGAAAGCCTACTAGCCTCTTTTCAAGGCAGGCTTGTGATTGATGTGCCCAGGATTTTGGCTGGAGATGCGAGCGCGGACGTTCTGCTTCAGAATGGCGATGAATTAATCGTGCCAAAACTGGTCGAGTCCATCACCGTGGCAGGCGAGGTATATGAACCCGGCAGTTTTAGGTTTGAACTAGGGCTCGCGTTCACGGACTATCTAGAGCTCGCTGCCGGTATTACGGATCGTGCTCGGAAGAAAGATATCTACGTGATTGAGCCGAATGGCGCGGTGGTGCCGCTGGAGAATTCAAAGCGGCAGTTGTTTCGGTTTGATCGCTCGGTTGCTGGGTTATCCCCAGGCTCTGTGATTGTTGTTCCGACGAATTACGATTACGAAAAACCGTTAGACCGTTATCGGTCCATCACCTCTGTCGTGTTTGAATCGGTGGCGTCCATAGCGGCCTTCTTCTCAATTACAAACAAATAAGGCGAGTTAGATTATGACTATAAAATCGCCTGAGACCTTTCAGAATACTGAAGCTTTCGAAGATGAAATCGATCTCAGAGAGCTCTTCACGGTTCTCTGGAATGGTAAGTTGGTTATCACGCTCATCACGGGCTTTGCCGCTGTTTGTGCTGTTTTATATGCGCTTTCATTACCCAATATTTATGAAAGTAAAGCACTACTTGCGCCCAAAGATGAAAGCGGTGCCGGCGGGCTTGCCGGTTTAGCGCGGCAGTATGGCGGGCTCGCGAGTCTCGCTGGAATCAACATCGGTGGCGGCGGAGGCGAATCTTCGAAATCCATGATGGCGCAACAAAAAATACAATCCTTAGATTTTTTCACGCGACATTTGTATGAAAAAATAGTGCTTGATCTCATGGCAGTTGATCACTGGGATGCCGCAAGTGGTGCGTTGGTTATTGACCCAAATGTTTTCGATATCAAAAGCCAGGCATGGCTTAGGGAAGCCAGTTACCCGCGACAAGCAAAACCCTCTGCCCAAGAAGCGCACAAAGCGTTCTTAGGGGTTCTGTCCCTCTCGGAAGATAAAAAGACGAGTCTTGTAACGATTGCCATCAAGCATCAATCCCCGGTGGTCGCGCAAGCTTGGGTCTCCCTAATCATTGAGGCTGTTACAGAGGAGCTCCGGGGCAGCGACGTTGAAGAGGCTCAAGGATCGATTGCATTTTTAGAGCAGCAGCGCGCGCAGACATCCTTGGTGTCGCTCGATGAGGTGTTTGCGCAATTGATCGAAGAGCAAACCAAGACGATTATGCTTGCGAATGTCTCGAAAGATTATGTGTTTAATGTGATTGATCCAGCGGTCGTGCCTGAGCTTAAATCCGAGCCCGAAAGAGCATTAATCTGCATTTTGGGAACCTTGCTCGGCGGTATGTTAGGGGTTTTACTAGTGCTCGTTAGGCATTATGCCTTTGGTAAGGCGGTTAGCGGTGACCATGGGTCGTAAAGGGTGAATGCTACGGACAAAGAGGGTACCCCCTCAGAGCACTTTGATAGCGCTATATCGGAGCGCACCGTAGATCAGGTCAGCGCGCTTAGGCCCGCCGGCCTATCGGGCGCCCAAGTTGCATTTCTGGCGCTAATACTCGGTGGTTTGTTGGGGGTTGCGGGGCTCACCTCTCTTTGCTTAATGGTTTGGTTCTCGCATCAACGGTTCGGGGTTGATCGCAGCGCGAAACATGGTATTTCTGTTAAAGACACCTCCAGGATGGGCGGCGTCGCGATTGCGCTGTTCTTAATCCTTGTTTGGCTCGCGACGATTATCTTCCCGGCATTAGCAGGCGAAAGTAAACCGGGCATGACCTGGGGGCCGTCTTTTTTGCTCTTGGCGGGTTTGCTGGCATGCATCGGATTCTTGGATGATCTTGGCTTGCCTCTAACGCCGGTTACCCGCTTGCTAGCGTCCACTCTCATTTTAACGGTTGGTTTTATTTTTGTCCCGGATTGGATGCCTAATCAGTTTCTTGGGTTTTTTAGCGATACGTCGCTTGGGTTTGAGGTCGGTTTGGTTGCTGTCTCGGTCTTTGTTTGTGTGGGCTTTATCAACGCAGGCAATATGGCCGATGGAGCAAATGGGTTATTTAGCGGGATCTGCCTTGCTTTTTTCGTATGTGTTTGGCTCTTAACGGCTGACAATTTCTATTTCAGCATCAGCCTGGGTTTGCTCAGTTTTTTTCTGATCAATGTCCTAACAGGGCGCATTATTATGGGGGACTTTGGGGCTTATGGGCTTTCGGCCTTGATCGCCTTGGTCGGGTTTGATCTGTTCGATCAAGGTCTTGTTGGGCTTGGGTTTCTTGCAACGCTTTTAAGCTATCCTTGTGTAGAGATCATCCGCATTTTTGTTGTTAGGATTGGCAAAGGCACCTCACCCTTTCGGGCAGACAATCAACATTCTCATAACTTGCTCAACGAATACTTTTCAAAAATAGTTAAAAGTAAAACCTTGGCTAATTCGCTAACGGGCGTCTCAATCGCTGCATTTTCGGTTATGCCTGCGGTTGTCATCTTGTTTCAAGAAGGTCAGAGGAATGAAATGCTTTGCGGCGGTGTGTTTGGTTTACAGTGTTTGGTTTTTGTTTTAGTTCATGCGGTAACCAGTGCGTTTAGGCCTAAGTATTAAGCTGCAGTCATCCGCTAAATCGCGACTAATTTAAGCCGCTATCTCGGGCGTTCTTGGTTCGAGTAGATCGTGAAATTGAGTGAGATTTCAAAATAGTGTTGGGAGTCGCTTTGTTTAAGCATGTGACCATTAGGAATCAAGGGCTAAGGCAATTCTATTTGTTGGAAATAATTTTCACCTCAGGCAATTGTGCGCATCCAGATTTTATGGACTCGTTAGTCAATCGATTATCTAGGGCGTGAGGTGTGGCTCATTGCTTAAAGAGAAATAGTTTCCTCAGGTTATCGTTCTTATAGGAGGCAATGATGGACTGGTTCGTCGTTAGGACTAAAGCCCGCCAAGAACTTCGCGCGATCAATCATCTGCAAGAACAAGGCTTTAAGGTTTATTGCCCTTATATTCCAAAATATGATGCGTTAAAAGAAGAAGCCGGCAGGCAGGTACTTTTCCCGGGTTATTGTTTTGTTGAATGCGGCGAACAATCGGTTTCGAGCATTCGGTCAACGCCGGGGGTTATTGCTTTCGTGTCTTTTGGGCCCGAGGGTAAGCCTGCCTTGATCAACGCGGACGTGCTGGCGGAGATTCGCGGGGTGGAGGCGTTTTATGGCGAGAAGTCACCGGGGTTACAAACTGGCGATGTGGTCAGCCTGACGGCCGGGCCTTTCAAAGGCTTTGAAGGCCTTTATTCTAAGCGTTCTAAAGATCGAGTAGAGGTTCTGCTGATCGTTCTGGGTCGCCAGCAACGGGTTTTGGTCCCGTCAAGTCATGTCATTAGCGAAGAAACGCGCTAACTTTTTAACTTGGATGGCGCAGTTGGAACGAATGCGGTGCCTATAGGTAAAAAACATTGACACCGTTCATTGGTTGAACGATAGTGTTCACTCACTGAACGGTCGCTCAAACCGCCGTGCGGTAGCCTGCCTGCAACGGTAAGTTCTAAAACGATAAGCCCCTAAACGATAAGGTCTTAAACGATAAGCCTTCTAAAAATAATGACAAACGAAGAAATTGAATATAAAGCATTGAAGCTGCTCGAGGCGAATCCAGAACTCTCCCAGCGCCAACTTTCCTTAGCGCTGGGCGTTAGTCTAGGTAAGACGCATTACGTCTTAAAATCGCTAATAGATGTCGGCTGGGTCAAGCTGAATAATTTTCGAAGCTCTAATAATAAGCTCGGTTACGCCTACGTCTTGACGCCGGCTGGCATCGTTGAAAAAGCGGCCATAACAGTGCGTTTCTTAGCGCGCAAACAGCTTGAGTACGCTGCGCTTCAAGCGGAAATTCAAGCCTTGCGAGCTGAGGTAGAAACGATCGAGGAAGGTGACCATCATGCTCGAGGGCCTTCTGGTCAAACCGATTAAAAAAGCAGTCATCCCGGTAGCAGGGCTTGGCACGCGTATGCTGCCTGCGACCAAGGCGATCCCAAAAGATTTATTACCGGTCTCTGACCTTCCTATTAGTGAGTATGTGGTAGCGGAGGCGATAGCCGCTGGGATCTTTGAAATTATTTTGGTGACCCGAAGTGGAAAGGAGGCTGTCGAGAACCATTTGATGCTCATTGCGAATTAGAACATCGACTAGAAAGAAAAGGTATAGAAACGATTCTTGGTAAAGTGAAAAATATCACTCCCAATCGAGTCAAGATTATATCTATTAGGCAGAGTGATGCACTTGGATTTGGGCATGCGGTACTCTGTGCTAGGCATTTAATTGAAGATGAACCGTTCGCTGTGTGACTACCGGATGTTTTGTTGTTAGATAAGACGTCCAGATCTAGAGATTATAGCTTTGTGCGTCTAGTCGAAGCATGGGAAGCCTCTGGTGTAGGACAAGTTATGGTCGAGTGGGTGGGTATGGACGCCGTGTAAAGTTATGGGATAGCTGATATTGCATCTCCAGCCCTAGAGCCATTTAGTTCTGTTGAGTTGAGGGCGCTGGTTGAGAAGCCATCATCTGAGGATGCACCATCCAATCTGGCAGTTCTTGGGCGATACATTCGGCAAGCAAAAGTACCTGATTTGCTTGCCGAAACCAGTGCAGGCGTGGGTGGAGAAATTCAACTGACAGATGCTCTTGATGCACTGATCAAAACCGGAAGGCTTAATGCTTTCGAAACCGATGCTGCGATATTCGATTGTGGTAACCAACAGGGTTGCTTGGGCGCTAACTTGGCCGTTGGAATGCGTGATGCTGGTATAAGGAAATATGTTAGGGATTTATGGCAAGTGTTGAGGTCGATTATCCCAGTTAATTATTAGTGTAAAAGAAAATACATACTCAAGGCTTATGGATTGGATATTTTATGGTTGATTTAGAAAAGAAAATAGCTGTTATAGGATTAGGCTACGTTGGGCTGCCACTCGCCGTAGAATTTGGTAAGCAGCGTGCTACTTTAGGTTTTGATATTAATGAATCTCGAATAAGTGAGCTGCTGAAAGGTAATGACAGTACATTGGAGGTCGGTCAAAGTGAGTTGGCAGATGCGAAACTACTTACCTTTAGCTCTGCTGCAGTTGAACTTAGTAACTGTAATATTTTCATAATCACAGTACCGACTCCGATTGATAGTGTAAACCGTCCAGATCTGACGCCAATTAGAAAGGCTAGTGAAACGGTTGGAGGACACTTAAAAAAGGGAGGTCTTGTTATCTATGAGTCAACAGTGTTCCCTGGTTGTACTGAGGAAATCTGTGTTCCGATACTAGAGAAAGTCTCGGGTTTGACTTTTAATAAAGATTTTTTTTGCGGATACAGCCCTGAGCGAATAAATCCTGGCGATAAAGTTAATACGCTGACTAAAATTAAGAAGATAACCAGTGGATCGACGGTCGAGGTTACTCAAGAGGTTGATAGCCTTTACAAGAGCATCATTACTGCAGGCACTTTTATTGCGTCGAGTATCAAGGTTGCTGAAGCAGCCAAGGTAATCGAAAATACCCAGAGAGATCTTAATATTGCGTTGGTTAATGAACTTTCGGTTATTTTCGGTCGGCTCGGAATTGATACCCTTGATGTACTCGAGGCTGCAGGTAGTAAATGGAATTTCTTGCCATTCAGGCCCGGCTTGGTTGGAGGGCATTGCATCGGTGTAGACCCTTATTACTTGACCCACAAAGCAGAGCAAGTTGGATATAATCCTCAGGTCATACTTGCTGGACGCAGAATTAATGACAACATGGCCCAGTATATGGTGAAAAAATTTGTTCAAGGGATGATACAAAACAACATCGATGTATCCAAAAGCACCGTTGGCTTGCTGGGTATAACGTTCAAAGAAAACTGTCCAGATATTCGCAATAGTAAAGCAATAGATATAGTGACTGAACTACAGTCTTGGAATATTAATGTCGTCGTGGTAGATCCGTGGGCTGATCCAAGCGAGGTGGATGAGATCTATGGCCTAAAGCTTGGCATAGTAAGTGGTGAGCAAAGAGTTGATTCTTTGATCGTAGCTGTAGGCCATGACCAATTTAGAGAATTGAGCCCGGTTAATCTAAGACAACTGTGTAATGGGACCTCTCCTGTTCTGGCTGATGTAAAATCTTTGTACAACCGGCAAGATGCTGCTGATCAAGGATTTACAGTATTTCGTTTATAACTAATTATTAATGCTAAGTTTTAAGGTTTTTAGATGAAAAAAAATATTGCTGTTGTCGGGTGTGGTCATTGGGGTAAAAACCTTGTGAGAAATTTTGCCGAGCTTGGGGTTCTGGGGGCAGTATGTGATCCAAATAAGGAGCTTGCCGAGAGTTATGCTAATCAGTACCAAGTTAATAGTTTGTCATTTGATGATGTCTTAAGTACCTCAAATATTGATGGTGTTGTTCTTGCGGTCCCTGCGCCTTTACATGCCGAAATGGCCATAGCGGCGATGAAATCCGGTAATCATGTCTACGTTGAAAAGCCCTTGGCGATGAATGCAGCCGAAGCGCGCGATATGATACAAGTTGCCGAGCAAAATAATAGTCAACTTATGGTAGGTCATTTACTCCAGTATCATCCTGTATTCCGAAAGCTATTGCATCACGTGAATGCTGGACAAGTAGGGGCCTTGAGTTACATTTATTCTAATCGCCTAAGCTTTGGTAAAGTTAGAACTGAAGAGGATGTTATTTGGAGTTTCGCTCCCCATGATATATCTATGATTTTGTCTTTGACTAATCAAGAGCCAATTGCTGTGAGGGCTGAAACGGCAAATATACTTCATCCAAATATAGCCGATACCGCCACAATACATATGGAATTTTCATCCGGTGTGAAAGCTCATGTGGCTGTATCTTGGTTGCATCCATTTAAAGAGCAGAAGCTGGTAGTGGTTGGAAACGAAGGAATGCTAGTCTTTGATGATACCAAGAGCTGGGATCAAAAATTAGCATTATACCCACACAGCGCGAAAACGATTGAATCTCAACCAGTTTTGAAAAAAGCAGATGTTGAATTTATCAAAGTCCCTGAATATGAGCCACTCAGGGCCGAGTGTGCACATTTTGTTAGCGTAGTTTCAGGTGAGGAAAAGCCACTGACGGATGGATACGAAGGGCTGCGAGTTTTGAACGTACTATCTGCTGCGACTGAGTCGCTTCGATTAAGTGAGTAAGGTGAGGGGAAAAGTAAATGAATCCAACTAATAATACCGGTGATAGTTTTTTCTTGCATGAATCATCCTATGTGGATGATGGCGTTGAAATAGGTGCAGGTACAAAAATTTGGCACTTCAGTCATATATTGACCAACAGCAAAATAGGGAAAAATTCGTCTCTAGGCCAAAACGTTGTGGTTGGTCCAAATGTTGTCGTTGGAAACGGAGTGAAAATTCAAAATAATGTCAGTGTGTATGAGGGTGTAACCCTGGAGGACGGTGTCTTTTGTGGTCCATCCTGTGTCTTTACTAATGTGCACAATCCTCGTTCGGAAGTCGTTCGCAAGGACGAATACCGAACAACCGTTGTCAGACGGGGGGCTACTATTGGTGCCAATGCAACAATTGTCTGCGGATATGATCTCGGAGAATATTGCTTTGTTGCTGCAGGCGCAGTAGTAACTCGACCAGTACCAGCTTATGCGCTAGTAGCTGGAGCCCCTGCGAGAATAATCGGTTGGATGAGCAAAGCGGGCGGACGCCTTGGTGATGACTTGGTCTGTCCAGTTGATGGCACCCGATATCACAGAGTCTCAGCCAATATAATTGAGGAAGAAATGAAATGAGCGAGTATTCCGAATCAGTTCAGTTTATTGACTTGAAGGCACAACAGGAACTTATAAGACAAAAATTGGATACTGCGATTGCCAATGTTCTAGATCATGGGCAATACATTATGGGCCCAGAAGTAAAGTCTTTTGAAGCTGATTTGAGGGCGTTCACGAGTGCGAAATATGCGCTGACTTGCGCAAATGGCACAGATGCCCTCAGCTTGGTTTTAATGGCATGGGGTATAGGCCCTGGTGATGCTGTATTTGTTCCATCATTTACTTACGTCGCGAGTGCTGAGGCGCCAGCACAACTGGGAGCGACCCCTTTCTTCGTTGATGTCTGCGAACAGTCGTTCAATATGGACCCTGTAAGTTTCAAACAGGCTATTGTAGATTGCTGCCAAGTTGGCTTAAAGCCTCGAGTCGTCATTGTCGTCGATCTATTTGGACAACCTGCGGATATTGATGCCATTTCTGATATCGCCCGATCAGAGGGTATCAAAATTCTTGTTGACGGTGCGCAAAGCTTTGGTGGCACCTCTAAAGAAAGACCTGTTGGTTCAATGGGAGATGCAACTACGACAAGCTTCTTTCCAGCGAAACCTTTGGGATGTTACGGCGATGGCGGTGCAATTTTCACTTCTTATGACGAGGATGCAGAGATAATAAATTCTCTTCGTTTACATGGTAAAGGTTCTCAGAAATACGATAATGTCCGTATTGGAATGAATTCCAGATTAGACACCCTGCAAGCAGCTATATTGATTGAAAAGTTGAAGCTGTTTCCAAAAGAATTAGCATTGAGAGCTAAAGCTGCACAACGGTACAGCACTTTATTGCAAGATCACTGTCGAATTCCTATCTTAGATGTTAATCACACCAGCGCTTGGGCTCAGTACACTTTGGTTCTGCCAGACCGTGATAAAATTCAATCCGCTCTAAAAGCATCTTCGGTTCCTAGTGTCGTCTATTATCCTATCCCGTTGTCTAATCAAACTGGTTATCAGCACTATCCAAAGGTGAGTACTGGTACTTTGACTTCTGAGCGCCTCTCTAGACAAGTACTCAGTCTACCAATGCATCCCTATCTTGAGTTTTTAAATCAGAAAAGGATCGCTGATCTATTAGTTAGCAATTTATAAATGACGCAAGATCAAGTGAGGGATAGAACGACAAGAAATGTCGGCTTCGTCTTTGTCAGCGCCCTCATTACTCAAGCCTCCTTACTGATTTTATACCTTATTTTGGCAAGGATTTTACCGGTTGAAGAGTTTGCCACTTTTAGGCAATTGTTTTTAATACAGTCGATACTTAATGGCATATTTTTTGCCGCCTTGCCCACATGCCTACTGTATTTTACCGGTCGTGCAGACAGCGACGGTGAGAAAAAGGCTTATCTACGAGTCGTTGTGATACTCACGATGACAATCTCATTCTTTTTAACTCTAACACTGTTACTCGCGTCGGATAATATCAGTAAACTGTTTAACAATGATCAATTGCAGACTGTTCTGCCTTATTTCTCAATGTCGCCATTGGGCATTTTGATGATTGCTTTGATGCCTGCATGCCACATAGTGACAAATAGGACAGCTATCCAGCCCTATCTAGCAGCATTGATAGCAATATTTATTGCTTTACCGCCCATATTTATTGCCCTAAATGGAGCTGGTTTAGTTGAGATTGTGCAGCTAATTGCCGGGCTGTATTTCTTTGTCGGGTTGGCACTATGCGCATTGATGTTCACAATTTATTCCGCTGGTATGGATTTAAATCTTAATTTGAGGCCCAAACTTAAGGCAGTATTTCTGTACTCTTGGCCGCTGTTGATGGCCAGCGCTCTGTCTATTGTTGGTTTGAAAGCAGATCACGTGATTGTTGCTTCAGTTTTAGGAACTTTGAGTTATGCTCTCTACACCGTTGGAGCTTTTGAGATACCGGTGTTTAACCTACTGCAAAACAGTGTTACATCTGTGCTAATGCCAAAAATTACAGAGCTTCTCAAGGCAAATGATTTCGAACAGGCAACTAATCTATGGCGTCGTGCTGCGGCTAAAACTGCAGCTGTAACATTTCCACTTGCGGTACTTTTAATGATTAATGCTAACCTGGTTGTCAAAGCCTTGTTTGGGGTAAGGTATATTGACGCGTCAACAGTCTTTGTTCTATTCAATAGCTTTGTTTTTCTGCGAGTCATAACATTCGGACTAGCATTACGTGGGATGGACAAGACGCATATTGAGTTGATGTTAACGCTGATCTACCTCCTGTTCAGTGTCGTTGGCAGTTATTTTATGGCGAGCTATTATGGTATTGAGGGTGCAGCTATTTGGGTGATTGTAAACACGATTATCCTTTCTTTGGCTTTATCCTTTTATACATTACTTTTTTCTGGCGGGAGGCTGTCGCTGTGGAGAATTTATCCTATAAGACATTTTACATTAAGCCTGATCCTGTTTTTCATAGTACGTTTTCTTCAGGAAATTAATATACTCTCTTTTTTCCATCCTTTGGTGATATCGGCATTTTATTCTGTTTTGGTTATCTTAGTCTGGTTGGGTTTTTTGAGGTTTATGATTCGTGAAGACATTGCTTAAAGGTTTAGTTTATAAGTCCACATTTTTATCGGATCTTATTCTCGATAAAGGTGTCGGAAGCAAAGTAAGCCTAGCGACAGTTGTGAGTAATTGTGTAATTAATTTTTTGTTCCGTCAAAACCTCAGTTTTTTAGTTGTCACCAACTTTAAATCGACCATAATTGCTGGTGAGAAACTAGTATTACAACAACCCCAGCGTGGGACCTTTTCCAGCCTGGTCAATAGTTCTGGTTGTTATCTTCAAGCCGGCAACGGTATTGTGATTGGTAGTGGTACTATTTGGGCATCAAATGTTGTCATTGTCAGTGCAAACCATGATCTTTCAAAAGCAGATAAACGCTGGGAGCCCAATACGCCTGTTGTAATAGGTGAAGATTGTTGGATTGGCGCTAATGCTTGCATTATGCCGGGTGTTACCCTAGGTAAACGTGTAATTGTAGGCGCTGGGTCTGTAGTAACTAAAAGCTTTAGGCAAGATGATATCGCGATAGCGGGAAATCCGGCGAAGATTATTAAATATTTAAAGTGAGAGATTAAACGTGAAAATATTGACAGTTGTAGGGGCTCGACCGCAATTCGTAAAGGCTGCGACCCTAAGTAGAGTCATCGAGTCAATGTCTGATGTAGAGGAAATCATTGTCCACACCGGACAGCATTTCGACAAAAACATGAGTGATGTATTTTTTGAGGAAATGAAAATTCCCAGACCAGATTATAATCTAGCGATAGCGTCTCTCTCTCATGGAGCCATGACAGGAAGGATGCTAGAAGCGATAGAAACTATTATTCTTAATGAGCGACCTGACTGGGTATTGGTTTATGGTGATACTAATTCGACCCTTGCTGGTGCCCTGGCAGCATCTAAGCTGAGAGTAAAAGTGGCTCATGTGGAGGCAGGGCTGAGAAGTTTTAATATGAATATGCCGGAGGAGCAAAATAGAATATTGACCGATAGGATCAGCACAGTTTTGTTTTGCCCGACTCAAGCGGCGGTTAATAATCTTAACAATGAAGGATATGAACAGTTTGACATTAATGTTGTCAATGTTGGCGACGTTATGTTTGATGCAGCAAATTTTTATTCTGGCTACGCCCGGAAACCAGGTTGGCTTGACCAACTTGAATTGTCACACAATTATGCTTTGGCAACTATTCATAGAGCTGAAAATACAGACAATCTTGATCGTTTGCACGAAATTGTCAGTTCACTTAATGAAATCCATAAGAAAACACCGGTGATATTGCCTTTGCATCCGAGAACTAAGAAAAAATTAGAAAAACTAAACGTCAAGCTAAACATTCATGTTGTCGAACCAGTTGGCTACTTAGAGATGGTGTTCTTACTTAAGAATTGTAGGGTCGTACTTTCAGATAGTGGCGGCGTTCAAAAAGAAGCTTATTTCTTTAAAAAATCGTGTTTGATTTTGAGAGAAGAAACGGAATGGATCGAATTGGTTGAATGCGGGGCTAATCATATTGTTGGTGCGAATTACCAACGTATCATGGAAAAATTTGACTCCCTTGGGACAGGTATTAGCTTTAACAGTGCGTTCTATGGCGAAGGGGACGCCGCGGAAAAAATAGTCAAATGGCTAAAAACTGGAGCCTAGGCTTGTGAGAATTTGTTTTATTACCAATTTACCCCTCTGGTCACTGGCAGAGGGAAAGGGCGCACCTTCTTTTTTTAATACCATTAAAATGTTTGTGGATAGGGGGCATTCAGTAACCCTTTTGACCACTGAGGATGACCCGAAGCTGGGAGAGTTGCGTGCAAAAGTAGATGTCGTTAATGTCCCTCGCAGGCATACTACATCGAATCGGTTGTTCGGTGGTTTTTTTCGCGTTGTTCAGAAGCATTACAACTACGTGAAAAGTCAAAGCGACATTATTGAGTACTTAGATAAATCTGCAGTAAATGCTGATCTGCTCTATGCGTATGAGATAGGTTTTGTGCCTGGTGTTGTTGGTTTCGCTAAGAAAACTGGGAAAACATGTGTAAGTCGATTTCAAGGCACTATATTGACTGATCTTGTGCAGCCTGTATCGGTTTTAAGAAAACTTCGTTTATATCTGCAGTTTTATGATCATATTAAGGCGATGCGTGCTTCGTCAGATTTAACCGTAATGACGGACGATGGTACCAAAGGTGATAGAGTCCTCAAGTACTTGAGGCAAAGGCATTCAGGAGAAATACGTTTTCTTAAAAATGGAGTTGACTCGCCTCAATTAGCCTATGTTAACCAGACTTATCAGAAATACCATGCGGATGGCGATATTGTCTTCAGTTCAGTGTCGAGATTACAAAGTTGGAAGCGGGTTGATAGGTCAATAGAAATTTTTGCCAAGTTTAAGTCACGATTTAATAATTCCCACTACTATATCGTGGGAGACGGTCCTGAAATTGAAAACCTGAAGGAACTTGCGTATCAAAAAGGGTTGCATGGAAGTGTAAGTTTTTTGGGTGCTCAGGAAAAGCATCAGATATATGGCTTGTTGAAAGACACTAAATATTTTCTTTCAAGTTACGAGTTAAGTAACCTAGGTAATCCGCTTTTTGAAGCGATTTCATGTGGTGCGATTGTCGTTACACTAAATAATGGTAATACCTCGGAGATGATTGTTGACGGTGTGACGGGTCTGCTTTCCGATGAGCATGATTTTACTGAGAATGCACTTAAATTGATTGAGTGTGAGAGCTCCCCCGATTCGGCGGCTGCAATGCGCGCTGCTGCCAAAGATCATTTGGCAACTAATTTTGAGTCATGGAACCAACGTATGGAGAGAGAATATGATGCTCTTAAAATACTCCTCTGAGGCTAAGGCTAACTTAATCTCTAAACTCGTTTTTCTACAGCTCTCACTTTATCTGGTTGTAGATTCTCTGAATGGCTTCATGATGTTGGGGTTGGGAGTAGATGCAAGTTTATCAGCACTTTATAAATCAGCCTTGTTAATCTTATTGTTGATATACTTGAGTGTGTTTTTGCCGAGGCATACGGTGTTTATTCTCGCAGCGATCTGCGTGCTGAGTTTAGGCGAAATTGTCAGTATATTCTCTTTAGATACTGACGGTAGTAAGGTGAGTTTTTTGATTCAACACATACTAAAGGTGCTGTCTCCTCTAATTTTATTTCTTTTCTTGTTGGATAGATTAAAAAGAGATCATCTATTTTTTAAGAGGATACTCACCGTTATTCAAATTAACGGTTTAGTTTTTTTATGCAATATGTTGGCTGGGATTTTCGGGTTTGGGTTTAGTACTTATGGCCAAGGCGGCGAGAATATGGTTGGCTCCAAGGGCTATTTTTATGCAGGTAACGAAATTTCGGCAATTCTTGTTGTATTCGGCGCTTTTTATTTGGCCAGAGCGTATCTTAACAATAAATTTCACTTTATTGTACTGGCAATTTTGTCTATCGCTGTTGGTCTCTTAGTATCCACTAAAACGTCAATGTTAGCGGTAGTATTATTAATTGTTTTGATGCCCGTGTTATATGAAGGACGCCGGTTATTCTTGCTAAACAATATTCCTTCAATTGTTTTTGTTCTGACATTATCAACTGTTCTCGTTCAGGCTTTGGTGATTTTTGAAGCGTTCACGAATGCTCCAGTTTACGCTAGATTTCTGTTTTTCTTTGAAAGGCATGGTCTTGCAGGATTACTACTATCTGGCCGTGACATATTTTTAACTGAACTGTGGTTACTTTTTTCCCAAAAAAATCTTTTTTTGGGATTTCTTTTTGGCCACGGAGTTAGCTACTATGCGGAGTTCACAAAATATTCAGTAGAAATGGATTTCTTTGACATGTTTTTCTGGCATGGTTTATCCGGTGTTTTCGTTTTGCTTATTGTATTTTTTCATCTTTCTTATAAGTCGTGGGTAAGCTTTTCTGATAAGCTTTATCCATTTGCGAGAATCATTCTCGTGACCAATATGATGTTACTGGCGATCTCTAATTTTAGTGGGCATATTTTCACTTCCGGCATGTTGGCATTTATTTGGCCTTGCTTTGTTATGTTGGCATATTACGACCCTAGACGGCTCGCCGTAAAATGAGACGAATCTTGTTACTCAGTAATATGTTTCCCCATGAGAATAACGTTGCCTCTGGTGTGTTTGTTGAAAAGATGATGAATCAATTAATTGGTAAAGATCAGTTAGAAGTCAATCTTTGTGTTTTACGGCCAAACCGGTACAAGCTTCTAGCTTACGTGTGGTTCTATTTGCGTGCCCTTTGGTTAATGATAGTGATGAGAGATTATGTCTTGTATTGTCACTTCGTTTCTCACACTGGCCTGCTTGGTCTACTCGGGAGATATCTTTTTGGTAAAAAATTGCTTCTTAACTGTCATGGATCCGACATAGTGATTCCTGCTAAGACCGGGGGGTACATTCATAAATTAAATGGGATTGTATTGAGATGCGCGGATAAAATTATTGTCCCTTCAAATTTTTTTGCTCAACTGGTGAGCCAAAAATTTGATATTCCGATGAGAAATTTATTTATCTATCCATCTGGAGGGGTTTTTTACCCATCAAATTTGAGGGTGAGTGATCACCACTGGTCAAAAGATCGCATAACATTTGGATACGTGGGTTCCCTTAGTATAGCGAAAGGTGTGCAGATAATTAGTAAATGTATGAACCACATAGATTTTCGTTGTCGGCTTATTGTTGCGGGACCTGGTGATTATGAGTTAATCAATTCACTTACCAACTCGAATGTAGAGCTAGTTTGTCACGGTGTGCTTGATAGAGAGGGTACAAACAAATTGTATGAAGAGATGGATTTTCTTTTATTTCCCACCTTGTTAGAAGAAAGTTTGGGCCTGACGCCAATTGAAGCTATGGCATTCGGTGTTCCAGTGGTAGCTAGTAAAATTGGTGCCGTGACTGAATACATAGAGCATGAAAAAAATGGATTCCTGATTGAACCGGGAAGTTCGGATGATTTGGCTGAAACTCTTATGCTAATCAAAAACTTAACCGAGTCTGAATACGCTAGCCTATCCTTCGAAGCAAGAAACGTTGCAGCCAATTATGATGAAAATAAAATAGTAGAAGAATATAGATCAGTTTTTCAAAGAGAGTGTAATGTTGGATAAATTTGAGGTTTTGGGATGCCCTTGCACAGCTGTAAACCATTCACAAGCAGCTATTCATCTCGAAGCTCTTTTAGGGTCTCAGCAGTTAGGTTATACCGTGGCAATAAATGCGGAAAAAATACTTAAGTATGCTGATTATTCTGACTTTAGTGAAATCATAGATAACTCAATATTCCCTTATCCAGATGGGTCAGGAGCTGTTTTGGGGCTCCGTTGGTTACATGGCAAATTGAGTGAGAAGATTAATATGCCTGTTCTAGCTTTGGAGGTTGCGAACAAATTGGGCATCGCTACATTTATAATTGGAGCCAATGAATACAATCATTCAAGAGCGGTTAATAATATTCGTGATAAATATCAACAGATTAATATTGTTGGAAACCTCAACGGATACATTGATTATGAAACTTTGGTTTCTGCTATCAAACGTACTAAGCCTAGGTTGATATTAGTTGCTATGGGGTCACCCAAGCAGGAGAAATTTGCAGCACAAATTCTGGCTGAAATTGATTTTGGTATAGTAGTAGGCTGCGGAGGCGCGCTGGATATAATCGCTGGGGAGTTAAAACGCGCGCCTGATTTCATGATAAATAATCATTTAGAGTGGTTGTTCCGTTTATACAAAGAACCCTGGCGGATAAAAAGGCAGTTGTTTCTACCTCGTTTTATGTGGCGCTTAAGTCGATTGAGCGTGAGACGTTGGCTTAGATCCTGGTCGGTGTCAAATAGGGACAAAGTCGCTGTGGTTGGCACAGTTGGGGTTCCAGCATCTTATGGTGGTCTAGAGACTCTGGTAGATCAGATAATTGTTCAAGAAGAGTTGAGTTGGACCGTTTATTGCTCATCTACTCATTATGATGTTTTTCCCCGAACTTATAAGAAGGCGAACTTAATATATATCCCGTTAAGTGCAAATGGCCCTGTTAGCGTAGTTTATGATATTTTCTCGATCCTACATGCAATATTTTCAGGTCATCGGCAGTTCCTCATATTAGGCACCTCTGGTGCGATAATCATTCCTGTTATAAAGTTTTTAATCCCCTCATCGCATATGGTTACCAATATTGATGGAATTGAATGGCGTCGAGAAAAGTGGCAGGGTTTTTTAGCTAAACGATTTCTAAAATTCTCTGAAAGGCTGGCGGTCAAATACTCATCGGTTGTCATTGCTGACAACGAGATCATTGCAGAGTATGTCGATAAAGAGTACCAAAGAGAATGTAAGATAATTGCTTATGGTGGTGACCACGCCTTTGTGACACCTCCAACTCTTTCTTCTGAGCAAGCGGCCATTGTTGATAAGCCCTTCTATTTAGCCCTTTGTAGGATAGAACCAGAAAATAATGTATCACTTATCTTACAAGCGTTTTCTAAGATACAAGAAAGGTTAATTTTTATTGGGAACTGGCATTCTTCAGACTATGGGAGGACGCTTCGTAACGAGTTTTGTAATGTGAAAAGTATTGTGCTGCTAGATCCTGTTTATGATGAAAATATCTTAGCAATATACAGGAGTCGATGTATTGCCTATATTCATGGCCATTCTGCCGGTGGCACTAATCCTTCGTTAGTCGAAATGATGTACTTCGAAAAACCAATTGTTGCTTTCGATTGTTTATATAACAGAGCTACCATGGAAAATCATGGCTCTTTTTTTAATTCGGCAGATGCTCTCAAAGCGCTTATTGAAACTGCGGAAGGCCTACCTGTTGATGAGGAATTGCAAGATGTGGCTCAGCGGCGTTACAAATGGCATGATATCAGAAAACAGTATCTAGAGTTATTTGGTCATTGATGCAAAGGATTCTATTGAGAATACTAATTACAGGCGGTGCAGGGTTTATTGGCAGTGCTCTGGTGCGACATTTGACTAGATATACAGACCACTACGTGGTCAATGTTGACAAGCTAACCTACGCAGGGAATTTAGAATCTTTGCCTGGTCTTGATGGAAATGAAAATTATACATTTGAACACGTTGATATTTGTGATTTAAGCAAGTTAGAGCAGGTCTTTAGCCAATACCAGCCAACGATGGTTATGCACCTGGCGGCTGAAAGTCATGTCGATCGGTCAATTGACGGCCCAGCTGATTTTATCGCCACTAATATAATTGGGACATTTAATCTCTTAGAGGCCTCGCGGCGTTATTACCATAGTCTTGATGCTCCTATGCAAAAGCTGTTCCGTTTTCACCATATTTCTACAGACGAGGTTTATGGCGATTTGGAGGGTGAAGATGATTTATTTGTCGAGACTACGCCTTATGCCCCCAGTTCGCCTTACTCAGCTACTAAAGCAAGCTCTGATCATCTTGTTAGAGCATGGGGTAGAACCTACGGACTACCTATTCTGGTGACCAATTGCTCCAACAATTATGGACCGTATCATTTTCCAGAGAAGTTAATACCTCATATTATTCTAAACGCTCTTCAAGCCAAGCCTTTGCCAATCTACGGTGATGGTCAACAAATTCGTGATTGGTTGTATGTTGAAGATCATGCGAAGGCTTTGGTGAAAGTTTTGACTGAGGGAACGGTTGGAGAGACCTACAATATTGGTGGTTATAACGCAAAGACTAACTTATCAGTGGTAGAAGCTATCTGCGACCTGTTGGAAGAATTAGCACCAAACAAGCCTGATGGTGTGTGTTACTACCGTGACTTGATCTCTTTTGTCAAAGACCGTCCGGGCCATGATGCGCGCTATGCTATTGATGGTTCAAAAATAAAGCGGGAGTTGGGTTGGGTCCCGGAGCAAACCTTTGAAACCGGACTACGAAAAACGGTTCAGTGGTATTTGGATAATGAGTTTTGGTGGAGCAGAGTGATCTCGGGTTCCTATCAGCTGAGGAGATTAGGGGAAGCAAATGAGCCGATCTAGAAAGGGTATAGTACTGGCTGGGGGAGCTGGTCAAAGGTTATATCCTGTCACTAAGGGGATTTCAAAGCAGTTACTGCCAATCTACGATAAGCCAATGATTTATTATCCACTATCGGTGCTTATGCTGGCTGGAATTCAGGAGATACTGATTATTTCAACCCTAGATGATATTGATGGTTATAAACGTTTGCTCGGTAATGGTTCCAATTTTGGTATTAACATCCAGTTTGCCATTCAACCCTCTCCGGATGGACTCGCTCAAGCATTCTTGATCGGTAAGGAATTTATAGGTAATGATAATGTCACATTAGTGCTTGGTGACAATATATTTTACGGCCAGCATTTTTCAGAATACCTGGCTAAAGCCTCAGTCAGTAACCTTGGTGCTACAGTTTTTGGTTATCAAGTTAGAGATCCTGAGCGCTTTGGTGTGGTGGAATTTGATAAAAGTGGAAGCGTTCTTTCAATTCAAGAAAAGCCGAAGTCGCCCCGATCGAATTTTGCTGTAACTGGTCTGTATTTTTATGACAATGATGTCATTGAGATTGCTAAAACTATTACACCATCTTCACGAGGAGAGTTAGAGATAACTGATATAAATAATGCTTATTTAGCAAGAGGTGATCTCAAAGTAGAAATCTTAGGACGAGGTTTTGCTTGGTTAGATACGGGTACACATGACTCGCTCATTGAAGCTGGACAGTTTGTGAAAACTATAGAACATCATCAAGGCTTTAAAGTCGCGTGTCTCGAAGAAATCGCGTTTCACAAGGGTTGGATTTCCACAACTGATCTCTTGGCTGAAGCCGAAAAGCTTAAAAAGACTGCCTATGGTCAATATCTTTATAAAATCGTAGAGGATGATGCGTGAAGGTGCTTGAAACAAGCCTACGCGGTTGTGTGATCATCGAGCCGACGGTTTTTGGTGATGAAAGGGGTTTTTTCTTAGAGACTTTTCATGCACCTAGATATGCCGAGTCAGCTGGTATTAATTTGCCGTTTGTTCAAGATAACCACTCTCGCTCCTCAAATGGGGTCTTGCGTGGCCTTCATTTCCAAAAAACCAAACCCCAAGGTAAATTGGTCAGAGTTGTAAGGGGCGAGGTATATGACGTTGCTGTAGATATACGCGCGAATTCTAAGACCTTTGGCAAATGGGAAGCCGTCATTTTGTCTGAGCAAAATAAATTGCAGTTTTGGGTGCCTCCAGGCTTTGCTCATGGCTTTGTTGTGCTGTCTGATATCGCAGATTTTGAATACAAATGCACAGATTTCTATGATTCAACCGACGAGGGCAGTATCTTATGGAGTGACCCAGATCTGGGGATTCAGTGGCCTGTTCAAAACCCTATTGTCTCGGCAAAGGACGCGGTGGCAAAGCAACTTGCCTACCTTGACCTATGAAAATCTTGATTCTGGGTAGCCAAGGACAGTTGGGCCGGTGTCTCTACGACCAGTTCTCACAAACGGGTTATGATCTGATTTATCACAGTCGCGCCGATACCGATATTGCTAATGTTACTGAGACCTCAGCTAATCTGATAGCCCTAAATCCCGACATCGTTGTCAATGCTGCTGCTTACACTGCAGTTGATTTGGCTGAGACTCACGAGAGTCTAGCTTATCAAGTTAACCATTTCGCAGTCGATAATCTCGCCAAGCAGTGTGAGAAAATAGGAAGCTTTTTGATTCATGTTTCAACGGATTATGTTTTTGATGGTACCGCGTCGAGGCCTTACAAGGAGCAGGACAAGACCAACCCACAAAGTGTATATGGCGCATCAAAATTGGCTGGTGAAATAGCCATCCAGCGTACTGACTGCCGATTTTTAATAATCAGAACCTCGTGGGTGTTCAGCGAGTATGGTGATAACTTTTTTAAGACTATGTTACGTTTAGGCGCTGAACGCGAAACGCTAAGTATTGTTGGCGACCAAATAGGTTGTCCTACTTACGCACAAGATATAGCCAGTTTGATTGTCGAGCTCATACCCCGGATTGAGAAGGGTCGTATTGAATCAGGGGTATATCACTTCTGTGGTGATACTGCTTGTAGTTGGTACCAGTTTGCTAAAGAAATTTTCGCTCAGGCTGAACAGTTAGGGTACCGGACACCTAAACAGATTCAGTCTATCGCAACTAAAGATTATCCGACGTCGGCTAAAAGGCCCGAATATTCTGTTTTTCACTGCAAAAAGATATTAAAGAATACCGACATAAATCTCCCGAACTCTAAAATAGCGATAGCACAAGCTTTTCGTAGAGTAGCAATTAGTATCGATAATGCTGTGATTAAAGATTAAAGATTAAAAATTAAATTTTGAGCTGATTGTGGAACGATTTTCTCGAGTTATGACCAGAGCAAAGCCAAAGTTGACTTGGTTTTCGGATCATTATTAGAGAATTTCTACTGTATAAAGTGTTATCGGTAAATCAGAGCAGTCAGCACAATAAACGCACTCATTTAATTATGAGATCACTACTGGATCCTGGATGTTTTGCTAATGTCGGTTGTACATAATTAAATGATCATTTTTGGAAGCCGAGCTCATTACTCTGCACTAGGTGGCGTTGAAAACTCGCTGAGAGCTCTTGTTCAATCTGCCTCACAGTCTAAAAAGCAACTACTTTTGGTTTGCCGATATGCATTACCAAATGAGTCTATCGATAAAAACACTTTAGCTTTACCCGCAAATGTTAGCGTAATTAACTATAGTGATGATACTTGTTTTAGCCTTCTACGTCGCCTGGTCAATTTGTTTCGCGGAGGTGTTGAATTACCTGCTACTTACCGGCGGCTGTTTAATCAGCATCCTGATGCAATAGTAATTGTAAGACATCATTCCCATGTTCTTGCAGCAAGATTTGCTGGATATCGCGATGTAAGATATTTGGTTCCCTCTTGGTCCGAAAATCAACTAGCTGTGGAAATTGACGGCGAACACTGGATAAAAAAAAGTCAATTGCTCATCCATAAAAAAATTGATGGACATCTACAGCGTCAGGCAGTGATGGTGTCTAGGATTTTTGTATTTAGTCATTCTATGAAGCAGCAGGTTTTGGGTGCATTACCTTTATCATTGCAGAGGCTGCCGATAAAAGTGGTAAAACCCGGTATCGACCCCAACCGTTTTTATGTATCCTCTAAAGCGGAAAAAATACAACTAAGAGCTCAATTGAAACTACCAACTAATGCAGTGGTATGGTTGTTCGTTGGTCGCTTTGTTCATGCGAAAGGTTTGCATTACCTCTTGGAGGCTCTGAAACTATCGCCCAAAGAAAATATTTTAGTAATGGTGGGTGAGGGTGATCTCGAAGATTCTATAAATCGGTATATTGTCCAAAACGGACTACAACAGAGAGTTCTTTTTTTTAAAAAATCATCACATGTAGAGGATTTTTATCGAGCTTGCGATGTGTTTGTTATGTCATCTACCTACGAGCCGCTTGGGCAAACAATTATCGAGGCATCAGCATGTGGATTACCCATCGCTGCGTTTTCGCAAGCGTCTGGAGTAACGACAGCCACTCATGAATTGGGATTGGATTTTGCTATTACATATGCTGATCAGTTGAAAAGCGCAGAGTTAAGTGAGGCTATTAAAAGAGCATTTAATGTTGTTAATGATAGAGTTGCCCTTGTCAACAGCAAAAGAACTCATGAATTATATACGTGGGAAAAATTATTAGAAGACTTATCGATCTAATGGCTGCTCTAAAATTTTTCAGCGTTGCAATCAGTCCATTAAAAGGTAGTCTATGTATAATTTACCTCCAGGCGCTACTTTCAGAGAGCGTTCTTCTTAGAGTGATAAATCGTGTTTTTTCACATCTAGAATTAAAAAAAGTTCCTTTGATGCTAAAGCTCAGGGATCTATCTCTTAGCTGTTTTAGTTGTGCTGTATTATGTTAGGAAAGGAGGGTCTAGACGTGGGCCGAAAAGGGCAACATAAGAAATTCTCACCAGTAAGACTTATCGTCGTGCATCCACTTAACGATTACAGTGGCAGTCCTAGAGTGCTTGCCGATTTTTTAACTTGTGATCTTTTGCATCCTAAGGCGGTGACAATTATTACAAGTCGATCAAACGGATTTCTGCATGATGGTCTCGGTCAAAGAACGTTACTCTGGTATCCAAGATGGAAAACCAAACTTTTAAGAGTATCATCGTTTTTCTTTCTCCAGCTCCAACTTTTTGTGGCGACTCTCTATACGATTTTGCGGAGTCATTTCAAAGGTGAAAGAGTTGTTGTCATCAACAACACAATGCTCAGCATGGGATCTATGTTGGCATCGAGGCTTTGTGGCGCAACTAATATTGTTTATTTGCATGAGTGGACTATTGGCTCGCAACGGGTTGGTTGGATCGTCCGATTCCTTTCAAAGCACTTGATTAGACTTATGGCTCATGAGGCAGTCTTTGTGAGTAGATTTCTGTCCAATCGTTTTGAGCTAAGCGTTAACTTAAAAACGACAATTCTTCCCAATGGACTGAGATCTGATTTTGACCCCAACTTACCTATAAATTTTCAATCTAAATTTGAGCAGGGAAAGGTGCTTTTTGTAGGATATTTAAAGAAAAACAAAGGAATATTCGAGCTATTAAAGATTGCTCAGATGATGCCATCTACCTCCTTTCAGGCAGTTTTAAACTGCAGTGCTTCAGAAATAAGCGATTTCACTTCTAACTATCTACTACCGAGAAATCTAGAGTTCCTGCCACAACAAATAGATATTCAAAGTTACTATCAAGAAGCTTTTTTAGTGATGAATCTTTCTCTAGCTGATGCTTGTTTAGAGTCTTTCTCACTATCGATTTTAGAGGGTATGTCGTGCGGTAATCCCGTAATTGTTCCGCTTGTTGGCGGTCATCGTGAATATTTTGATTCAAGTGCTGGAGATGCCATTGATGCTCAGAATACAGATGAAATTATTGCGTTTATTGTGCGCTTACAAGGCGATTTTACTCTTTGGAAAAAGTACTCTCAAAGCGCAGTTGAACTGGTAAAAGATTATTCTGCAGAAGCATTTCAAAATCGTGCTGGGCGCTTTCTATCAAAATATGTCAAATGAGGTCAGGTCTTGCTGTTTTTTTGGATCTGAATTAGCCGGACGAGGCCCCTCGGTTTAGTCTCTCGAGTACTAGTGGTCAGTCTTTAAGCTTGTTTTAGCGTGAATTAAGCTATGGCTGGCGGCGTTTACATGCACTCCGGCTAACAGTATTATTCTAAATTTTTGTGTGCTACTGAACTGCTTGTTAGTTCCAGTTTGCGCTTTAAAAAAATGAATGGTTATGAATTTTTTTTAGTGGTCGTTGCTGCTGAGTGTTGTTGAGTGGCTTCTGAATGCTTGGTCCTATAGAAACTCCTGGTGATCACCGATGAAATATCGACATGAAATCGATGGATTGCGAGCCATTGCGGTAATTCCAGTGATTTTTTTTCATGCTGGGTTGCCGTATTTTAGTGGCGGCTTTGTTGGTGTAGATGTTTTTTTTGTCATCAGTGGATATTTGATTACGTCGATTTTAGTCCGAGACGTAAGAGTGGGAACCTTCAGGTTGACTGATTTTTACGAGCGGCGGGCACGACGAATACTTCCAGCTTTATTTCTGGTTATGTTTGTTTCAGTGTTATTTTCTTGGTTTGTACTGCTTGCCGCTGACATGAAAGCATTCTCGCAGAGTTTAGTCAGTATATCTCTGCTCTCCCCCAACATATTATTTTGGCTGCAGACCGATTATTTTTCTTCTGCAGCTGAAATGAAACCTCTTCTCCATACATGGAGCATTGGAGTGGAGGAGCAGTTTTATCTATTTTGGCCGCTTGTCATATTACTTATTTGGAAGTGTCAAGGCAGACATCAGTTTTTATTGCTGATTACACTTTGTTTGATAAGCTTTTTTGCCATGCAGTATGCTCGAACTGAAAGCACCTCGTTCGCTTTTTATCAATTCCCGACCCGTGCCTGGGAGCTAATCCTCGGCGCGTTGGCAGCATTATTTTTAAATTCCAGAGATGGGCGTCTTTTTGGAGATTTGATGGCCAGCATCATGGCTGCTTTCGGCTTATTTCTTATTTTCTTCTCAGTGGTTTGGCTGGATAAAAAATCTGGCTATCCGAGTACGTGGACGATGTTACCGACCACTGGTACATTACTAGTGATTGTTTTTTCACAGCCCAAGCAAGTTGTTACCCGATTTCTAGGTCAATCTTGGTTGGTTGCTATTGGATTAATCAGTTATAGCGCGTACCTCTGGCATCAGCCAGTTTTTGCTTTTGCAAGACACTATGCGAAAGTGCCACCTCCATGGCAGTTAATGGTTTTTCTGGTTTTTGTATCTTTTCTTCTTGCCTACTGTACTTGGCGCTTTATTGAGCGTCCATTTCGATCCGTATCCCAAGTGAGCCGGCGTTACTTGCTAAACACATGTTTTGTTGCTATTTCGTTCTTCATAGGATTTGGATTGATCGGACACTTTTCCAATGGCTACGACGGACGTCAATTTAACAGCATCAGTCTTCGTGAAATCGATACCTTGATGAAACCTAATTATGGACTCTCAGAACAATGTGACGGATATTCTCAGGAAATAGATACCTGTGTTTATGGTACAGCGCCCAATACAGTGCTTTGGGGTGATTCTTATGCCATGCATTTGGCGCCGGCGCTCATGGGAGATCCTGAGGCGCTGTCATTCGTTCAGCGCACTTTTAGCTCATGCCGACCAATGCTAGGATTATCTATTATGGGTGGAGATTATTCAGCTGAATGGGCCCAAAACTGTCTTGAATTTAACCAGAAGACAGTTGATTGGATTGTAGCTAACGATCAGATTAAGCGTGTTGTTATTTCTTCGATGTTTTTATTTTCAGGCTATAAGCTTTTCGACGGTAATCAATTCTATGATTATAATTCCAAAATGGTAGAAGATGCATTTATAAATAGTTTGCTCTTATTAGAAGGTGCGGGTAAAGATGTCATAATAGTCTCACCAATGCCATCAAATGGTCACGATATTGGTAGATGTTTGGCACGTTCGAAAATAGCTGGTGAAAGCTTAAATGCGTGCAACTTTGATCGTGATGAATGGTCAGATGAATTTCTTGAAGGACATTCCTTTGTATCAAGACTCGCCTCAGAGGGTTTTAGAACGATATGGCTGGATAAGATATTTTGTAAAACGGGTACATGTCTTGCCTCTTACGAAGGAATCTTTGTCTTCAGAGACAAAGGCCATCTTTCGATATCGGGAGCGACCTATATGGGTGAGAAATTAAATTTTGCTGACCATTTGTGATGCTTTGAGTTTTGTTACTAAATAATGCGTCTTCCATGGCGCTCGCTGAATACGGTTACTGTTGAATAGTCTGATTATAGTTAAGGCTAATTTGACCACTTATAAAGACAGGGATTATGAATCCATATATGATATGCCTTCGTGATAACAGTGATATTAAGGTTGTTCTACTTTCGGTGTTCCACTTAGTTTAATGTACTTAACGGGTGATTTTATGAAGAGTTTGAGTAAAAGTTCGCAAGATGGATTTACTATCATTGAGCTTTTGATAGTTGTAGTAATAATGGGGCTGTTAATGTCACTCGTTGCCCCGACGATGTTCTCCAAGGTTGATTCGACTAAAATCAGTACAGCACGAGCTCAGATGCAAATGTTGCAGACATCGCTGGACACATTCCGATTGGATATGGGAGATTATCCCAAAAATTTGGGAGATCTGAGAAAAAGTTCTGGAAAGGGGTGGGATGGACCTTACTTGCCCAAGGCTGTGCCTGATGATCCCTGGGGCAATCCGTACCACTATGAAGCTCCAGGTCCGGAGGGAGAAGATTTTCTGCTAATGAGTTACGGAAAAGATGGACAAGCCGGCGGCGATGATGACGCCTCGGACATAATAAACCAGTGAAAAATTTAGAGACGGTTCTTATTGATCACGGTGTCTCGGTAGAGGATATCGAAAAAGCCAAAGCCTATCAGGGACGTGCTGGGGGTGTCCTAGAAAAAATTTTACTCAACATGGGTAGCTTTTCTGAAGAGTTGATGCCATCTATCTATGCTCAGTTGTTAGGTGTTGATCTTCTGGACAATCAACAACGAGATGACTGGATACCGCCCAATGGCAGTGATCTGATACCAAGCAAGTTTTTTCTTGATAATGGTTGGCTTCTTTTTGGGATTGATGAACGTCAATATCCGTTATTCGTGTCGCATCGACCCACTAATTGGAATGTGAGGCAGTATCTAAACCACGAAGCTATCAGATTTTCTCTGGTTATTTGCAGTGAATCTGATTTCTCAGTGCTCTCTCTGAAACTTGACGACCCAGAATCCTTGAATGGTGAGGACTCTCTGTCAGATCTTGAGGAGGAGAGGCTCCGGGAAATGGCAAGTGAGGCGCCTACAGTAAATTTATTGAATTCGCTCATAACTAAGGCGCTCAGAATGAAGGCGTCAGATATGCATGTGGAACCAAAGGCTAACCGTTATCGAGTTCGATTTAGGATTGATGGCGTACTGCATGATATCGACTTGTTGCCAAAACGTTTGGAGTTGCCCGTTATCTCTCGATTAAAGATTTTGTCAGGTATGGATATCGCTGAAAAACGTCGTCCGCAAGATGGTAAAATTGAGATGCGTATAGCCAACATAAATCTTGATATCAGAGTATCCTCTCTTCCGGTCAATCACGGCGAGAGTATGGTTTTGCGCTTCTTGAGAAAGGACACACTGCAATATGATTTGGCTACTCTTGGGATTGCATCAGACGTTCAAAAGTTAATTCAGCAAGATCTAACTAAAACGTCTGGGGTAGTATTGCTGACGGGGCCAACAGGCAGTGGTAAAACTACTACGCTCTATTCTTTTTTGAATAGCCTGAATAATGACGACGTTAAAATAGTCACTCTGGAAGATCCAGTCGAATATCAGTTGCCCGGTCTAAATCAAGTACAAGTTCGTCCAGAAATTGGATTCGATTTTAGTGCGGGCCTCAGAAGCGTAGTTCGTCAGGATCCAGATATTATTATGGTGGGTGAGATTCGTGATCAAGCCACTTGCCAGATTGCAATGCAGGCGGCGTTAACAGGCCATTTGGTGTTTAGCACTGTGCATACCAATGATGCGCCAAGTGCTTATACTCGGCTTCTTGATTTAGGAGTTGAAGAATTTTTACTTGACGCGGCTTTGGTCTCCATTATTGCTCAGCGTCTTGTTAGGAAACTATGTGAAAATTGTTCCGTGCCTGTTTCTGATGCAACCAAATTAATAGATCAATACAAGCTAGAGGGATTAGCCGAGCGTGCCGGAGTTCAAGATATCGATCTCAGATGTCCAGTAGGTTGCGAACATTGTGGTGGATCTGGATTTAGCGGCCGCGTCGCGGTCATACAGTATCTTCGTTGTGATGAAAGTATTAGGCGTATTCCTAAAAATGATCAATTTTTGATGAAGGTTAAAGAACATAACCTTCAAGCAGGTGTGAGAGAACTGTTCGATGACGGCTTATTGAAAGCGATTAGGGGTGTTACCTCAGTCGATGAAGTTATGAGGGTCTGCGGATAATGTTGCGCTTTATCTATGAGGCTTATGACGTTTCTGGCGCCAAACTTCAGGGAGAGATTAACTCGATTGATGAGCGTGCCGCTGCCAAGCAATTGATTGATCAAAATTTGATTGTCGTCTCACTAGTAAAAGAGTCTGAGTCAAACGAGATGGGGAGTTTTTTTTCTCGAAATAGGGTTTCGGCTGAGCAAGTTGAATATCTGACTACTGAGTTGTCCCTGCTACTAAATGCGGGCGTAACTATTGACAAGGGCTTGGGTATTTTACGCCGTAATTCGGTTAGTCCTGGTCAGTCACGATTGATTGGGCACCTACATGATGCTGTTCGTCGCGGACAGACGCTGTCAGATGCAATGGCTGAGCGTGAAGATGTTTTTAGCCCCCTGTACTTGAACCTCGTAAAACTAGGTGAAACTAGTGGGAATTTACCAGATATTTTTTCGCGCCTATCGGCAGATCTAAAGTTTCAATCAGAGTTGAAGGGTAAGGTTGTTCAAGCGCTTATATACCCAGGGGTCATATTTACAGTCTGTATTCTATGTATCTTTTTTGTGTTTAATTACATCGTTCCGCAAATGAGTAGTCTTTTCGAGGGGGTTTCAGAGATTCCTTTTTACACTGCTATGTTATTGTCTCTGAGTGCTTGGATGATAAATTATCAATGGTATCTATTGTTGTGCCTCATATTATTGTTCGGCGCTCTATATAGTTCAGCTCGAAGTCCTTCAATGTCGGCACAGCTTGACACTATTCTAGCTGGATTGCCGGGGGTTTCAGGTATGATTTTGTTAGTTGAGCGGGTGCGCTTCAATACGGCTCTCGCCATGATGTTGGCATCTGGGATTTTAATCGACCGGTCATTGGACATGGCGTTAGGGAGCGTCAAAAACAGTCAAATTAAACAAACTTTAGTAGCCGCTCGGGATCGTGTTAAAAAAGGCGGTCAGTTATCTATGGCACTCAGAAATAGTCCTATTTATGATGATTTCTCTATGTCTTTGGTGGAAGTGGGTGAAGAGAGCGGTGATTTGCCATCAGTATTCCAGGAAATTAGTATCCGTGCGCGGCGGGACTTTGAGGTTAAGGTAGATAGAATGACGGCGCTGCTAGAGCCAGCGCTTATTTTAGTGATGGGCGGTATTGTTGGTGGCGTGGTGGTGGTTATGCTACTGAGTATTGTCTCTGTTAATGATGTGGGACTTTGATTCGTGTCTAGCCTGAAGCGATTGAGTGGATTTACGTTAATAGAGCTGCTTATTGTATTAACAATTATGATGACGATGCTGGGATTAGTGGGGGGTAATGTAGTTGAATCAGTGGAGCGAACTAGAGCTCAAGCAGAGGTGGTTTCTTTATTTGAACTGCTGAAAAAATGTGGAGTAATCGCGTTTGCTTCGGGCCAGCCACTGTCAGTGGTGCTTGATGGGAATAGAGTAACCTTAAAAACAGCATCGACAGACCGAATACGCGAAGTGAGCTACGAGTATCTCGATTTTGAGGAGCAAAAAATAACGTTCTATCGAAATGGACTTCCAGATACTATGAAACTCAATGCAAGCGTGAAGGGTATACCTCGAACGTTAGACTTTGTTGAAACTTTTGGTATCCCTCGGAATTAAAGGTGCTATAGGAAAGTGAATACTAAATATCAATCGGGATTTACTCTGCTCGAAGTTTTACTCTCTAGTTTTATTTTGTTTTCTACCATTGTCACTATGACTTTGATATACCGTGGCGCAGTGCTATCCAGTGATAAGTCAGAACAAGCACTGTCAGTCAGTGTAGCGGCTCACGCGGTACAGAGAATTGTTTCTGATGAATTCAGAGAGATGATAGATAAATCGCAACCCTATGGCGACGGGCTTTACGGTGAAGTAGCCTATAGATGGAGTGCTGTGGCCACTCACAAAGGGGTCCGAAGAGGTTCACCGGATGGTTCATCTCCCTCGCGAGAACTTACCTTGTGGCAAATAAATCTTAGGGTGTCCAAGGGAATGATGACAAAGCAATTTAATTACTCAGAGATTAGTTGGTGACAAAGTCAACTGGCTTCACCCTCGTTGAGATGTTAATTACTATGAGCATCTTATCAATGGTTGTTCTGGCAGGTTCGTCGGCCTTTGGTTTTTTTGCCCAGCAATGGGACGGCCATTTAGGTAAGTTTGACCAGAGCATGAGCAGCTCGAGAAATATAATGCTGGTTCAAGAGGTGCTCGATAACCTAATGCCTTACATGGCCTATGACTCAAAAGATCAACCATCAGTCTACTTTGAAGGGAATCAGAATGGATTTGTTGCCGTTTCTGGTCGTTCTCTGTTTAAGCAGGAGCGACTGGCAGTAGTTCGCTTCTCAGTGCAACAGAATGTAGATTTGACCTTCAATGTCTTATACGAAGAATGGCCAATGGAAGATGAGGTTTTGGTGTACGCTAAGACAGCGCTACCGTTCTATCCACCATTAGTCCTGTTTCGTTCAGTCACGGCAGCAGAATTTGGGTATTTCGGCTGGCCCGATAGATTATCTAAAACAGGAAATAGCGGTGATCAACTTCCACAACCGCCGTCTTGGTATCCAAATCTAAATTCTGTTGCCTCCTCGATTGCTCCCCTCAAGGCGAGACTGAGATTTAAATTTCAAGATAAGCCCTATGAGTTGCTATCTGTTTTGGCTGCACAGCCATCAAACTTAATTACTAAATATTCGGGCGCGCGAAAGAGGCAATCTACTCAACAGCAGAATAATAGTGGAGAGGAAAATGGCGACACTAGTTGCTTCTGCTAATCCTATAAAGACAGTGCCTGTTGGCCGCTTGAGGCAATCCGGTGTCGCACTGCTTCAGGTCTTGCTAATCGCTTCAATTATCTCTCTACTTGCAATTCAGTTTACCAAAACGGCGCGTAGTCAGGTCGACATTGCGTCTAAGTTTGAAGATCGGATCCGTGCACAATTACTGACAAGATCGGCGATTAATGAAGTTATTTTCACGGAGTTATCTGACACGGTTGAAGCGCTCATTGCTGCTGAGAATCAATCTGCGGATTTTCAAAGCTATAGTGAAAAAATCAATTATTGGGGCGAGCCTTTTCCATGGGGAGAAAATATCACCATCCATATGCAAGACCTGAACGGCCTAGCACCACAGCGATACCCTGACCACCCTGTATGGCGTCGATTGCTAACCTTTCAAGGGTTGCCATCTAAGGATGTCAATCGTTACTTGGGTGAACTTGGCGACATCCAAGATCCTGATGTGCGGAGTTGGATGTTCGGTGATGTTGAGCCCAATGCGACCCCCGCTGGCAAGGCTTATTTAAATGGCTATGCGCAGAGTGATATGGTTTTAAGGTGGGTCTTCTCTGATAGCCCGCAACTGTTACAAAAGCTGTTAGAGTCATCTCACGTGAGAGCACCATTTAGAATGAATATTTTACATTCTCCAGCTCATTTAATTCGAGATCTTTTTGACTCTGAAATAGCAAATACGCTTATTAGTGCCCGTAGTGAAAACACTCAACACAGGCTCCAATTGAGTCAGTTAATCCCTCCAGATTTCACGCCTGAGAGTATCAGCCGATATACTTCTAGCAATCAGAGAATCACCGTAATTACCAAAGTTGGCAATACCATCTGGCATGACAGTAATATTCTGAGGCTGTCACCGCTGTCCACAATCCCCTTCAGTATTTTGTCCGGCGGCGGGTAGGGTCTTAACTTGCTGTACGTATCTGTATCAAACACACTTTTGTTGTATGCTCACTCTGATTTTGAGCTCGTCAATTATGGTTTATGATTCGACCCTGACCAAATTAGAGTGGCATTTAGGTTCATAGCTATGCAATTAAATCAAAAAATTAATAGTCTTGGTGAGAAATTACTGCAATTGCTCCTTTTGAGGGTAGGCTTTTGGGCAGACCAAAGCTACGATTTGTCCGCCGATCAAGGCGCTAGTGCACCTATGCTTAAAGCCTCATTAGGGCAAGATAAGTGGATTCAGATTATTGGTAGAGAGCACTATTATGAGTCTGTTGTTGAGTACCCTATTGGAAATTTGCGAGATTTAAAAAAAGCGCTAAAAATTGAACCTTGGTCATTTCCCTATGAAGGTGTTCGTTTCGTTCAAATTGATCGAGTGTCTACACAAAGCCATAGAGTAACCAACTGGGTTGTGAAACGAGACGTCTTGGCGCATCAGAAGTTCCGGCCTATGATCATGGTGCCAGAAACGGCCTGCCTTCAGGCGCCAGCGGCCTCAGGTCCTATGGCAGTAAGTCGGTTAGGGAAAACTGTTCTGGTCATCAACACGGACAATGGGCTTCTATCTGGAATTGAGCCACAGACCGAGGATGATTCCGCTGTAAGGTTTTGGCGAACTCGGCTTCTATCGCTGTCGGGATTGGCACAAGACACCAATGTTGACTCGGTGTCAGAGGCCAATGTGGGTACGCAGCTGGTCCAAGGGTTATGGCATGTTATAAAGCGGTCACCTCTGACATTTTTGCTGCCTCTGGAGACATCTGGCCGAGGAAGTTACCCTTGGAGTAAGGTGGTTAAAATGACACTGCTAGCAGCAGCTATCTATTTGCCTTTTTCATCACTCTATATTCTGATGTCCGATGCATGGGTCGATTACAAATTAGTAGGTGCCCGCAGTGAGTCGATGGTTTCACTGGAACTTAGAAAAGATATCAAGTCAATGCAGGCGGAGGTCAACGACGTTGCAGCGATTTTTTCTCGGGTACCGCCACTTTGGGTTACTTGGGATGTTGTCATGGACTTACTTGATAAAGAAGTTACGATCAGTCGTATCGATAGCATCGATGGTCTCGTTACCATAATGGCGACGGCCCCAAAGGCGACAGACATTTTAAGTTATCTTAGCAATGATGTGAGAGTAGCCGCGGTCAATTATACTCAGCCGGTTCGGCAGTCGGGCCAATTGCAGTCTTTTGCAATTGCCATGCGGTTTAATTGGTCCCAGACATCTAAAGATCCTCAAGTTTTGAACGATGCCCAAGAGGAGCTGGTTGGCATGCCCAACGCTGTGCCTAGGCGCGAGTCCGCTGATGGATAAATTACTTAGCCGCAATAGACTGATTTTTGTTTTGGTCGCTCTGGTGGTAACAAAGCTTGCTATCTTGCCTCTGTTCGACTGGCAGTTGTCGAAACTCTCTGAGATCAGGGGCAAAAAGGTACAGCTAAGCAAATCTCTTGATTTGATAGACAGCCAGGCTGATTATCATCAGCGGATTTTTCAGCTAGATGCTGAGAAAGGTGCGCTCGCACCGCTGTTTTATAAAGACAACGATGACACCAAGCTGTCAATACAAAAAGACATAGAAGAAGTCTTTAGCAATAACAAGCTGCCCATAGAGCGCTTAAGTTGGGTGTTAGATGAGCGCACAGACACCGGCATACGGAGGCTTCGTGTGTTAGTCGCGTTTAATGGCCAATTGGAAGCTGTTATTACGTCACTACTCAAAATGAGTAATCACCCCAAGATCGCTCGGCAAGTAGAGTGGCGACAGGGGCTTACCTATAATAAAAATGTAGGCCTAGGGCAGTCGAGGGGGCACGTCACGCTAGATTTTTTTGCGTCTGATACGTTTCGAGGCACAATCACATCGAAAGAAAAAATTGTTGCCAACGTAGAAGATGGACTATAACCGCATGGATCTAGAGAAAGAGAGATCATCTGTTCGTGACAAATTGTGGGCCTGGGATTCAAGGCTGCTGCCCGCAATTGCGGTTGTCCTTATACTAATGATGATTGATTTTTTTAATCGGATCGTCATCTTTTTGCCTGATACGTCAGGGCAGAGGGTTGAAGAAATCGCAACCGTGAGTGATGCCGTCCCTCAGATCGGTCAACCGCATTTAGACAACTACCTGCTCAAGTTAGCTAATTTAGTGAAAGTCCCAAGTTACGCTGAAGCGGACGAGTCAATTGATAATGTAGATGATCAGCTATTAATTGAACCAATAGATGGCTATTGGGATGCCGGAGGGTTTAGTTACAAGCTAATAGCCCTGGTTGAGAATGCAGAGCGGTTTGCTCTGATTAATAGCATTGATAATGAGTCCGGTGCCAATGAGCTAATAAAACTCAGGCGTGGGGATACTGTTGAAAGATATCGGGTAACGGAAGTGTTGGCCAAAAAGCTTCGGCTAGTCTCAAATACTGGAGACGAGGTAACGTTGATGCTCTTTGAATCCGAAGAGCCACACAATTAGTGGTTTACAGAATCGATAATTATTGAGATATACCAAATTGCGCGGAAGAGAACTCTAGTTCGTGTTGGCCACAATCGTATTAAAAGATGTTCTTTAGAGGGAGTATGGCGTGAAAAAGTTTGTTGCGGGGTATTTGTTTATCAGTCTAGGCTTGGTTGGTTGCGCTAATTTAGACCAATCTGGCGTTGCCGAAAATAAATCTCCAAAAATGCTCAATGTGGAAAAATCTTTCCTTGTCAGTGCCGCCCCTGACATGTCTGGTCAAATTTCAGAAAGCGAAAACCCCGCTGATGGTCTAATTGACGTTGATGATTCGGCTAATGTGCGGGCCGGCATGGTATCTCTACTGCCTGCTGTCCGACCTGTAACCAACGCAAGTACGGTGTCAGATTTAAGTGTTATGTTCCCCGAAGAAGGCGCCCTCGAAATTATCGCGGAAGAAATGACCACTAGAGATTTTATCCACTACATTTTTGGTGAAATGTTACAAGTAAATTATGTCCTAGACCCAAAGCTGGCATCCGCCGGCTCGGATGCAACAAAACCAATTACGCTCAGCATTGTTACGCCCTTAAGCAAGAGAGAAACCTTTTCCTTGGTGAATAATTTACTTGTGTCTAGGGATATCCAGGTTCGATTTGTTGGAGATGCTTTTTTTATCCACCTTGGCGGCGCCTCAGGAATCGCGGAGGACGTGGAGTTGGCATTTGGACGGGAAGCGTCGGATGTGCCAAATACTACAGGTAAAATTCTCCAGATTGTTCCTCTCAAGTTCGGCATTAAGCTATCGCTTCAGTCGTCTATAGTCCAACTCACCAACACAATGGTTACGCCAAGCTACGAACAAGATGCATTGTTTATTAGAGGCAGTCGCTCTGAGGTGATCAGAGCGCTTGACCTGCTAGAGTTACTTGACATACCTGCTGCCCGTGGTCGTCATATTGGAATGATCAAGCTGGACTTCATTACGCCAAGTGAGTTTTCGGCCGAGGTTGATGTGCTGCTGAATGCTGAGGGGCTACTAACCTCTGTGGGTGGGGCGTCTCAGCGTAATGTAGTGATGGTGCCCCTAGAAAAATTAGGCGCAGTGGCGGTGTTTTCTGCGACCAAGTATCTGCTGGATCGCGTCCAATACTGGGCCTCTTTGGTGGATGTTGCGGGGGGTGGTAGTGATGAGCAATATTTTTTCTTT
>Ga0209715_1000277_pt1 | contig 45850 bp, 43 predicted proteins | sample COGITO_mtgs_1205_2_FD_184809 | JGI IMG/M metagenome (GOLD analysis project Ga0209715, IMG submission 184809) | Pelagic marine microbial communities from North Sea - COGITO_mtgs_120503 (SPAdes) (version 2) | ecosystem: Environmental > Aquatic > Marine > Epipelagic ... | reverse complement strand
AGACCATAGCAGAGGCAACTACCCATTTTGCATGTTTCAAGGCATTGCCCAAAGTTGGCGCATAAAGATTCTCTATCCAGATCACAAAACGATCACCCCAAGAGGACGATTCCTTTTTATTCACTCGAAGAAACCAGGCCGACATCATCGGAACATAGGTCAAGCACAAGAGCATAACACCGATCATGGCAAACATAAAGGTGAGTGCCATTGGTTTAAACATCTTTCCTTCCACGCCCTGTAAAGCCAGAATGGGGACAAAAACAATAAGAATGATAAGTTGTCCAAAAAAGGCAGAGTTCATCATTTTGCTGGAAGCGGTGAAAGCGATCCTGTCGCGGTCACCAGCAGCAATTGATGGATTGTTCACGAGCTTTCCGTGCAGCAGAAAAACGGTGCCTTCAACAATAATTACCGCCCCATCCACGATGATCCCAAAGTCAATCGCTCCGAGACTCATCAGATTTGCCCACACGTCAAATACGTTCATCAGGATAAACGCGAACAACAGGGAAAGGGGAATGGTCGATGCCACAATCAATCCACCCCTCCAATTGCCAAGTAAAAAAACCAAAATGAAAATAACGATCAATGCGCCTTCCATCAGGTTGGTACTAACTGTGCCAGTGGTTTTGGCGATTAACTTGCTTCGATCAAGCAATGGTTCGATGATGACGCCTTCAGGCAGTGATTTCTGAATTTCCTCCATACGATCCTTCACACGAGTGATCACATCATTGGAATTGGCACCTTTAAGCATCATGATTAATCCGCCTACGACTTCGCCCTCACCATCTTGGGTCAATGCACCATAGCGCACTGCAGACCCAAATTGTACCGTAGCCACATCCTTGATAGAAATAGGAAGTCCATTCGTGTTTTTCACCACGATGTTTTCAATATCGCTCAGAGTGCGCGCCAGCCCTTCACCACGAATGAAATTGGCGTAATGGTCTTTTTCAATGTAAGCTCCTCCCGTATTTTGGTTGTTCTTTTCAAGGGCAGCGTAGATGTCGGAAATAGTAAGGCCAATGGCTTTAAGTTCATCGGGATCAACCGCTACTTCATATTGCTTGATCTTGCCACCAATGGCATTGATTTCAACTACACCCTGAACCATCGCCATTTGTCTGGCCACGATCCAGTCTTGCATAGTTCGCAGTTCAGACAAGGAATAATCATTTTGGTGCGCAGAATCGACCTTCAACGTGTATTGATAGATCTCACCCAATCCAGTTGAAATCGGGCCTAATGAAAGTTCCCCAAATCCTTGTGGAATTTCTTCTTTGACCTCATTGAGTTTTTCGGATACCAGCTGGCGCGGCAGATAGGTGTCCATATCGTCTTCAAAAACGATAGTGACCACAGAAAGCCCGAAGCGAGAAATTGAGCGTATTTCAACGACTCCGGGAAGGTTTGCCATCGCAACTTCCACTGGATACGTTACAAACTGCTCAATGTCTTCCGTGCCCAAATTTGGGGCTTGGGTAATGACCTGTACCTGGTTGTTGGTGATGTCCGGTACGGCATCCAGTGGAACCTTGGTTATGCTCCATAGCCCAACAAAAATGAGGGCGAGGGTGAGCAAACCAATGATCAATTTATTATTGATCGAAAATGAGATAAGCTGATTAATCATGATAAATTTCTTGTTAAAAGGAATGGAAAAACTTCTCTCCGGTAGACCGAAAAGAAAACATGAATAGGTCGTCTTGATCAGCTGATCAAGCGCGGATTATTAACAAGAAATAGAGGGAGGTCCGCGATGCGGAGTATGCGCCAGAAAAGGCGAAGAATAGAAGTCATTAACGTCTGGTTGAGGTGTAACCTCAGAGTTGTCCTCGTAAAAATCGAAAAGTATCGTCAAGATACTCGCAAACTGCACCTTCAAGCGATCATTGAGCTTATTGTTCTCGGTCTTGGGCAGAAAAAAGAGTTGATCACCTTCCGAGCCAGGGTGCTCGGTCTCAATCAACACACACACCAATAAATCGATTAAACCTTCGTCATGGTGTCCGTTATGCGAAATGTGCGAATGGTCATCTTCACCATGATGATGGTCATCTTCACCATGATGCTCATGCTTCATGACATGAACATGCGATTTACCCACATTACCAAATGTATGATGGCAGTGAGGTATAAGCTCGTGTGCAAAACTAAAGGTGTAAACCAATAGCAGCATAGATGATATAAGCGCCTTTTTCAGATGCACGAGGCAAATGTAGAGGAAAATGAATTTCTCGTTCTAATTGAATTTCGAGAACTTCCTTGATGAGAGATAAACCCGCTTTAACACAGTTTATTCAGCCACTGTTACAAATCCTGTTTTCAGAGACATCTATGCACCTCTCGAAGGCTTTCTGATTAATGGAGGGGTCAATCTTAGACTTTAGGCAGCTGATGAAAACAGTATTCCAATAACACCAAAGATTAGTTATTTAAGCAATTACTTAAATATCATTTTACCATCTTTGGACAATGGATCTGAACAACTCATGCATCAGGGTTTATGCAGACACTGAGCTGATAGACAATTGCAAGGAGGATTTGAAATCGATTACCCGACAGGTTAAATCAGCTGCCGAGGTATATTCATTACTTGGCAATGAGACACGACTAAAATTGCTCTACACGTTACATAGCCGAAACCAGATGTGCGTATGTGATTTAAGTGATGTCTTGGACATTAGCATTCCAGCGGTTTCACAACAGCTTAAAAAACTGAGCGAAGGCGGATTGGTCAGAAAGAAACGAGTTGCTCAAACTATATTCTACTTCCTGGACGAAAAATGTGTCGATTACTTGGATAGGTTCATTGAACATAACAATCATGAAGCAGCTAAAGTCTGAGAATAACCATACAAGCAATATGCTTTCGATTGCTGGATTGACAGCGGCAGTTGCTTCGTCTCTTTGCTGTATAGGGCCTTTAGTTGCTCTATTGAGTGGAGTTTCTGGAGTTGCAAGTACTTTCTCATGGATCGAACCTGTGCGGCCCTGGTTGATGATTGGCTCTGGCCTGGCATTAGCTTTTGCTTTTCGAGAGGCGTATAAGCCAACCGCTGTGGATGATTGCAATTGCGAGGTGCCAGCGAAGAAGAAATTCTTTCAAACCAAATCATTTGTGTGGACGATTGCTGCTCTATCGGTTGTGATGTTTTCCTTCCCATATTATTCAGGCGCTCTGCTTCCAGCTCCATCATCGGAATATGTGTTTGCTAATTCGTCAAATCACCTAAAGGCAACGATAAATATTGAGGGCATGACTTGCACTGGCTGCGAGAATCATGTCCAATCAGCGCTTTTATTGACTGGAGCAGTTGACTCAGCATCAGCAAATTATGAGATGGGTTCAGCGTTCGCAACATATGACCCTGAGCAAATAAGCCCAGAAGAGTTGAAGAGAGCGATTGAGGTTGAAACAGGATACACTGTAACTGATATTAAAATTAAAGACTGATGGACGTTAGGATAGCTTTAGAAACGACCCTTACTTGTCCTGAATGTGGACATCAAAAGTTGGAAACTATGCCAACGGATTCTTGCCAATTCTTCTATGAATGCGAGAACTGCAAAACTATACTCAAGCCAAAAGCGGGTGATTGCTGTGTATACTGCAGTTATGGAACGAATCCTTGTCCACCTATCCAGGAATCAGGCGGCTCTGGATGCAATTGTTAGGACAGGCTTTTTAGCCTCAAATGCCCCTTATTTGTACCTTTTTATATTAACTAACTGATTTTCAGTCAGCATTACTTTTTGTATCGGAAAGTAACCACCGATAAATAAAGGATTACAAAACCACTACTAAAAGACTTAAAACCCCCTATATCATTATTAATAGATGAGTAAAACTCTATTTTTACTTTGTGATGCTATTAGCGATTTGATTCGAAAAGAAGAACCAGCATATAACAAAGTATAAAAGGCATTAAACCGACCTTTTATACAAACCTTTGACGATAATTCAAAAACATACGAAAGTCCGACACCTTCCAACGGAGGGTGACTCAAAATCTAAAAGCGACTATTTTGCTATTTTGCTGAAATAATTAGTCCTAATTCCTTAGCTCTCTTTTTGAGCTGGGATATCTCCTTTTTCTTTTCACTTTGTAATATAGCTTTCTCTTTCTCGGCTTGTAAATTTAAAGCATAAGACTTTGAAATATTATTCGCTAACAAGCGCTTTTGCGAAGATGATAGATGACTAAAAAAGGACTGAACCTTCATCCCTTTTGGCGTGGTCCCTTCTTCTAAGTACTCTGAAAATAGAGTGGCAATTTCGTTTGGTTTCATTCTATGAAGTTGACTATTAAATATGTGATTATAAATATATTTTGAGCAAAAAAAGCAATTTTTAATCTAAAAATAGTGTACCACCGCTAACAACAGCTTAAAAATATGCTCCGTAAACGCTGTACATTCACGTTTTATCTTTCAAACCAAATACACTATTAATCAATGTTTATGATGATAGAAGCGCAGAGAAGGTTTTCACCAAGGGTGCGCTCAACAACTAAAAAAGGGATATATTTATACCCTTGAAACCATATCTAAAACAGGAAGCCGATTTAGAACAACCCACCCTCTGATGTGATTTGATGGTTTAGCTTTTAGATTTCAGGTTTTAGTTGGTTTGGTGTGAGAATTGATGTATTTTGAGCTAAAAACCACTAAAAAAAGATCAAAAAAAGGTGAAAAAGATGCAATTTGGTGTCATTTGTTTTTATGAAATCAAAAAGTGTAAGCATAGCTCCTAGATGATATAAATATGTCTAACTAAGTTTACACTTTCCAAATTACAGATTGTCGATGCCTGTAATGTTCAAAATATGACGTCTAGGATGTAACTTTTATTAAGAAATGAGCCTCATCTCAATAAACATCATTTACAATTTTCACTATGTAAAAATGCATTAAACGCATTTTACCCTAACCTTTAACATCAAAAAAAATGAAGGAAAAAACAATTTCGCTTCTACTAATTTTGACTTTATCGCAATATGCATATAGTCAATGTGAATCAATATCAGTTCAAACTGTTTCAAATTTCACTCCTTTACCCATAGACTCATTATTTGAATCCGATGGTCTTCGAGATGGACCTGATTATTTGGGTGCAACATTATATTATCCTCTTAATGGAAAATCTAATCTGAAAAGTATTGTTTTAGTACCAGGTTTTACCGCAACACAGGAATCTGTTTCAAAATGGGCGAGATATTTTGCTACTAGAGGATTTATATGCATGACAATCGGAACAAACAGTATATATGAACTTCCAAATCTGAGAGCACTGGCACTTTTAGATGGGATGAAATCTATTAGAAAAGAAAACAACAGAGTAAACTCACCTTTGTATCAACATATTGACACTAGTAATATTTCCGTTGGAGGTTGGTCTATGGGGGGAGGAGGTGCACAATTAGCAGCAAAAATGGATACTACTATAGAATCGATAATTGTTTTTACTCCTTGGTTAAACGCAGCTACTTTAATTCAGTCCGACCTTGATCATTCAGTACCTGTTTTAATATTTAGCGGTCAATTTGACCAAGTAGCCCCACCATTTCAACACGCAGATTTACATTATGATTATACGCCAAGTTCAACCCACAAATTACTGTTTGAAATTTCAGGTGGTGACCATTACAACGTTTTAAATCCAAATACAGTAAATGGAGATATTGGAAATGTTGCTTATGCATGGTTAACCCTATATGCAGATAATAATCCTTGTTATTGCAATATGCTCCTTACTGATTCACTAAATCAAAATTCAACGGCATCAACATATCAAACGAATCTTGATTGTCCAACATTATCCATTGCTAATAAAGAGTATTCTGATTTAAAAACCAAGATTATCCCTAACCCAGCCACAGGTTATTTTCAAGTTGAGTTTTCGGAAAGTCACAATATCGAATACATAATACATGATTCATTTGGGCAGAAAGTTAAACGTGGAACTATAAGTTCAGGTGATGTGATAAATATTGAAGGCCTTCCAAGTGGTATATACTTTTTGAATTTAGGACAGCAAGAAGGCTTGAAAATAGTGATCCAATAAAAAAAATATTTGCTAACATGTACTCCTCGGTTAATTCAGCTACCTCTATGCGCCTTAAGTAAGTCAGGGACACATTCAGGCTTGAATGACCCATCGCCTTCTTTAACTTATATCCAATTCCTGTTATGCGTTGCCGTTACTTTAACCTCCAAATAAAATGTTCTTGTTTTGATATTGGCAGGGCTAACATCTTGTGTTAAAACCTATTGCGCTCAGTGCGTTGAGTTGATTAGTGGTTATACGGTAGACGAGGTTTGCGATACCGAAGATGTGCTGCGTCAAATGCGACAACGCGTGACAAGCAGCACCCACATACTAAACAAAACCGAACACACTTTTGGTGTTAGCTTCTGTTGAATAAAACACCACTTCAAAAAAGACAAATTCTAATTTAAATGTGTAAATTTAAAGGACTTAAATACCTGATAAAAAACGAAACAAAAGAAAAATGGAAAGTTTAATAAATTTATCCCAAATTATTGTTGCAATGTCTGTTGTATATGTTTGGACTTTTAGATTTCATAATGTTTTAAAAGAGTTCGAACAATTCGGATTGAGCGATTTAACGCGAAATATTGTAGGAGCAACAAAAATATCTTTAGCTACACTGCTTATTGTGGGTGTTTGGTATTCCTCATTAGTTCTTATTCCTTCTATTCTTATGGGTCTATTAATGATTGGTGCTCAATATTTTCATTTAAAAATAAGTAATCCATTTATTAAACATTTACCATCTCTTATTCTTTTGGTTCTGAGTGCTTTTATAGCATATTATTCAATTTAATAAATAAGGATGTCTTTGATTACGATAGCTGCTTTAATATCAAGTTTCTCCTTTTTCGCATATGCTTTTGCATATTTTAGGACACCACATATGAAAGACGAGTTTAAGAGGTTTGGTTTAGAGAAAATAGGATTAACAACCGTTTTGCTAGAAATTATTGGAGCTCTAGGTTTATTAGTGGGCCTTAAATTTAATTTTTTTCTTATCATTTCATCTCTGGGTCTTGCATTACTTATGTTCGCTGGCCTCATTGTTAGAATAAATTTAAAAGATAGCGTTTGGATTTCTTTGCCAGCTTTTCTTTTAATGGTTTTAAATGCATTTATATTTTGGACGTCAATAATTATTCAGAAATAAAAGAGGTATTTATATCAGCTTAGATAAATTATTAGAATATTATAAAACTACACCCAACAATGTATAAAAGGCATTAAAACGCCTCTTATACAAAGCGTTAGACAAACAGGGGACATTTGACTCAGAGATATTAAAAATGATTACAAAAATTTTAATCTCTTATTTTCTGTCAAATTTATTGATAGTAGTATATGATGCAATATACAAGGCTTTGACACCATATGCCAGCCATCGCCACAAACCATATTTAGATGGTGTAGGGGGATATTATTATGCAATTACTCTTTAGTTCTTTTATTAGCATTATTTACGCAGGGATTTCAACGGGAAGAAAAAGATACCGAATTAAACTACTCCTAAAAGCAATCATTCAAATATCGTTTGGCTGTTTAGTTTATAACCTTATGTAATAAATGTCAATCAAAACAAAAAATTGGAAGTTTGAGTTGTAAAAATGTAATGGATATTAATTTAACAAATAATGATACCTCTCACCATGAAAGAATGCATCACCTTCTCATTGAACCTCAATCCAGGAGTCTATCAGTTATTATTAAAAACAGAGGGTTCTTACTTCAGTCAATCCATAATTTTAAGGTGACCAAGGATCAAGAACAGCTGCTGAAAATCGTAACCACCAAAATGCCTTTTGGAAAATACGAAGGCCGAATCCTAGCTGATTTGCCTGTTTCATATTTAGAGTGGTTCAATCGGAAAGGTTTCCCAAAAGGAAGCTTAGGCACTCAACTATCATTGGTTTTGACCCTCAAAAGCAACGGCATGGAAGAAGTCATTTACGGACTTAAAAAAGTTGCTCGAAATGGTTGATTACCGCCCTCCATTTCTACATTCTAATGGGCATCTGGCAACCATCCTACCAAACAAGCTAAGGCCAACCAAAAGGCAAAACTTCAAACGCAGAACTATAATTACTCCTGACGGAGATTTCTTTGATGTCGATATTCTTTCCAACAAATCTTCAACGGCTGTTGTCCTTTTGCATGGCTTAGAAGGGAACAGCACTTCTAAATATATCCAGGGCATGGCTCAAGCCATTCAAGTGAATGGTTTTGATACGCTTTGCATGAATTTCAGAGGGTGTAGCGGAAGACCAAACTCTACTTTCCAATCCTATCACAGCGGAAAAACAGACGACTTAGCATTGTTAATGAGCGAGTTTCAAAACTACGAATCCATTCATCTCATTGGATTCAGTCTTGGAGGAAATGTTGCATTAAAATATATGGGTGAAGGCAATACAGACCCGCGAGTCAAAAGCTGCGTTGCGATCAGCACACCGGTTGATTTAGCAGGTTCGTCATCCGTATTATCAACCACAGAAAACGCCCTTTACCTATCACGGTTTTTAAGGCAATTAAAAAGCAAAGCGCTGGACAAAGGCAAACGATTTCCCAAATCAGGAATAAACCCACACCAAATAAAATCAGCGCGTACTTTTCATGATTTTGATGATGCCTATACCGCTCCTGCACATGGGTTTGACAGCGCTGGTGATTACTATCAAAAATCAAGTTCTAAGCAGTTTTTAAAATCAATTCAAAAGCCAGCCTTGATCATCAATGCGCTAAACGACAGCTTTCTTTCGGACAGTTGCTACCCCTATGATGACTGTGATCAAAACGCCTTTACAACGCTTCTCACTCCCGAGTTTGGAGGTCACGTAGGGTTTGCTTCTGACACACTAATGCGCAAACAATTTTGGCACGAACAAAAAGCCATTGATTTTATAGCCAACTTTACCACGTGAATTTTAAAGAACTCGGACTCAACGAACAGCTTATAGAATCAATCTCATATATGGGGTTTGATCAAGCAACGCCAATACAAGAAAGGGCGATACCTCAAATACTCAACGGCATAGACCTTATTGCCTGTGCTCAAACAGGTACTGGTAAAACTGCAGCCTTTATTCTCCCTGTGATCCATCAACTACTTGAAGGAGAGAGAAACCATATTATTAGCACTGTAGTAATCGTTCCTACAAGGGAATTAGCCATCCAAATAGACCAACAAATTCAAGGCTTTAGTTACTTTACAGATATCGCTTCTATTGCCATCTATGGCGGTGGAGATGGCGATAATTGGGAAGAACAGAAAAAAGCCATCACCAATGGTGTCGACATTATTGTAGCAACCCCAGGCAAGTTTATAGCTCACCTTAACATGGGTTATATGAACCTGACTCAAGTAGGACATGTAATTCTTGATGAAGCAGACAGAATGTTGGATATTGGTTTTCATGATGACATTCTCCGCATCTTCAGCTATATGCCGAAGCAAAGGCAAACACTGATGTTTAGCGCTACGATGCCATCAAAAATTCGAGATTTAGCTTCAAAAATCCTCAAGTCACCAGAAGAAATTACGATCGCTATTTCTAAACCAGCTGAAGGTGTTATGCAAGCGGTTTACCTCTGCTATGACACGAAAAAAGCAGAATTTATCAAGTGGTTAATCAATGACAAGCCATCATGCAAGAGCATTATCATATTCAGCTCCACCAAAAGAGAAGTAAGCGATACCGTAAGAACTTTGCGAAACAAAGAATATCAAGTTGAAGGCATATCCTCTGATTTGGTTCAATCTGAAAGAGAGGCCGTATTAAATAGATTCAGGTCAAAAGAAACAAGAGTATTAGTAGCTACTGATGTTATGAGTAGAGGTATCGACATTAAGGATATCAATCTGGTCATCAATTACAATGTTCCTAGCGATGCCGAAGATTATGTGCACCGAGTTGGAAGAACGGCTAGAGCTGAAACCACTGGTATTGCAGTTACCTTGGTGAATCCTGATGATATGTATAAGTTTTTACGCATAGAGAGACTCATAGAACGTGAAATTCTAAAAGTCCCAATTCCTGAGCATATTGGAGAAAGTCCAAAATGGAGTCCGAACGCTACCGATAAGAGAAATTCATCAAAAGGCGGAAAGGGAAAGAAATTCTTTAAGAAGAGAAACTAGCCACTGAATTCTAAGCTCCATTTCAACCATGACATTTGATTCTTTAGGCCTTCCTAACGCACTCGTTAAAGCTCTTTCTAAAGAAGGCTACACAAAGCCCTACCCTATTCAATCACAGGCTATTCCAGCCATTCTAGACGAAAAAGATGTACTTGGAATAGCCAAAACGGGATCAGGGAAAACAGCAAGTTATGTGCTCCCAATTCTCGCGAATCTGCAGAATAAGCCGGAGCCCAAAAACAGGCACATTCAAGCGCTTGTATTAGTTCCTACACGTGAATTGGCGGTTCAGGTTTTTGAGACTTTTAAGTTGTTCTCATCTGCCCTGCGCTCTCCCATAAAAAGTTTGGCAGTATTTGGTGGGGCATCCATCAACCCCCAAATGATCCAAATGCAAGGAGTGCGAATCCTCATTGCTACGCCTGGTCGACTGATAGAGCTCAAGGAATCAAATGCAATGAATCTAGGCGAAGTCGATGTTTTCGTTTTGGATGAAGCTGATAAAATGCTCAACCTTGGATTCAAAGAGGAAATGGATAAAATACTTTCCTTTTTACCCAAGCAAAGACAAAACTTACTCTTCTCAGCCACGCTCAACAAAGAAATAGATGGGATAAACCGACTTATTCTCAAACAGCCCGTTGAGATAAAAATAGAAGAGGAAAAAGATGCCATTGATTTAATTGATCAATCTGCGTACTTAGTGTTGGACGAGCAAAAAGGTCCAATATTGAGGTATTTGATTAAGTCACAAGAACTAAAACAAGTTCTCATATTCACGTCAACTGTCTACAAGGCAGATCAGGTCGCTGAGAAATTGACAAAAAATGGAATCGAAGCTCAAGCTACCCACAGCAAAAAGAGCCAAAGAGCCAGAACTGTTGCTTTAGCAGATTTCAAATCTGGCAAGCTTCGAGTTTTGGTTGCAACAGATTTACTTTCTCGGGGAATTGATATTGAATTTCTCCCTGTTGTCATTAATTACGAATTACCGCGATCACCAAAGGATTTCATCCATCGCATCGGAAGAACTGGACGTGCAGAATCTCCGGGTAAGGCGATCACTTTCGTGACAAAAGACGAGCTGCACCATTTTAAGGTGATCCAAAAGAAAATGGGTAAATGGATTAAACTAACTTACACAGACGACCTTGACCTGCATGGATTTTAGCATTTAAAAAATCCCTAAGACCCTCACTCAGCCCTACTTCACTTAGATAGTAATATCAAATTAATAATAATCTGATATCTTTGCCACCTCGAAAAGGATAGCTTTAGGTAATCTAATATATCACCTAGAGTAAATTTAAAACTAAAAACACATAATGGCGAGATCGCAAGAAACCTTCAACAAGAAAGAAAAAGAGAAAAAACGTCTTAAGAAAAAACAAGATAAGCTTCTTAAAAAAGAAGAGAGAAAAAGTAATTCTTCAGGAGGTGGCCTTGATAATATGATTGCTTGGGTTGATGAGAATGGTCAAATTGTTGACGAACAACCAGATCCAACAAAGAAGAAGGTAGAAATTGATATTGAGAGCATTGAAGTAAGCGTTCCTAAAAAGGAAGCTGAAGAAGCAATGCCAGCAGAACGTAAAGGAAAAGTTGAATTTTTCAACGATTCTAAAGGTTTTGGTTTCATCAAAGAAACTGATACTCAAGAAAAGTACTTTGTACACGTGAGCGAATTAATAGATAACATTCAAGAAGGAGACAGCGTTGAGTTTGAGGTCGAAAGAGGACCTAAAGGAATGAACGCAGTTCGTGTGAAACGAACTTCTTAATATTCGAAATGGGCGAAAATGAATCCTCAAGAAGATTTCGCCCACATCAACAAGAATCTATGGAACAAGAAAACTTCGTTCCATATAGATTCTGACTTTTACGATAATCCTAGTTTTATTGAGGGAAGATCATCGCTCAATTCCATTGAATTGGAATTATTGGGTGATGTAAAGGGTAAAAGCATTCTTCATTTACAATGTCATTTTGGTCAAGACACGATCTCTTTAGCTCGCATGGGCGCTGAAGCAGTGGGTGTTGACCTATCAGACGCAGCTATTGATGAAGCCCGCAAACTTGCCAGTCAAACAGAAGCCAACGCCACATTCATCTGCTGTAATATCTATGATTTACCGCAGCATCTTGATCAACAATTTGATATTGTTTTCACTTCATATGGTACCATAGGATGGTTACCTGATTTGGATAAATGGGCGTCTATAATAGACCAATTCTTAAAACCAGGAGGGAAATTTGTATTTGTTGAATTTCACCCCATAATTTGGATGTTTGATCAAGACATAAATTCAATTGTCTACAACTATTTCAAAGACGCTCCCATCATTGAAAACAACGAGAACACATACGCTGACAATGAGGCTGAAGTGAACCTGGAAGAAATAACCTGGAATCATTCTATTGCAGAGGTTTTCACTGCTCTCGTTTCCAAAGAAATGACCATAGCATCATTACAGGAAATTGACTACTCCCCTTACGATTGCTTCAAAGGGTTAGAAGAGTTCGAAAAAGGTAAATTCCGTTTTAAGAAATACGGAAACAAAATTCCAATGGTATATACCTTCCAAGCAACCAAGCCTTAAAACAAGCCACTAATATTTCCGTCCTTATCAATATCTATTCGCTCTGCGGCTGGTTGTGAAGGCAAGCCGGGCATTCTCATCATATCACCAGTTATTGGCACCAAAAAGCCCGCCCCAGCTGCAATTTCTATTTCGCGTATGGTCAACGTAAAACCAGTTGGCCTGCCGAGAAGCTTCGGATCATCAGATAATGATTTCTGAGTTTTTGCCATGCAAATTGGTAGTCCTTCCAATCCCAAATCTTTGATCTTTTTCAAATCCTTTTGGGCACCTGCCAAAATTTTGATTCCGTCTGCTCCATAGATTTTCATGGCGATTTGCTCCATTTTTGATTCTACCGAATCTTCTAACTGGTAAGTTGGAATAAATGCACCGGTGCATGCATCAACGGCATCTGAAACTGCATGGGCTAGCTCTTCAGCTCCTTTCCCACCTTCACCCCAGACATTCGCTAGAACTGCTTTTACACCGAGTTTATCGCATGCGTTTTTTACTACTTCTATTTCTTCAGGTGTATCAAATGTGAATTGATTAATGGCTACTACCACGGGCAAACAGAAGTTTTTAGCATTCTCCAAATGCTTTTCCATGTTCGGCAATCCCCTTCTTACCGCTTCAGGATCAGAATCGTTCAATTCTTTCAATGATTTTCCTCCATGATATTTTAAAGCACGAAGCGTTGCCACGAGCACCAATGCTTTTGGACTTAAACCCGCAGCTCGGCATTTGATGTCCAAAAACTTCTCGGCTCCTAAATCAAACCCAAATCCAGCCTCCGTAACAACATAATCGCTCAAAGACATGCCCATTTTCGTTGCGATAACCGAGTTCGTTCCTTGAGCAATATTCGCAAAAGGACCACCGTGTATTATCGCTGGATTACCCTCCAATGTTTGCACCAGATTCGGTTTGATCGCATCCTTCATCAAGGCGGCCATTGCACCGTGAGCTTTTAAATCTCGCGCATAAATGGGTTGCTTATCATAGGTATATCCAATAAAAATATTCCCCATTCTATTCTTCAAATCCTCGAGGTTTTCAGACAAACATAAAATTGCCATGATCTCAGACGCTGCGGTAATATCAAAGCCTGTCTCACGAGGCACTCCCATCGCAGTTCCTCCTAACCCAACAATAATCTTGCGCAAGGCACGATCGTTCATATCCATTACGCGCTTCCAAGCGATCGTTCGAGGATCCAATTTAATTTCACTCTTCTTGTTTTGAATCGTATTGTCAATAAGCGCAGATAGGAGGTTATGAGCCTTTTCAATCGCAGAAAAATCTCCCGTAAAATGCAAGTTGATATCCTCCATAGGAAGCACTTGACTGTAACCACCACCCGTAGCTCCGCCTTTAATTCCAAAAACGGGTCCTAAGGAAGGTTCTCTAAGAACGACCGTTGTTTGTTTGCCAATCCTATTCATTCCCTCCGAAAGCCCAATAGAAACAGTTGTTTTCCCTTCACCTGCAGGTGTCGGAGAAATAGCAGAAACCAAAATTAAATTGGACTTATCCAGTTTCTTATTATCGATATAATCTAATGGAAGCTTAGCCTTAAACCTACCATACGGTTCAATCAAATCAACATCTAGACCTAATTTTTGAGCGATAGAATTTACGGGTTGAATCGTTGCTTTTCTTGCAATATCTAAATCTGTCATGGTTAGTATTTGTTTTGTAAATCTAGTATTTGAAATGGGGAAATCACGTGATTTGACCATTTTATCACCGCTAGTTTTAAACAAGATCTCTCCAAAACTCAATAATGAAAGTACATTTGAGCAATGGCCGAAAACCCCTCGAAAATATTATTTAATGGACTGCCAATTATCGATGTGCGATCGCCCAGTGAGTTTGAAAAAGGTCATGTATTAGGCGCACAATCACTGCCTTTGTTCAGTGATGAAGAAAGACACGAGGTTGGATTGCTTTACAAAACCAAAGGACAAGAAGAGGCAATCAAATTAGGTCTTGATTTCGTTGGCCCAAAAATGAGCTCATTTATTGATCAAGCAAATGAAATCGCTCCTGATAGAGCATTAAACATTTACTGTTGGAGAGGCGGTATGCGAAGTGGGTCAATGTCTTGGCTGCTGAAAACAGCTGGATTCAACGTAAACACAATCGTTGGTGGGTATAAGGCTTGGCGCAATGAAGTAATGTCGCTTTTGGAAGCAGAGTATCCGCTATTGACGATAGGCGGTTTTACAGGAGTGGGAAAAACAGACCTTCTTGATGAATTGAAAAAAAATGGACAGCAAGTCATTGATTTAGAAGGTATTGCCAATCATAGAGGTTCAGCGTTCAGTCCTTCAGGCAGGAAACAACCGAGTTCAGAAGAGTTCGAAAACCGACTCGCCCATCAATTATTAAACTTTGACACTTCAGAACCCATTTGGATTGAAGACGAGAGTAAATTAATTGGCCATGTTTACCTCAACATGAATTTTCACCAAAGCGTGAAACAGGCTCCACTTATCATAGTTAATCGCCCTAAAGAAGAGCGCATACAAATCCTATGTGCTTTATACGGTGAGGGGGAAATTGGCGATCTGAAACACTCATTCAAGAAAATTGAAAAAAGAATAGGTGGTCAATACTTAATCGCGGCATACCAATACATAGATGAAGGAAACTTAGAGGCGGCTGCTAGAATTGCTGTCCGCTATTACGATAAGGCTTATATGAACAGCATGGGAAAAGTGAAACGCACGCCTATTCTTACACTCAGCTTAAAAGACAAAACACCTGAAGAAGGTGCTGAAATATTGATCACATGGATGAAGGAAAACAAATCGAGCCTGTTCGCTTAACGCAATTTAGTCATGGATCTGGATGCGGATGCAAAATAGCACCTGCTGACCTCGAACGCATTTTAAAAAATGCTCGAACATCTTCTAGCGAAGCCAATTTACTTATTGGCAACCACACCTCGGATGATGCCGCAGTGATAGACATTGGAAATGGTCAAGCGATAATTTCCACCACAGATTTCTTCATGCCCATTGTTGATGACGCATATGAATTTGGAAAAATAGCCGCTGCAAATGCCATAAGTGATGTATATGCTATGGGCGGAAAACCAATTACCGCCATCGCCATTCTCGGCTGGCCGCTGGAAATGCTTGGTGCAGATCTGGCAGCAGAAGTAATAGCCGGAGCGAGAGAAATTTGCAAAGAAGCTGAAATAAGTCTTTCTGGAGGTCATAGCATTGAGAGCAAAGAACCATTTTTCGGCTTGTGCGTAACCGGCCTGATTTCTCATGACCAAATTAAAACCAACGCAGGAGCTCAATCCGGTGATTTAATCTACATCACTAAACCAATTGGTGTTGGAATAATAGCAACGGCCTTAAAACGTGGATTAGCGAGTTCTGAAGAAGTTAAACTTGCGACATCCACTATGACCAAATTGAATAAGGTCGGAGAATTGCTTGGCGCTGAAAAAGGCGTGAACTCAATTACTGATGTAACGGGCTTTGGATTGCTAGGACATTTAATCGAAATGTGTGAAGGGGCGGAACTCAGTGCAGAAATAAACTTCGATAAAGTTCCTCTCATTGACGATGCTATTCTGCAGGAATACCTCACCAAATTTGTGATGCCTGACAATACAATGCGGAATTTCAAGGCTTTTTCAAGCAAAGTATCAAAGCTCAATGCCCGTCAATTACAGTTATTGTGTGACCCTCAAACCAGCGGTGGGTTGCTCATTGCAGTAAACCCTAAAAGCAAAGATGATATCGAGAGCCTCTTAAAGAAAAATGACTGCTTCTACGCACCAATCGGCTCATTTAAAGCTCCCAGTAGTGAACTAGTTACCGTTATTTAAACGAAACTCCAACAGGACAATGGTCGCTGCCTTCTACCTCATCCAAAATAAATGCATCCTCGAGTTTTGGTGATAACGATTCGCTTACCAAAAAGTAATCGATTCTCCAGCCAATGTTTCTTGCGCGGGCGTTTGCTCTAAAACTCCACCACGAAAATTTCTCCTGATCAGGATAAAACTGTCTGAAGGAGTCTGTAAAACCCGCACTGATCAAATTATCCATTCCGTCAATCTCCTTTTGTGTGTAGCCGGGTGATTTATCGTAATTGCTTTTATCATTTTTTATATCAAGTGGTTTATGAGCTACATTCAAGTCACCACATACAATGACAGGCTTGCTCTTATTCAAATTTGAAACATACTTTAAAAAATCTCTATCCCACTCGACTCTGTAGTCAAGTCGAAGCAATTCATTTTTTGAATTAGGAGTGTACACAGTAACCACCCAATAATCTTCAAATTCTGCCGCTATTAACCGACCCTCCTGATCGTGTTCCTCAATCCCCATATCATTGATAACCTGCAGAGGTTCTGTTTTTGTCAAAATGGCGGTTCCTGAATAACCTTTCTTAACCGCACTATTGCTGTAGAGGTGATAGCCAATCCCAAATAAAGTTTCTCTCACTTGATCATCTTGGGCTTTTGTTTCTTGCAAACACATAATATCCGGATCCAACTCTTCAAGTTTTGAAACAAAGCCTTTGCTTACCGCAGCCCGAACACCATTAACATTCCATGAAATCAATTTCATCTTCACTAAATTTTGCTAAAAATAGAGGTAATAAGCAGCATTTAAAAGTGCCTTCTGAATCATATATAAACATGACCTATCTCAACTGAAAAAATAAGACTTAACAAACTGATTATCATATTTTTGAGTAGTACTTAATATAGGAATAATAAAAAGACTAATTACTCTACTATCGTTGATTCTAATTGCCTTTCAATCTGTTGCAATTCCTGTGAAAGTCAAATTCAAGGTTATGGATGAAAATGGTAAATCCATAAAAGGTACTACAATCAGCATCTACGATAAGAATAAGCTTATCGGAATCAAAGAAAACGCCCCGGCTAAAATTACTTGGAAGCTGGAATCAGACAGTTACTAAACCATTGAAATCGCATATGACAAGTTCATTAGTAAACGTGTAGGCATTTATACGCATGTATCTAAAGAAGTCACTGAAATCCTAGACAACAGATTTGTATTCATCATCGAATTAGAACATCAAAGCAAGTATGCGAAATATGAAAACTCTGATTTCGTAACTGACTTTCCATCCGCAATAGTAGAATTTGACGTTATTGATGGTGTATTTGATTACAGTGAAAAATATTGGATCAGCACGAGGCTGCACTATCGTCAAATGCGCAACTCTTTGAGCAACCCAGAGTTTTAATTCGTTTTTCAGACATTTAGCGAAGCAATCTTCACTGTTTATCAAACAGAATGTTGAGAATTGCAGTTAAATTCATTCCAATGCGCAAGTTTCTTTTCATTTCACTCTTGTCGATCGCTTCAGTTTGCAATGCTCAGACTGTCAATCATTTTATCACTATAACCAACTCTAGTGATGATGCAGAACAAGAAGGAAGTTTCATTGATATTGACGATCTTGAATTAGACTTAGGAAAAAGCAATGGAGAGCAAAGTCTCATAGGTCTTTACTTCAGATCAGTCGCCTTAGAATCGGGTAGCAACGCTGATAGCGCGATAATCATTCTAACTCTGCAAGAAGACCTCGATAGCGCTCAATCATTTTATATTTTTCTAGAAGACGAGACCCATCCAGCGACATACAATGACAGCCTTCCACTTAAACAAGGAAGGAATTTCTATTCAGATCCAATTTTATGGGTTATTGAAAGTGCCTCAAAAGGGGAGCAAATCGTATCTCCAGACTTAAGTACTTTAATCAATCAATTGCTTAGTAAACAAAATTGGAGCACAACATCAGGTGCTAACTTCATTATCGAGCCCTCTGAGCCGATTCTAGACTCAATCAACCAGGAAGTTCAGATCTATTCATACAATCAATCACAAGCCAGCAGAAGGCCTCAATTAATGCTTGTTACTGACAGCTCTAATATCAATGGAATCTACGCTTCATCATCAGTTTCATCAATAGCTTTCTACCCTAATCCTGTAAGTGATGTTGTGAATTTCAAAGGACTAACCGAACCTTACGAACTTTCAATATATGATATCCAGGGTATGAAGGTTTACAGCACTCAATCTTCTTCAACAAGTATCGATATAGGTCACCTTCAAAATGGAGCCTATTTTTTAAGCATTCAGCAAGCGGAAGGTTTAATAAATTTCAAATTGATCAAATCGGGCAACTAGCGGGAAAGGCTAATTAAAAATGTTGATACTCCTGCCTCACAACTGAGCACCCCTGAATATATACCTGATTTCAAACCTTGTTCTCTGAGATCAAGATTGTTTAACGATTGTCCTATTGAAGTTTGATAAACCAAATTGCCAGTGATGTCAAAAAGGCTGAAAACCCCCTTAAACTGACTTGGAAGACCTTGAAAGTTAATTATACTGGAAGTAGGATTTGGATATACATTAATCTTTTGATAGTTTTCTTCGGGTGCTCCATTCAATTCAACTATTGCAAGAGGTTTCGTAGTCCCATCCCAATCAGTTTGTTCTAATTTAAATAACGTCTTTCCCTCAAGGCCATAAACGATATACGAATAATCTTTTCTAATGTTAGAATTACCACTAGCCATAACATCCTTCACAAACTCCCAGTCAGAGCCCTCATCAGAACGGTAAAGAGAATAATAATCACTCTTCTGTTCAGTAGCCGTAGACCAAGTAAGATGGGCGTTCTGATCAATCAACTCTCCTTCGAAACCTATCAGCTCGACTGGTAAAATTTCACCACCAAAAGATTGAGGGGTATTCAATTCCCCCATTCCTGCTGTCCAAATATTACTTCCACAGATGCTAATGAGTGTTGAATTCCCTCCGCCTACAGTGCTTTTCCTGACAACACCACCCGTTTGAATGCTGAAAATAGATCCGCACGGAAGATCCAATTTATTACCTGTTGTGAATTGAAGAGTTCCGGTTACATCTGCAATCATAGCAGGCCCACAACCCAAAAGATTATATTGATTATCTACAGTCACCGTATCTCCCGTCTGTATTTTCACAGTATCTCCACAGGTTGGCAATCTGTTTACTCCATCGCAACTCCAATTGGCTGTATCCCCCCATGTAGATGTCCCTAACGACAAACACTCTTGAGCCTGAGAGACAAAAAATGAAAAAACCAGACCTAATAAGGCAAGTACAGTCTTCACAGTATTTTTGATTTGATTAAGCATCTATGTTTGTTAAACGAATTTTTAGACTAAAAGGTTTTGTTTTACGCATATTTCACTCTTGGACTCACTCATATTCTTGATTTACAAGGCTACGACCACATGCTCTTCTTGCTGCTCTTGATAGCTGGTATAAATGTAAACAAGTGGAAGCAATTATTTGCACTTATCACCGCATTTACCTTAGGACATTCAATCACTCTTGCAATTGCGACCATCTATCAGCCAGTACTCCCCTCAAAGTTGGTAGAGTTTTTAATACCTATCACCATCATGCTCACCGGCATATATAATCTAACTGCCAAAGAATCAAACATTAAACTAAAGCTTTCCATCACCACTTCCTTTGGGCTTATTCACGGTATGGGGTTTGCCAGCTACCTTTCTAGCCTTCTGCCTAAAGAGAGTTCAATTTGGCAACCTCTGCTGTCTTTCAACCTTGGAGTAGAAACAGGTCAATTTGTTTTCTCAGGAATTATTATCGCCTTTATTCTTCTCGCGCAGTTCACATTAAAAAACGCCATTCACAGAACTCAAAACATTATTTCAGTTGTAGGTGTTGTGATATCTATATTTTTAGCCGCTTCAAATTGGCCCTATTTATGAAAAACTGCAGTCTTCTTTTCGCCCTAGCGTTCACTACAAGCTTTTTGCAAGCTCAAACCGATTTCTCACAGCTAGGCACAACCCTTCCAACTCCCAATAGCTATCGAACAGCTTCTGGAGCACCAGGACATGAATACTATCAGCAAAAGGCAGACTATGAGATGGATATAGTGTTGGATGATAACCAGCAACGCATTGATGGAAAGGAGACTATTACGTATACCAATAACTCCCCTGATCAGCTTTCTTATTTGTGGCTACAGCTCGATCAAAACATGCGCGCTAAAGATTCTGACACCAAGAAAATTAGAACAATGTCATTGGATGAAGGAGCAAGCTATGATGATATAAAAGGACTTCATAATGATTTTGATGGTGGCTTTAAACTCATGAAGGTGACAGATATTGAAGGCAATAACATCTCATACACCATTGTAAAAACAATGATGAGAATTGACCTCGAAAAACCATTAAAAACGGGCGAGTCAACTTCACTGAAAATTGAATATTGGTATAACATCAACAACCGAAAAGAAATCGGAGGACGATCTGGATTAGAGTACTTTGAGGAAGAAGATAATTACCTCTACACCATCGCTCAGTTCTTCCCAAGAATGTGTGTTTACAATGAAGTAGAAGGCTGGCAAAACAAACAATTTTTAGGACGAGGAGAGTTTACCTTGCCTTTTGGAGACTATACTGTAAACATCACTGTACCAGATGATCACGTAGTTGGATCTACAGGAACACTTCAAAACCCGAAAGATGTTCTTAGTCAAACTCAAATCGACCGTTTTGAAGAATCCAAAACAGCGACTGCTCCGGTAATGATTGTAAATCCTAAAGAAGCCCTAAAAGCAGAAAAAGGAAAACCAAGTGGCACGAAGACATGGACTTTCAAAGCAGAAAACGTAAGGGATTTTGCCTTTGCATCTTCTCGTAAATTCATTTGGGATGCCATGGGTGTTGAAGTGGATGGAAAGACAATCATGTGCATGAGCTACTACCCTAAGGAAGGAAACCCTCTTTGGGAGAAGTACAGCACAGAAGTAGTAGCGCACACCATTAAGACTTACAGCCACTACACCATACCATACGCATATCCAGTTGCCATTTCAGTGCATACAGACAGAATCGGAATGGAATATCCTATGATCTGTTTTAATGGCGGAAGACCAGAAGCAGACGGGACTTACTCTGAAGGCACGAAATACGGCATGTTAGGCGTGATCATTCACGAGGTGGGACATAACTTCTTCCCAATGATTATCAACTCTGACGAGCGCCAATGGACGTGGATGGATGAAGGACTCAACACCTTCGTGCAATACCTAACGGAGGTTGAATGGGATCCCAACTACCCCTCTCGAAGAGGAAATCCTGCTAAGATTGTGGATTACATGAAAGGCGACCAAGCTATGATTTCGCCCATCATGACCAATAGCGAGAGCATCTTTCAATTTGGCAACAACGCCTACGGAAAACCTGCTACTGCGCTAAACATCCTACGAGAAACCATTCTTGGACGAGAGCTATTTGACTTCGCATTCAAAACCTATGCTGAACGCTGGGCTTACAAACATCCAACACCTGCAGATTTTTTCAGAACAATGGAAGACGCTTCTGGAGTTGATCTCGATTGGTTTTGGAGAGGTTGGTTCTATGGAACTGATCCAGTGGATATTTCAATTGACGAGGTAAAGCTTTACAAGATTGACAGCAAAAACCCAGACAAAGAATTAGCCTTCAAAAGAGCACTCAATGATGCTGAACCTGAATTCTTGGGGGAGCAAATCAACGCTAAAACCATTACTTCACCTATAGTTAATCAAAAGCCTGAGCTTAAGGACTTTTACAACAGCTGGGACCGATACGAAGCAACCTCATATGACAGAGAACAATACCAGAATCTATTGAAAGGATTGACTGAAGAAGAGAAGGAAGTTTTAGGTTACGATTGGAATTATTACCAGATCAAATTCTCTAATGAAGGTGGACTTCCAATGCCTATAATTTTGGAGTTTATTTACGAAGACAACTCGAAAGAAAGACATTACATTCCTGCTGAAATTTGGAAGATGGATGCTAAACAAGTGAGCAAGGTTTTCTACTCCAAGAAAAAGTTGAAAGAGGTTATTCTTGATCCTAATCTGCAAACGGCAGATATTGATAGAACAGACAATTATTGGCCCGAGAGAATTGAGCAAAGCCGATTCGAGCTTTACAAAAACCGAGGCCGATATTCTAGAGGTGATGAGCCTAATCCAATGCAGAAGGCGAAATAATTCCTTCTGTTTCCAATTGATGATTTCTGATTAGCGTGTGATTGGCAATTTTGTCGTGCCATTATTTTTTTTCTCCAGACAACCCAACAAACGGTTTCTATATCTCGTTAGTGGATTAAACGCTACAACTATGAAATCATTAAAACTCAACTTGAATTACAAATTGCTACTTATCATAGCAATGTTTTTTACTGCTGGATCGCTTAGTGCGCAGCAGTCAGTCGAAATTAATACAGACTCTCTATATGTATATTACTCACCTTGCCCAGCACCTCACCTTCTATCGCAGGACTCACCTTCTCAGGAGAAGCAATAAATTATAATCCAGCTACAGACAGTATAAATCTTATAGTGCACTGGGGTGATGGAATGAGCGATACCTTACTAAGTGAATTATGGAGCTGGCCTGGGGCGGGCACCAACTATTTCAGCAACTACTTTTCTCATTCCTATGCCAGTGCAGGCACCTATTACCCTGTGTTGATGGCCTTCGCTCCAAATATGATATCTGATACAGTAAGCCCATTAGACAGTGTTACCGTTCATAATTCCTGTGTTACCATTACCGGATATATTTACGAAGACCTCAACACCAATTGCAATCTCGATGCCTCAGATGATACACTGTCAGGAACTGTATACGTAGAAGACAACTCTGGAAATATTATTGCTTACGGATATTCTTGGGGTTATGGTTCTTATTCTCAGTACAGCCTCACTGTGCCCCTTGGGTTAACCAACTTAAAGATTTACACATCAAACTGGTGGCAAGGAATGCAAACCACATGTCCTGCTCAAGGTTTTTACACCTTTAATTCAACATCTAATCAATCGTTTGATTTTGGAGTTGAATGCACAGCAAACACTTTCGACAACTTTGTTTTTTCTAATGCATTTGTTGCTTTACCCGGAGATACCGGTTGGGTAAGAGCAAATCCTTATTCTTCTTCATGCAGCAATCCCAACCCAGTTATAGGAACTGTTGACACGTTGATAATAACCTTGGACACGCTGGTCTCTTATCTATCGATGTACCCTGGCCTGCCCAGCCCTGATGTAATCAGTGGAAATACCCTTACTTGGTATTTGACATGGGCAACTTTTGTGAACAACACTTTCGGTTACCTACCATTTGTTAAATTTCACACCATTACCGATACCTCGGCTTCATTAGGAGATTCAGCATGCTTCAATGCAAGCATCACTCCCCCGATTAGCGACATTGCACACGCAAACAACAGTCGTGCGTATTGCCGAGAGGTAAATGTTTCGTACGACCCCAATAACAAGATCAATTTACCATCTGGTGTCGGTCCATTGGGCAAAATCGATACTTCTACTCAAACCATTAGCTACCGCATCAACTTCCAAAATACAGGCACTGCGTCAGCGCGTAACATCTATGTTACGGACTCCATAAGCGATCACTTCGATTTGAAATCGCTCAGGGTACTTGGAGTTTCGCATCCTACCAAATTCAGCATGCTCTACCAAGGCGATAATCGTATCAGGTTTGATTTTACAAATATCTACTTGCCTGATAGCCTCAGCAATGAAGAGGAATCAAAAGGATACATTGACATAGAGCTAGACTTGGTCGAAAACCTCCCGATAGGCACTACCATTGAAAACACCGCCTACATTTATTTCGACTACAATGCTCCAATCATTACCAATACAGCCATCAACACACTGTATGCCGAACCTATTTTAGAGGATCTGTTCATTGATTTAGCTTCAACAAACGTTACGTGCTTGAACAGCGATAATGGATCATTAGAGCTATCTGTAACCAGCGGTAATCCACCCTACTCATATGCTTGGAGCAATGGATCAACGCAAGGTTCGCAAGAAGACCTCAGCGCAGGAACATATTCTGTGACGGTAACTGACAACGAATCACAATCTGCTGTTGCTTCTGCAGAAATTGTGGAAAACAGGATTCATCAAGACCCAGTTGTTGGTGAAGTACAAGGGCAAACAAGCTCTGTTCAAGCATGGACGTCATACGTCTATTCAATTCAGCAAGCCGCTGGATCTGATTACGAATGGACAGTTGAAGGAGGTGATATTCTATCAAACGTCAACAATGTAGTAGAAGTGCTGTGGCGCGCAGGTCCTTCTGGAAGCATATATGTTACCCAAAAAGATCAAAACGGATGTTATGATGAGTCAGAATTAGAAATTCCAATACTGTTTGTTGGAGTAGAACCCATCGACAACAATGAGTTCCGTGTTTACCCAAATCCAACCGATGGGTCCATCAACATCAGCGTGCAACAGGCTGATGGAAGTCAGAAGTTGATAATTCTAGATGTAAGCGGAAGACTTGTGTTGGCATCAAACCTTGAACAGCAGGAAACACAATTGGATTTATCTCATTTAAACAAAGGGATTTACTTCATCGAAGTTTCTGACGCAACGAGCAGTCAAACACAAAAGCTTGTTATAGAATAGAAATAAAGACAAATTGCATGCTACGCGAAGCCGTTACATCTGATGTGACGGCTTTTTTATGCCATAATGTCGCCCAATTATGTTTGGAACGATTTTCACTCTTATGAATTCAAACAAAGCAAAAACACAATGAAATCATTAAGAATCCCCTTTTACTTAGGTTTAATCACAGTACTTCTATCTTCATGTGGTTACAACGGAATGGTAGACAGAGACGAAACAGTAAGTAAGTCTTGGGCTGACGTTCAAACGCAATATCAAAGAAGATCAGACCTCATCCCTAATTTGGTTAGCACCGTTAAAGGTTATGCCGATTTTGAGCAAAAGACATTGACGGATGTGATTGAAGCTAGATCAAGAGCTACGAGCATGAACATCAACGCGGATGAAATCACACCTGAAAACATCGCTAAATTTCAATCTGCACAGTCTCAGTTGAGTGGTGCTCTTTCTAGACTATTAGTAACTGTAGAAAGATACCCTGACTTGAAAGCCAATCAAAACTTCTTAGAGCTTCAAGCTCAGCTAGAAGGCACAGAGAATAGGATTTCTGTTTCAAGACAAAAGTTCAACGGTTCAGTTCAGGATTATAACAGCTACATCAGAAGCTTCCCAAGAGTAATCTATGCAGGATGGTTTGATTTTGAAAAGAAAGGCTATTTTGAGGCGGATGCCGGAACAGAAAACGCACCAAAAGTTGAATTTTAATGTTTGAAAAGCCCCCATTTTCAAAGGATCAAGAAGATAAAATTGTCACGGCCATTAAAGCCGCTGAGAAGAATACATCCGGAGAAATAAAAATCCATATTGAGCAGCACTGCAAAGCAGATGCCTACACGAAGGCTGTAGAGATCTTCGAAAAGTTAAAAATGACAGCTACAGAACAGCGCAATGGCGTGCTGATTTTTGTGGCTATGAAAGATAAGAAGTTAGCCATCATTGGCGATAAAGGCATCAATGAAAAAGTGCCTGAAAACTTCTGGCAGCAGACCAAAAACCTCATGATTGGTCATTTCAAAGAAGGGCGAATTGCAGATGGAATAGTAGAAGGTATTGATGACGCTGGACTTCAGCTTCAGAAATACTTCCCTTATCAGAAAAATGACGAAAATGAATTAAGCGATGATATCAGTTATGGGGAAAATCAATAAATACATCACACTTATATTCAGCGCTCTGCTATTGGCATTGTCTTCGTTTGCGCTTGAAATCCCGAAGAAGCCGAATCAATTAGTAAATGACTACGCGAATGTTTTGAGCAAAGCACAAGCCAATGAGATCGAGCAAAAGCTCATTCAATATGATAGCGAAACCTCTACTCAAATCGCTGTAGTAACTATCAAATCGCTCAAAGGAGATGATTTATTCGATTACTCACAAAGGCTAGCGGAGTCGTGGGGAATTGGCGGTGGCGAGAATGACAATGGCGTATTGTTACTCATCTCAATAGACGATCGGAAAATCAGAATCCATACAGGTCTGGGCACAGAAGGTGCTCTTCCGGATGCGATATCTAAACGCATCATTGAAAACGAGATAAAACCTGCTTTTAAAGCTGGAGATTACTTTGCGGGGTTAAATAGTGGCACCAATGCTATGATGCAAGCCTTGGCTGGAGAATACACTGCGCAGCCTAAAGAGGAAAAACGCGGCTTCCCGTTCGGCATTCTGATTTTTATCGGAATCTTCATTCTGTACAGCATTTTCGGAAGAAAAAGAAGCTATACTGGATACGACAATAGCGGAAGACGCTTTTATGGCGGCCCTTTTATCGGAGGTGGATTCGGTGGCGGATCAGGCGGCTTCGGTGGAGGCGGATTTGGCGGAGGCGGAGGTTTTGGAGGCTTCGGTGGAGGCGGATTTGGCGGAGGCGGTGCCAGCGGAGGTTGGTAATACTTAGCCTAGCTTTTGCATTTCCTTGCTAAGCAACGCCAGTTTCCAAAGGTCAAACCAGAGTAAATTGGGCGCAGCGCTTTTCAAGCTTCTCATTATCGGACGCTCAAATGCCATGATGACTTTAGACGCTAAGGCAACCAAACCTATGCGCTCGAGCTTTCGGTAGTACCGAACAAGTTTGATACTCTCATCTACTTGTTTTTGAGTCATTAACTGCGCGAGATTGGCAACAGCATTGGCTGATTTTTCTAAAAACACATCCACATCTTCAATACCAATGTGTTCTATTGGATTGTCGATATGAGTGATGCTATACCCTTTGCGCTTTAGATTCATCGCAAACAAGGTGTCTTCATGACCATAGCCTTTGACCTTTTCGTCCATTCTGATGTCTTCATACACCGACTTTTTCACCATGAAGTTATTGGTCATAAACGACTTATAAGGCGCCTGAATTCTAATAGAAACTGGTATTTCTTCTCTGGCCATTCCGCAATACCAATGAAAGTTTAATTCAGCCGCTACCGGACGATCTTCTTGATAGATGCGACCTCCGTACACAACATCGTATGCGCTTATGGCTGCATACTTTTCTAAGTAATCTTCACGAACAACCTTACCATCACAGTCTAAAAATATTAGGTTATCAAACTGCGCGAGATCTGCTAAGGCGTTTCTCACGGCACTTCTGCCAAGATTAATTTCGGATTGTTGGTATGAAACGTTTTCCAACGCTGCTATGGACGAATTTAGCGCCCGATATTCATCGGAGCTTTTATCATCCAAGCAAATGATTTCGCAGGGCTGATCAAGCGCTACACTCAATAAGGACAAATCTTTAACGAACTCCCTTACATCAAATTCATGAATAGGAATAAGTATGCTCAGCATGCTTAGTCTGTTTCTTGTAATGGTGGCTTTTGCGGAGAAGATTCAATCAATGAATCAATTACCCTTCCTGCATCGCAACGCAATGTTCTATTGCCATATTTACTCATGAGCGTGTAATCATGAGTGGCCATTAGAATCGCCCTACCCGACTGACTAATGTCGTATAGCAACTTCAATATATTATCTGAAGTCTCGGGGTCGAGATTTCCTGTAGGCTCATCCGCCAAAATCAAGTCTGGATCGTTGATGAGAGCCCGCGCAATAGCCACGCGCTGTTGCTCTCCTCCACTCAATTCATATGGCATTTTGAAACCTTTTGTACCAAGCTCCACTTTTTCAAGCACTTCCTCAATACGCTCCTTCATCAACTGCTTGTCTTTCCATCCAGTGGCCTTCATCACAAAGATTAGATTCTCGGCTACAGTCCTATCCGTCAATAATTGAAAATCTTGAAAGACAATCCCCAAATTTCTTCTTAAAAATGGAACTTGCTTTCTTTTGAGCTTTCTGAGGTCAAACTCCCCTATTCTTCCACCGCCATCGGTCATAGGAAGTTCACCATACAATGTTTTAAGCAGGCTGCTTTTTCCTGTTCCGGTTTTCCCGATCAGGTAAATGAACTCGCCTTTGTTGATATCGAAATTTACATCTGATAAGACCAAGTGTTTATCGATGTAAATATTGCAGTTGGTAATTGATACGATAGATTTCATAATGTTAAGGCCAAATGTAAGACGTCCTTTAGGGGAAATAATAGTTGCATTGAATAGTTGCCGACAGGTGGAATGTGAAAAAGTAAAACATGAAGATAGGACTGATAAGTGACACACACGGCCATATGGATGAACGCATTGCTCACCACTTAGAGTATTGTGATGAAATATGGCATGCAGGAGATATTGGTAAATCCTCCGTTTTAGATGAATTAGAATTACTGGCTCCCGTGCATGCAGTATATGGCAACATTGATGGCACTGACGTCAGAAAAAGAACTCCTGAATGCATCATTGAAGAGCGTCAAGGGTTAAAAATCGCCATGATTCACATTGCAGGATCATTTGGAAAGTATAATACTCAAACGAAAGAAATTATTCAAGCGCACAATCCAGGGCTTTTAATATGTGGACATTCACACATCCTTAAAATCAAGTTTGATTCTGACAATAAACTGCTCTACCTCAATCCTGGCGCGGCAGGAAGAAGCGGGTTTCATCATATCCGAACGCTTTGCCGTTTTGATATTGTAGAAGGGGAAATTCAGAATATGGAAGCCATAGAACTGGGTTCTAGATCATCTCAAACGGTCTACTGACCGAATCAAATCTTCATCCTTTTTAACTCCGCGATGTGCAAGCCAGAGCAATATCAGATTAACCACTGGAAAGATGATGGGAAAGCCATAAGACATCGTTACCTCACCTAAGGCCTTCAAACGTTCAATGTTTTGATAGTGATCAAAGGCAAAACCCAATAGAAGCATCATTGACAAAAACATCGCGGTCTTAATCAATCTCATTTGTAATTTTCTATTCTTAAAGGATATTAAGCCGACAGCAACCAACGCTGAAAGAAGGATAATCAACAAACTGGTTGCCGTTGTATTGATCAATTCCGCATTGAAATGAAATGCCTCAAAAACGTAAGCGACTTCTCCATGCTCATATGTAGCCCATGGAATAAATAGAGATATCAGGCCTAAGAGTAAGCTCAGAAAGAGATATAATGATTGAATTCTTTGAATCATGTGTAATTAAATTGATTGCAAAAATTGTAAATCAATCGCTACATATATTAAAAACTATTCTATTATTGCAGTGCGGTTCTACGCAACTGTCCATTTACACCCACTATTCGATTTCTTAATCAAGGTCTTGACTTCGAAATGGGTTCTCAAAATTTTACTTATTGATTGATTTAAAGATCAAGAATTACATTTATGTACGATATAATTGAACTGAACGAAAAACTCGTATCAGAATTAAAAGAGATCGCCAGCGGTCTTAACGTTAGCAAATACGAAAAGCTAAAAAAACAAGATTTGATTTATCAAATCTTAGATAATCAGGCATTATTGCCATCTAAAGAGGTTTCTAAAGACACTCCGAAAGCTGTCGAGAACAAACCAGAGCATAAACCAGAGCAAAAGCGCGAGCGCAAAAGAATAGTGCTGCCAGAAGAGAATAGTTCGAGTTCGACCGAAAAAGCAGCACCTGCTCCTCAACCAAAAGAATTTGATTCAGCAGCTAAAACTGATGCTGTTGCAAAACCTGTTCATCCGAAGCCAGCTCACCCAAAACCTAATCATCCAAAGCCGGTTCACGCCAAAAGAGAACACAACGAGCCAAAGGAGAAAAACGAATCTCAAGATTCAAAACAACCTAGAGCTCCAAGAGAACATAATAAGCCTAGAAACGAGGATAACCGAAATTCTTCAAACGAGAAAAGTGATCAAAACACTGACGATTCTCAAGAGCGTCCTGAAGGGGATTCAAAAGAAAAACAAGCACCTCGCCCACCGAAGAAAGAACGATTTGAATACAGTTATAATTTCGATGAAATTGTAAGTGCCGAAGGTTGTTTAGAGATCATGAAAGAAGGTTACGGCTTTCTCCGTTCAGCCGACTACAGTTATTTGTCTTCGCCTGATGATGTTTATGTTTCTCAATCGCAAATCAAGTTATTCGGATTACGAACTGGTGACACCATTAAAGGAACCATCAGACCTCCGAAAGAAGGTGAAAAATATTACCCTCTCATTCGTATCGAGAAAATCAACGGACTCGATCCAGCTCAAGTAAGAGATAGAGTTCCTTTTGATTACTTAAAGCCTTTATTCCCAGAAGAAAGATTCACACTAACTGGTCATAGAAAGCAGACCATGTCATCGAGAATCATTGACCTCTTCACTCCTATTGGAAAAGGACAACGTGGATTGATTGTAGCACAACCTAAAACTGGTAAAACAGAGATTTTAAAGGAAGTGGCAAATGCAATAGCATTGAATCACCCAGAGGTGTATTTGATGATCTTATTGATTGACGAGCGTCCTGAGGAAGTTACTGATATGGAGCGAAGTGTTAATGCTGAAGTTATAGCATCAACATTTGATGAACCAGCTGATCGACACGTGCGCGTTTCAAACATCGTATTAGAGAAAGCGAAAAGATTGGTAGAATGCGGTCACGATGTGGTTATTCTACTTGACTCAATTACTCGTTTAGCCAGAGCTTACAACACCGTTTCACCAGCTTCAGGCAAGGTATTGACGGGAGGTGTAGATGCAAATGCGCTTCACAAACCAAAACGATTCTTTGGAGCTGCAAGAAATATCGAGCATGGAGGTTCACTAACAATTATTGCTACTGCTCTTACGGAGACTGGATCTAAAATGGACGAAGTGATCTTTGAAGAATTCAAAGGAACCGGTAACATGGAACTTCAGTTAGATAGAAAACTGAGCAACAGAAGAGTATTCCCAGCTATCGACTTAGTTTCATCAAGTACAAGAAGAGACGACTTGTTGGTAGACAAAGAAACACTTCAACGCATCTGGATTCTAAGAAAGCACTTAACAGACATGAATACTGTTGAAGCAATGGAGTTCTTGAAGCAACAAATGGCCCATACTAAATCGAATGAGGAGTTCCTTATTTCGATGAATGGCTAGGATATTAAATTGAAAAATTTAATGGCTTGTCTTACATCGAACGGCAGTTCGCAAAGACAAGCCATTTTTGTGCTATGAAAAACCCAATCATCAATATCTCCGTTTCAGCGGCTATGGCTTCCATCATAGGTAAAATGCTGTATTTCATATTTCTCGCCCCTGATGATACGTTTGATATGTACACGAGATTTTTCTATCTCCTTTGCTTTTTAGTGGCATTATTTATCGGGTTGCGAATATGGAAACAACAAAATCCGAACCTTGTATTTACTGAGGACGTGAAAAGTGGAATGAAAATCGTTTCCATCTATGCCATCATCATTTCAGCCTTCACTTTTCTTTATTATAAAGTGATTAACCCTTCATACTTTTCTAGTAAGATTCAAGCTGCAGTAGATGCTGTTGAAGCCACAGGAAGCAATGGAGCGGATCTTGAGCAAGTAAGAAACACGGCATCATTCGTTTTCAATGCCTTCACTCACTCTACGTTAACCCTTTTCGGATTGATGGTTATTGGCTTTTTTTATACTTTGATTTTAACGCTTTTGTTTCGTTACAAACCAAAGGCTTTCGGGCTCTAGTTTATCAAGGACTTACCAAAAACATCTACATCAATTCCTCCGAAGTTTCCAGAACTCATCAAGAGAAGATTTCCTTGAGCGAGATTTATTTCTTCCAATCTGGCCTTCAATTGATCTGAATTTGTAAACACCTCGACATCCATCCTGCCAAAAGCCTTCTTCACCTCTTCTTTGGATAATGGATCTAAACGCTTTTGAGCTAGCGTCTCTTCCTTGTAAAAAACTATTGCGACATCTGCGTCCTTCATAGTCCCTTCATACTCCAGCAAGAAATCTTTGGTTAAACTACTGAACGTATGGAGCTCCATGCATGCAAATAGCTTTCGATCTGGCCATTGTTTTTTAACAGCCTTCACTGTTGCTTCTAGCTTTGATGGTGAGTGGGCAAAATCCTTATAGACAACAGTTTGATTATTTCGTGCTATTTCTTCTAGTCTGCGAGCAGCACCTTTAAAATCTCTAATGGCAGCATAAAAATCATCTTCGACAATTCCAATCGCCTTACAAACCATCATAGCACCGTTCAAGTTTTGCAAATTATGATCACCAAAAACTGAAACCTCGGTTCTCTGGGAACCTCTCATGATAAATGACTTTCCATCTTGAATTTCATACTGTGGGGTTTGGTAAGGTCTTAAATCCAAATGCTGGCCATATTTGTGCACGGTTGTGACTAATGTTTCATCCGCCTGACAAAACATTAAAATTGATTCCTTCTTCATTTGATCAATGAATATTTCAAATTGCTCGAGATAATTCTCAAACGTTGGGAAGACATTGATGTGATCCCATGCGATTCCAGAAATCAACGCAATGTGCGGATGATACAAGTGAAACTTCGGTCTTCGATCAATAGGAGAACTCAAGTATTCATCTCCTTCAAGAACGATTATAGGAGCCTCGGACAATCTCACCATGGTTTCAAACCCATCAATTTGTGCCCCTACGAGGTAGTCAAACTCAAAATTCAGTTTCTTCAATACATGAAGGATCATGGACGTTATCGTGGTTTTACCATGACTGCCTGCAATAACAATTCGCTTCTTTTTTAATGATTGCTGATAGATAAATTCTGGGTAAGAATAAATCGACAAACCAAGCTCTTGAGCTTTAATCAATTCAGGGTTATCTTCTCTGGCGTGCATCCCTAAAATGATTGCATCAATTTCATTGCTTACTCGAGAAGCATTCCATCCCATACTCTCAGGTAATAAACCCTTTTTTTCAAGCCTTGATCTTGAAGGTTCAAAAATTTGATCATCAGACCCCGAAACCTCATGTCCGTTATCTTTAAGAGCAATGGCCAAATTATGCATGGCCGCTCCACCAATCGCAATGAGATGAATTCGCATATTCTTTTATTTGATGCCAAAATACTCTGAAGAGACGACTATAATTCTGATTAAACATTGTTTCAATCAACAATTGAAGTTTTAAAAGAGTTAAGTTTTGAGTAGGTGAAGATGATAAAGAGTAAGAAATTTATAGTATACCAACGTTGACTATATTTACATTTGATTCTATAAATAAATTACTATGAATAAAAATTTACTTAGCAGACTTAAGTCTTACGCTCTCACAGCAGGCGCAATTGCTGGCGCTGCTAGTGCAGCCGATGCACAAGAGGTTGTTTACACGGATGTAGATCCTGACCAACAGGCTAACATTGGAGATTCGCTTTATCTAGACCTTAATAATGACGGAACAGACGATTTCCTGTTTTTCGCTAATTCATTTACCGCCAGCGCTGGTGCTGTAGTGGTGGAAAGAGTGTTTGGAGTGGCATTGAATAACAATGCTATGGCAGGTGCTCAATCTGGATCTTACCTGTATCCATATGTTTTAGACATGGGAGACACCGTGAATGCTGCTGAAACTTTTCAAGGTGGAAGCACAGCTCAAACAATGGCATGGCAGACGTTTACTTCTTCCTTCTCTGGAGAATATGGCAATTGGATCAATGTTACTGATGGTTATTTAGGATTACGTCTAGACCTGAATGGTGCAACTCATTATGGTTGGGCGAGATTTGACATGGTTGCTGGACAAGCAACATTAAAAGATTATGCCTTTGAAGCTTTAGCTTGTCTTGGAATAGAAGCTGGTAGCCAAACGAGTATGGCTACTACTGCTGCAGCGGCAGTAAGCGCAATATCTGGTTCTGACATCGGAGATGCAGGAAACGGAACAGATCTAGAAATTAGCATTACAATCAATGCCGGTGGAGACGCTAACGTGGATGCATATCGAGTATTTGCAGTGAAAGCCGAAAACGCTTCATCTTTTGATCAAGCAGCAGCAGAAGCAGTTGTTTCTGGAAATTATACGGAAGTAACACCTACAGGTGCTGACATTACGCTTACACTTGACGCAGCGGCAAACGATGTTGATGGAGAGGCTATTGCGAGCAACAGAACGTACAGAATATTTGTTTGGAGTGGCGCAAATTGTGATGATTCGCAATTGAATTCATTCTCAGCTCCATCAGAAGAGGTAACTCTAGAGTGGCCTGCAGGTTTAAATGAAAGTAACATTCCAGGTTTGAGCATCTTTTCAAATGGAAATGTTTTGAACATTACGAACTACAGCACGGACAATGCTAACAAGCAGCTTAGTATTTTCAATACTAATGGTCAAATGGTTACTTCTAAAGTAGTTTCTGGAGCAAATTCATCTATGAATTTGAATCTTGCTGCTGGTCTATATATTGTGACTATGAATGTGAATTCTGTTCAACATTCACACAAGATTATTATTCAATAAAAAATTTGAATTTAATTTTATCAGGCACCACTTTATAGTGGTGCCTTTTTTATTTCAAGTATTCAAACAAAAGAAATGAAGGAAGAAGATAAACTGAAGGACATCCCTCTCAAAGGTTCACTAGGGCTGTTGGCACTCGGTTATGAAGGATTGAAAGTCTGGCGCTCAAAAAAGCAATTCGAGTTTAAAAAGAATAAGAAGAAAGAAAAAAAGGGATGAAAGCTAAACGAGTCGTATTAATTGGTTGGGATGCCGCTGATTGGAAAGTAATAGACCAACTCATAGAAAAGGGGCAAATGCCAGCTCTAGAAGGCATGATGAAAAAAGGTGTGCGAGGAAATTTAAGCACACTAGAGCCTGTTCTTTCGCCAATGCTATGGACGTCAATTGCAACTGGAAAGTATGCAGATAAACATGGGATTCATGGCTTTACAGAGCCTGATCATGAAGCGGGTATAGTTAGACCTATTTCTTCTATTTCAAGGAAATCTAGAGCATTTTGGAATATTCTCACCAACCAAGGAAAGAAAACCAATGTATTTTCTTGGTGGCCCAGCAACCCAGCCGAACCAATCGATGGGATAATGGTATCAAACCTATACCAACGCGCGAATAAATCAATGAAAAAAGGCTGGCCAATGAATGCTGGCACAGTCCATCCAAGTGAGTTAGCTGACCATTTTAAAAGCATCAGAATACATCCCGATGAACTTACAGAAGAACATATTCTTCCCTTTTTGCCAATGGCAAATAAAATCGACCAAGAAAAAGATAAAAGACTTGGCTCCTTATCTAAAATTATAGCAGATGCTGCCACTGTGCATTCAGCCTCAACCTGGGCTCTAGAAAACACTGACTGGGATCTCACCGCAATTTATCACGATGCCATTGATCATGCATGTCATGCCTTTATGAAATTTAGAGCACCTCAATTACCCAATGTGCCAGAAGATCTTTTTGAAATTTATAAAGATGCGGTAGATGGTATGTATCGCTTTCACGATATGATGCTAGAGCGCACTTTAAAACTTGTTGGACCAGATACCAATGTCATCCTCATAAGCGATCATGGCTTTCAGTCAGACCACATGAGACCGCTTTCTCTTCCGAAGGAACCTGCTGGTCCGGCCGCTGAGCATAGAAAGCATGGTGTGATTTGTTGTTTTGGCCCTGATTTTAATGAAGGTCAAACCATTTACGGATCATCCATTTTGGATATCACACCTACTCTACTCACTCTATTTGGTTTACCTATTGGAGAAGATATGGATGGAACACCACTACTTCAAGCATTCAAATCACCTCCAACGGTAAAAACAATTTCTAGTTGGGAGAATGTAGATGGACATTTTGGAGAGCATTCAAAAACATTTGAGGTGTCAAAAGAAGAAGCACAAAAAGCCGTAAAGCAACTCATAGAACTTGGCTATGTTGAAGATCTTGGAGATGACATGGCCAAGGCAATGGAAAACACCGACATCGAACTCAAATACAACCTTTCAAAAGTTTTTCTATCAACAGGAAGGTCACCGCAAGCGCTAGAACTTTTACTAGAAGTGAACGGCTTAAAACCAGAGTACAGGTTTCAAATAAGAATTGTGGAATGCTTTAAAAGAATGAAAAGATTCGAAGAAGCCATTGAAATGCTCAACGTTATAGAACAAGAAGACGATGAAAATAAAAAGGTTAAATCACTAAAACTCGCAAGGGCGGATATATTCAAATCACAGGAGAAATATAACGAAGCACTTAAAATTTTAATTGAACTTCAAAATGAAATTGGTAATATCCCGTCTATCCTAAAAAGTCTCGGAGATTGCTATTTAAGCCTCAATAAATGGAAAGAAGCCGTAAAGACATTCCAGCAATGTCTGGTGCTTGATGCTCATGATGCTTCATCACACAAAGCATTAGCCATGGCCTTTTTAAATCTTAAGGATTACGAAAAATCAATTGAATCATCACTGACAGCAACCGAACTCTTTTATCAATACCCTGCAGCTCATTTTCTGCTTGGACAAGCATTAGTTGGACTAGGTGAATATGAAATGGCAGCAAGATCATTTGAGGTAACCTTAACGATGCGACCTTCATTCAGTGCAGCCAGAATAGCATTGGATGAGATTTACAAAAATCATACGGTTGACAAGGAAAACCTATTCAAAGATGTTCAGGTTGAAAGAGGAGACGCGAAAAATATTAAATCAAAGGCGAGTCAATCTATTGATAAGCTTTCAGGTGCTAAATCATATAAAGGACGAAAGCTCGGAAGTATGGTCGTGGTATCTGGATTACCCCGATCAGGCACCTCCTTGATGATGCAAATGCTGAATTCAGGTGGCGTTGATATCTATCAAGATAATTTGCGTACTCCGGATGAGAACAATCCGAATGGATTCTTCGAACATGAGAATGTGAAAGCACTTATGAAAGGAAACAATTGGCTTAAAGATGCAAAAGGTAAAGCTATAAAAGTTGTTAGCCCGCTTGTTCGGTTTCTTTCTCCGAGCTTCACATACAAAGTGATTGTTATGAAGAGAGACATCGTTGAAATCGTCAATTCACAGCATAAGATGCTTGTTCGGGCTGGAAAAGCTAAATCAGATAGTTATCCTGTTCAAATGGAGGAAACTTTAAAAAAGCAGTATAATTCTGCCCTAGATTGGATGCACAAACAACCAAACTTCGAGGTCATTGAAATTGACTTTACAGAGGCCATAAATTCCCCTGACAAAATCTCTGAAACAATTGTAAATTTTTTAGGAATGGATCTTAACCGAGAATCTATGGCTAGTTCTCCGGATAAATCACTTTACAGAAACCGAAATAAAAAATAACGTCAACCAACTCTCATGAGATCAGTGGTGTATTCTCATTCAAAAAACAAGACCGCGCTACCGCCCATTAGAAATCTTGGATTGATACATTTGCACTTCACAAACTACAAACCACATGGCAGGCGTATTAAACGCGCAAGAAGCGCTCAGATTATTTGAAATCGCGAAGAAAAACAAGTTCGCTTTTCCCGCAGTAAACGTTGTAAGCACACAATCTGTAAACGCAGTTTTAGAAACGGCCAAAGAAGCGAATTCACCTATCATTGTTCAATTCAGTAACGGTGGTGCAATATATTACGCTGGAAAAAGCGTAAGCAATGAAGGTGAAAAAGCAGCTATTGCTGGCGCCATATCTGGTGCCAAGCATGTGCACATGATGGCTGAATTATATGGCGTTGATGTTATTCTTCACACCGATCATTCCGCTCGAAAATTACTTCCATGGATTGATGCCTTGTTGGATGCTGGAGAGCAGCATTTCAAGGAAACCGGCAGACCATTATTCACAAGTCATATGATCGACTTAAGTGAAGAGCCGATTGAAGAAAATCTTGAAACTTGCATGCATTATCACAAGCGCATGAGTGCCATCGATATGATTCTTGAGATAGAGCTTGGCGTTACTGGAGGTGAAGAAGATGGGGTAGACAATACAAGCATTGACAGTTCTAAGCTCTATACCCAACCTGCCGAAGTAGCGTACGCCTATGAACTTTTAAACTCTGTAAGTCCAAACTTCACTATAGCTGCAGCATTTGGAAACGTTCATGGTGTGTACAAACCTGGAAATGTGCAACTGACTCCCGTAATCCTCAAAAACAGTCAGGAATTTATTCGTAATAAATTCAGCATTGAACGTTCCAACCCCGTAAACTTTGTATTTCACGGTGGTTCTGGATCATCCCATGAAGAAATTCGCGAATCACTTGGTTATGGTGTAATCAAAATTAACATTGACACCGATACACAATGGGCATTTTGGGATGGAGTACGAGCATTTGTAGCTAAAAACCACGATTATTTGCAAGGCCAACTTGGAAATCCTGAAGGAGAAGAAAAGCCAAACAAGAAGTTTTACGACCCTAGAAAATGGCTTCGAGAAGGTGAAAAAGCTACAGTAAAAAGACTTTTGAGTGCTTGCGATGACTTGAATTGTGTCGATGCCAACAAAGTTTGGCAATTGTAACCCCTATTTGAATTATGAAACTTCACTCACTCAATACTGGATACTTTAAGTTAGATGGAGGAGCCATGTTTGGTGTTGTCCCCAAGAGCTTATGGTCAAGAACTAATCAACCTGACGACAACAATCTGTGCACATGGGCGATGAGATCATTACTCATTGAAGATGGAGATCGATTGATACTCGTTGATACTGGCATTGGGAACAAACAGACGGAGAAGTTTTTTAGCCATTACTACCTGCATGGTGATGACAGTTTAGACGGTAATTTGAAAAAGCTAGGCTACCACAGAGATGACATTACGGATGTATTTCTAACCCATTTACATTTTGATCATTGTGGCGGTGCCATTGAATTTGATTCGTCCAAAAATGCATTTCGCCCTGCATTCAAGAAGGCTACATTTTGGAGCAATGAAAACCATTGGAAATGGGCCACTCAGCCTAATCCAAGAGAGAAAGCTTCCTTTTTGAAGGAAAACATTTTACCGATCCAAGAAAGCGGTCAGTTGAAGTGGATTGATGTAAATGGAAACAGAACCAAGAACGCTTTTCAGGATATTGATGTCTTTTTTGCTGATGGCCACACCGATAAGCAGATGATTCCAATCATCAATTACAAAGGAAAAAAGGTCGTGTTTATGGCAGACCTTTTACCAAGCACAGGTCATATTCCATTACCATATGTAATGGGTTATGACACCAGGCCATTGTTGACATTGACCGAAAAAGAAAGTTTTTTAAACGAAGCTGCCGACAATAACTACGTGCTATTTTTAGAGCACGACTCAGTTAATGAATGCTGCAATGTCATTCACACAGAAAAAGGCGTTCGACTAGGTGAAACGTTTTCCCTGTCTGAAATCTAACCACTTACTTTAGCTCACAAACAATATCAGCATCCGAAGAGCTAACACCACTTGGAATCAACACTGAACTAGCACTTTCGTATGCGTTGCATTGTGTAGTTGCCAATTCCTCTGTTGTCTTTTCAAAGGTGAATGTTGTGTCAAAATCTAATGAAACTCCCACTGGTTCTGGAAGATCGACTGCACAATTACAATCGTAATCTTTATTACAAGAAGTCATTGTTATAGATGTTGCTATAGCGAAAACTGATGCGAAAAATAGAGCCTTGTTCATTCTGTAGGTTTTTGAAGTCACAAATATGCTTCATCTAACTCTAACGAGCCTAGACAAAATCAATATTCTGACAAATAAGCAACATCTATTCTCGTTAAGTACTTAACGTTTCTTGAGATAAACACCAGAGTTTCAATCTTTAATTCTAGACACTCGTTCAAAATTAGATATTCGTGCTATGAGCAACCCTAGGATATCCATTGTAATGGCAGCTAAAAATGTTGAACAATATATAAAGGAATGCCTAGACAGTATTATTGAGCAATCATTTGACAATTGGGAACTCATCGCTGTTGATGATCATAGTAATGATAGAACCGCTGAGATAATAAAAGAGTATCAAGCTAAAGACACTCGAATTCACTATTTCCTCAGCGAAGGTAAAAAACTAAATCCCGCATTAATCACTGCTCAAAAGCACATCAAAGGTGAGTTGTTAAACCGAATGGATGCTGATGATATAATGCCGAGCTACAAACTAGCCGTCCTTCTTGAAGCATGGGAAAAGAAAGGCAAAGGCCATGTCGTAGCAGGTGGAACAAAACACTTTGTAGAAACAGGAGAAGTAGGCGAAGGATTTTTACGATATGACGCCTGGCTAAACGAAGTTGCTCGAAAAGGAAGTCACTACCGAGAAATCTATCGAGAGTGCGTTATCCCTTCACATTGCTGGCTGATACACAAAGATGACTTTTTTAATGTCGGGGGATTTGAAGACATATATCCAGAAGACTATGACTTGTGCTTTAAATTTTATCAGGCCCAATTTAAAATCGTGCCTTTAGATAAAGTACTGCACTATTGGCGTGATCGAACTGACCGAATATCACGAACATGGGAAGAATACAAAGACAACAGATATTTTGAACTGAAGCTGAAATACTTCTTTAAAATTGACCGTGATCTTGAAAGACCTCTTGTTGTATGGGGCGCTGGACGCAATGGGAAAGACTTAATAAAATTGATACATAAACAGGAATCATCGCCACGTTGGGTCTGCAACAATGAAAAGAAAATCGGCAAAGACATATATGGCATCAAGCTAGAAAGTGAGAATTCAGCGCTGGATATCGAAAACCCTCAGATCTTAGTTGTTGTGAGTAATCCGTCTGAACGATCCGAAATAAAGAAGCAATTGACCGATTTACATTTTATTGAGGGAAAGCATTTTTGGTTTTTTCTTTAATTCTATTTATCCGCTAGCCAAATTAGTCATCATTCCTAAAATCAATATTCAACAACATACGCCCCATCTTCTCTCATATTCCAATAGTCTATTCCTTTTTCTTCGAGCAAGGTTTCCCAATAACTTCTTGTTTTCCAATCTAAATTTTGCGAGAGCAGTACAACGCTTGCTTCTACCTTGTCTAAAACCTCTTTTGGATGCTGTAAGGTTCTAGCTTGAACAAAAAGGTGATCTACTTCAATTGAGTTTAATACTCTATTAGAGTCGTTTAAAATAAGAAGTCGCTGATCTCTGAACTCCATTAAATCATTTGTTTGGATGAGTTCAGGTAAAGATGCAATTGGCTCATTCAAGTCATGCTGCCACCAATTGTGATGTATATGAAACCTCATTTTTTCAAAATCATTCCTGAGTGAACTATCTGCCAGAAATACGTGATCATTTCCGACAATGAAATCAATCGCTTCGTCTCCTCGAACACTGTAGATGATCATTTTACTTTGAGTTCGTTGACCCATCATCTCAAAGATGTTATTGAGCTGAATCACACACAATAAAACGAGCGTAGCAGGCAGCCATTTGAAGCGTTTAGTAATGATAAATAGTGATAACGAAATAAGAAGAAGGTAAATCAAGTAAGTCTCCCAGATTCCAATATCTATACCTTGTATCAAAGCCATTGGCAAACCTTCTACCCATGAAATGAAGCGGTCCAATCCGTGCACCAATAAATAAAGTAAATAGCCTAACCAAGAGGAAAGAAGCGGTATCCATTGAATTGTAACAAGTGCTATTCCCACACATAAAATCACGGTAGCAGCAGGAATAACAACCAGGTTACTCAGCAGGAAATAGTTTGGAAATTGATGAAAATAGAGCAATCCCAAAGGAAATGTAGCCAATTGAGCAGCCATTGAAACGGCTGTAATCGCCCAAATTTTTTCTACTAGCCAATATTTTGGTTTCCACAACTCATAGATACGTGGCTGAAGTAATACTATTCCAAGAACTGCTAAGTAAGACAGCTGAAAACCAACTTCTACTATATAGAATGGATTAAGGATGAGTAGAAAAACAGCACTGGTGGCGATCGTGTTAAAAATATTGGTGTGACGATTAATCATCTGACCAACTATGACAAAGCTGAACATTGTGCAAGCCCTTGTCACCGATGGCGAAAGACCAGTGACTGCTGCATAACCCCATAATGAAATAAGCAAAAGAAACGCCTTCAGATATTTACCATACCTCACTTTGAGAAGAGGTTTGAAAAGCAAGTTCAATATCATGAAGATTATTCCAACATGCAATCCGCTTACAGCCAACACATGCATGGCACCAGCACTCGCAAATGCTGTGACTTGATCTGAGGTAAGGTGGTGTTTGTAACCTACCAATAAAGCTGCAACAATGGCAAGCTCTCGGTCAGTCACTCCATAATACTGTAAAACATCAATAACATTTTGCTGCGCTTGATGCGCCAATCTAATTATTCCGCCACCATTTTTCATCAGTCTCCATTCACCTGACTTGATATAAGCTTGGTGACTAATTTGATGAAAGTGCATGTAGCGCTTGTAATTGAACTCAGAAGGATTCAGCGGTGAGGAAATAGCATTGAGCCTTGAGTTAAACATGATCACATCACCGAACCTCAAATCTTTGGCAAGCGAATCATATTGCAGATAAACAAGTATCCTACCATCCACATGCTCTATAGCACCACTGTCAGCAATACCACTAAGCAACAATTCTACCTTAACACTCTTGGTTCGCTCGATTGGATTTGAGACAACCTCGCCAAGGAATAACTTTTTAGTGGCTAATAAATCAATGTTTGAATAGTGATTGTCTGATAAACGCTCTGTCAATAAAGAGGTATGGACATACCCAATAATAAATAAGAGGATCATTAGAAAAGACGGAACTGCCCTGTAAGACAAACTCGCAAAAGCCAAGATAACGCAAGTAAAGACCACAAGACTTAACCCAATGAGTGACCACTCTATAACGGGAAGAAAAACGGCAATAATAATACCCCCAACAAATGGCCAAATCAGTCTAAAAAGAGGTGCCTGATTCCAAATATATTTAGCTTTCCGAAGCATTAATTGAGGGCCCTATCAATTTGATAAAGACCAAAATAGCGAAAAACTGAATCAAAGGCAAGAGTCTCACCTGAAGACGTTCGTATACGTTTGCTAAAACTCCCGTAATCGCGGCATTGAAAATATAAGCCAATATGAAAAGTATAAATAAGGCCGCTAGCTCATTACTGAGTTTACGCTGCAGCACAGCCCAACCAATGATTAATATCGAAAAGAAAAGACTGAGATAGTTGACCATTCTGAAGAACTCAAGAGGAAGCTTATCTCCCTTGTTTTGAACACTCACTAAATATTCATTCAATTCTTGTTTAAAATGAGATTTCATTGGCCAATAAGGAGATGATCCTTCGCCATATGCATATTGCAGGCCACTGCCAATTTCAATCTGAAACATTTGTTTGAACGTGGCTTTCACTGCTGAAAGAGCAAACCATTTCATATAACGCGGTTTTGTCATAAAATCTTTGACAATTACTGCATATTCTTCATTCGCTCCAGCCCAACCTTCAGGGTGAGCAGGAACAGGGCCATTCGGATCCCAGAGGTAACCTGATGTTTCAAGTGGCAAATCATCTTTGATCAAACACAATCCAGAATTAAGCTGATCACAATTTTCATCGAGATACATCTTTAAAATCCCCATCTCTCCCAAATTAGCCGTTATGAAAGCATTTGAAGCTAGACTGAAGCGAAAACCATAGCCAAATTTCGCATTGAACGATGGAACCGTAATTAAGGCCATTAGAAAAGGAATTATGAGAACTAACCAATATTTCTTAGACAACTTGAAAAGTTGTTTCCCAGAAATAAACCAAATTGCACCGATGCTTATTAGCATCAGAAACATGAGAGGTATATGACTCAAATGAGTCAATAACCCAAAGAAAAGAAGGGCTCCATAAAATACCAGCCACCTAACATTAAGCCCTTGATTCACAATTAAACCAGCCATTGATAGCACTAGAATCAATGTCCAAATATCAGGCATCAACTGGGCTGCATACCATGACATTGCTGATGAAAAGCTCAATACAACAACCGAAGCAAAATGTATCCAATACAACTTAGACTTCTCTGTAAAAGGCTGTAAAATCTTATAGATTAAAATTGAAAGAACAAGGCCTTGAATAATAATCAAGGGCCAGTTACTCACTAACAATCCTGTCAATCTTATTAGCAGCGGGTAACCCAATGCCCTGTGAAAGCTTGGTTCGAAATTGGCTGCCATTTCCATATATGCTCCACTATCAAAATACATCAGAGGATATCGATTGTATAAAGCAGGTGCAACAATCACCAACGAAGTGATGATGAAATAAAATGCTTTTAAAAATGCAGTCTGAATGCGATTCATCGGGTCAAATATCGCTCATTAATGATATTGAGATGATGCAAAGTATGTCCCGCGTTTATCAGGAACAAAGCTTTCGCTTGAACATTATGATTGCTAGCTTCACCTATTCGATTCAATTGCTCACTCGTAAATGTTTTATACAAAAGCATGGAGCTGTCGCGAACAGAGGAAAAGAATGCAATTAAATCAGCCTTATTTAAGTTGTCAAGATTAGCTTGAGATGCATAAGCATTCTCATCAAAGCCTTCCAATTTCTGAGCCACTGATTCTCTACCGATTCTCAAGGCGCGGTAATTGAAAATTATTTCGGTATCAATCAAATGGACTATCAATTCCTTAATCGACCACTTATGTGATTGATAGCTGTAATCCAATTGATCATTAGAAAGATTTGATATTACATCAATGAATTTCTGTTTAGAATACCGAAGACATTCAAGCGTATTTGCTGAATCAAGTGTTTTTAAATACGTGTCAAAGTAAGGAGCTCTAATCAGAGTATTTAAATCCGGGTGCATGGTTTTGTTCTTTTAGCGAAGATGGAAAAATAAAAAGCGGCCTAAGCCGCTTTTTCCCCTTAAACTTTCTTTCGAATAGTTTGAACCACTAACAGCGCATTATACTTATGCCTGCATTAAAAGGTTTCAAAAAAAATTCAGCACTAAGAGATTCCAACCCCTAACAACCTGAATTTTAACTAAATAAATTATAAATTAATTTTTCGATCAGAAGGATATTTCACGTCATACTTGAATGTTACACTCTCCGTTGAGTTACCCAAAATAACTTTTGTCCAACTCAATTTACCCGTGTTTTGATCCACTTTGGCACCTCCTCCATTTTGCAAACTAACCTCAATATCCTTATCGGATGAAACTGGGATTTGATCTTCAATAATCAATTGAATCTTCGTTCCC
>Ga0209715_1000254_pt1 | contig 47513 bp, 35 predicted proteins | sample COGITO_mtgs_1205_2_FD_184809 | JGI IMG/M metagenome (GOLD analysis project Ga0209715, IMG submission 184809) | Pelagic marine microbial communities from North Sea - COGITO_mtgs_120503 (SPAdes) (version 2) | ecosystem: Environmental > Aquatic > Marine > Epipelagic ... | reverse complement strand
TCTGACCTTGATGATGATAACGATGGTTATTCTGACCGCGATGAAATTTTTAGCAAAACCAATACTTTATCATCAACAAGTTATCCTTTAGTTGATGAAGATGAAGACTTTGTCTCGGATTTATTTGAATCCCAAATTGGAACTATTGTAGGAAAGAATGATACTGATGGTGATGGTATTATAGATGGATATGATGCTTTCCCGACAAACGCTTTTGAATGGTTTGATACAGATGGAGATGGAATTGGGAATAATGAAGATTCAAATGATGATAATGACTACTTAGAGGATTGGGTTGAAGAATTAAATGTAATAGTAAATTTATATAACAATACTTCATCAACAACTTTTGAAGGTAGAGATAAGTTTAATGATCGAGATAATGATCGTTTACCTGATGAATTAGAGGACTTTATTTCTGATGAATTTAATTCAAGAATTATTAACAACGAAGACAACCTGGATGAATTTACAATTTCTTATTTTGAGGAAATATGGAACAATTATCGCTCACAAACATTTAAAAGAATTTTTAGAGATGAAAGTAGATATAATGCTAAAGATGGAGTCGTTACTGACTTAACATTTACAGCAACGTATAATTATGGTATTGACTTAAATCATATTTCTTTAGAAGAAATACTAGATATATGGAATGTCTCAAATGAAAGAAGATATTTATTTAGATTAGAGGAATTTCCGTTTGATCCACAAGAAGGAAACTTCGATGGTGATGCATTTTCAAACATACAGGATCCAGATTCTGATAATGATGGCATACCTGATGGAGTGGATAGAGCTCCCTTGGATCCTAACGGTAGTAGAGATTCAGATCTAGACTTTATTGCAGATCGAAATGATCCAGATTTAGATAATGATGGTATACCCAATTATGATGAACTCTATCTTGGAACAGATCCTAGAAATGGAGATTCAGATTTTGATGGCACACCAGATCTAGTAGATTTTTATCCAAATGATCCAAGATTACAACAAGAAAATAACCTCCTAGCAGTCTTAGAAGTTGAACAAATTGGTATGAATTCAAACTGGGCATCAGTTAGCGCTTGGAATCACGGGCAAATAGGGTCGTCATATGCTGCTATTGATAATGATAATGATCTTTACGTTTGGGGTCTTAATTATGGCGCATTACCCACCCATGATGACCAATCTTTAGATTCTTGGTCAAATGGAATTAATTATGCGTATGTTATCCCAGAAGATGGTATGGAGCAAGTTTACGATGACATTAATTGGAAGAAAATTTCTTTGGGATATAAATTTGGAATGGGTTATTCAACTGAAGGAGAATTCTTTAGTTGGGGTAGAAACTTGAGTAGCCAATTGGGGCTTGGTAGACCTTCCACGTTCGTCAAATTTACTTCTCCCAAAATATACATGGGTGAGATAACGAACCTTTCAACTGGAGATCAACAGGCTGGTATAATTAACATTGATGGTAAACTCAGAATGATAGGATCTAATGACCAAGGTCAGTTAGGTACAGGTGCGCCTGAGTTTAATGTACCACAGGAATTAGATTGGGAGCCTGAAATTTCATCTTCTCAAATTGATCAAGTAAAAGTAACGAAGACTGAAACACAGATTTTGACCAAGAGCAAAAAAGTTTGGGCTTATGGTGAAAATAACTATGCTCAACTTGGAAGAGGAGGTGCATTCACCAAGGCTGAAAACTTTAGTGTGCAACAAATCAAGGATGAAACAAGTAGCTGGAATTCTATTCATGCGATATCAGAAAGTGTGTATGCGTTCAAAGCTGATGGTACACTTTGGGCATGGGGTAGAAATGATGAATACCAGCTTGGTATTGGAACCACAAGTACTATCATCAAAGATCCTGTTCAGATTTTCTATCATTCAACAGATCCTAATCAAGAAAAGGGAGGTCCTGTTTTAGAATCGGATGTTAAAGAGTTTTCTCCCGTCAATGGAGGTTTTGTGTTCATTAATAATGAGGGAGAACTATTTGCTGCAGGAATTAATTTCTATTCAGGTAAATGGTTCCCATTACCAAGGCCAAGAAAAATTGGAAATGACAATGATTGGTCAAAGTTCCATGACTTTTTAGGCAGTGAAATTAATATTTTGTTAGAAAAAGAGGACGGTTCAATCTGGGGAGCTGGAGCCAATTGGAATCTTGTAATGACTGATAATCCATGTCCTGATTCCCTTAAAGAAAATTGGGTTGTGGATATAACACATCCAAGACAACGAGTTGAAACCGAGTTTGAAATTAGTAATATTACGGGTAGTGCTTCAATTACCTTAATTATTGGGGATACTCAAATAACTGAGTCTGTTAATAATTCAACTTTGGACTTAATTCAAAATATATCAAACTCTTTAGATTCTAATGAATTATTTAGAGGTTACTTCACTTACACTACAACTACAACAACTTCTGGCAGTCATAAAATTATTTTCAAAGCGAATAATTATCAAAACCATAATTTTGGATATTCTATTTCGAATAAGTCTAGTCCAACATTTTCAGGAAATATTACTATAAATGAATTGACTCCTAACATTTCTGGAACAACCACTTACACTTTGTCTTTAAATTCTGTTCAGTTCACATCAGTTGGTAATGCCGAAGATTCTTTTTCAGAAAATTCAGCTAATATTATGGACAATGTTTTAAGGGATTTCAAAAGACAACTGGAAGAGACGGATAAACTTGAGAGAGTATTTACTTACGTTATTTCTGGTACTAGTCTAATTATTCAAAATGAAGTGTATGAGCCGTTTTTCTTGACTAGTTCAGCTCAGAACACCCTAAATGCAAATGGTTCAATGACTGTAACTCAGACTTCATCTTTTGTTAAAGTTGATTGCGACGATTCAAATCCATTCCACAGTAAGTTAACTATGATCTTTGATTCTACAAATAAATGGGATAATATTTCAATAGGGCAGAAGCATAGTATTGGTCTGACGGATTCAGGAACCCTCTATTCTTGGGGGGTCAATTCACAAGGCCAGTTAGGACTTGGTGATGTGACTAACGAAAATGAACTAATAGGAACTCCAACTTTAATTGACACTGTATCTAGCACTAAATTTGTTAGTGTAGATGCCTCTGGAGAAGTTAGCTTTGCTATCACTGAGGACGGGGAAATGTTCGCTTGGGGAGATAATGATTTAGGTACATTAGGAGTAGGGGACAATTCAGACAAAGATGAGCCTCTAAAAGTAAGAACAGAGTCTGGTATTAAGTGGGTTGAAAACCTTGGAGGATTTAGATTCCAAGTTGGATTAGCAGAAAATGCTAACAACCAAACAGTACCGTACGGTTGGGGTTATCAAAAGTTTGGAGAGCTAGGTCTCTTAGGTAAAGTAAAACAAGACTCTATTATTTGGGATACTAATCTTGATGAATCAAAAGGAATTGTAAGAACAACTACAGATGGAGAATTCCTAGTCGCTACAAAGTTATTGGTAAATTATCTTGAAACAATGTTGGATTTTGAATATAATGATGGACTAGATGGGGGAACTACAGCTAAGATCATTGCGTCACCCAAAGCAGTGACTAAAGTAACTTCTAAATCAAAAGATAAAGGAACTCAGCCTACCACAAGAAAGATGAATGTTGGAAAATGGAAAGTGAAAAAGACTAAACCATCATTTAAAGGGAAGTCCGCAATTTCAAGTGCTGATTTAGAGCGAAACTCTGGTTTAGAACTTTATAATTTTGAAATAAGGGAAGTCAATGAAAAACCAACAGATATACAATTGGTTGATATTCAAAGCAAGAGAACAGCGAAGTCTAAATTCCTTTCAAATATTATTGTGACAGATCCTGATACTGATGATGAGGTAACGGTAACGATCTCTTCGCTATCACCAAATCAAGATCGTTTTTCGATCGAAAATCAAAAACTATATTATGAAGGAAAAACTAGTAAAGCGAAAGTTCCTTACGCAGTAATATTAACAGCAACAGATTTTGAGGGATTAAGTTTTTCAAAAGAGTTTGAAATCATGGAAGATGAAGATGGGATAGTGACAATAGAAGAAGTAAATCCAACTTCACCTAATAATGAAATATATTATGACGACAGAGTGATTGATTCCGATGGAGACGGATTTAGTGATTATGACGAGATAATTGCACAGACAGATCCGTTTGATTTTAGAAGTTCTCCTAGCGATTATGACAATGACGGAATTTTCGATGTATTTGATAACGATTTAGATAATGATGGTTATTTAAATGAAAATGATTTATTCCCTTATGATCCTTCAGAATCCAGAGATAGTGATGGAGATGGTTTAGGAGATAATATTGATCCAGATGATGATAATGATGGATTTGATGACATCACTGTAAATTGGAGTGATGGATATATAGTTCAAGATCTATTTCCAAACGATCCTAATGAATCTTCTGATTTTGACAGAGATGGCATTGGCGATAATGCGGATTTGGATGATGATAATGATGGATATAATGATGATATAGACGCATTCCCAAATAATCCATATGAATGGATAGATACAGACGGAGATTCTATTGGAGATAACTCAGATGATGATAGTGATAACGATGGTTACACTGATATGGACGAATCGTTATTAGGTACAGATCCATTACTTGCTTCTGATTATCCTGCTGATATGGATAATGATTTTGTTCCGGATGCTATAGATAATGATCTTGATGGAGATGGAGTTCCTAATGATTTTGACAATGCACCTGAACTATATAATCCAAATCAAGAGTTTGTTGATAATGATCAGAATTTTGTTGAAATTATTTCACCTACCTTCTTTACTCCTAATGGAGACGGTAAAAATGACTTATGGGTAATAGATGAATTACAACGATATCCAAATAATCAAGTCTGGCTCTATGACACATCAGGTAATTTGATTTTTAATCAGCTAAATTATAATAATGACTGGGATGGCACTAACAATGCTGTTCCTGTTCCAGAGGCGTCCTATCTATTCTTAATTGACATAGATGGTGATCAAGAAACAGATATGCAAGGTTGGATATATATAGCAAGATAAAATTGAATAAAACTTTATTAATCTTAGTACTATTCTTAGCTGCTTTTTATGATTTAAAAGCACAGCAAGAGCCCTTGTTATCAGCTTTTCATACCCAAATGAATTTGGTTAACCCCGCTTTTGCAGGGCATAAACAAGGGTCTGAAATAGGCATAACTTCAAGAAACCAATGGGTCTCTATTGAAAATGCTCCTAGGCGACAGTTCTTAACGTTTTCTTCAGAAAGAAAGAATAATATAGGTTTAGGAATCTCTGTAATATCCAACAAATTTTTTGTTGAAAAATCAACGAGTTTTGCCGTTGATTTTTCATATAAGCTTAGTCTTGCAAATGATGCCAAAATTCTTTTAGGAATTAAAGCAGGATCTGATTTTTATACTTTAGATACGGGAAATTTAACGAATTTTTCTGATGACCCTGGTATTGAAAATTTTAGTTCCTTCAAACCAAATTTGGGTGTTGGAGTTTCTTATTTTTCTGAAAATCTGTGGATGTCAATTTCTGTGCCAAAACTATTTTCAGACAGGGAGGACGACTCATATTTGCTTTTGCCCTCTTCCAACATTAATTTATACCTCGCGTTAGGTGGTAAGTTAGATATCAGTGATAATATTACTCTGAAATCTAACTTTATTTATAAAAGTAACAAGATCGATAATGTTGGAATACTAAACGCGCTTGTTGGTATAAATGCAATAGACTTTGGTGCGGTGTACAAAACTTCCAACAATTTTGGCTTATTAGCTTTCTTCAAACTTAAGAACTTCAATATTGGTTATTGTTATGAAGTTCCCAGCTCAATTCAATCAACTAATCTTGGAGTAAAGACACACGAAATTACCTTAAGAATGAGTATTGGAAATGGAGGACAGCCAATTGAAGTTGAGAAAACGGAAGAAGAATAGGTTAAATTTCTTTACAATCACACTTTTCTTTACCAAGAGTTTTTGCTCTCTTTAAAGTAACTTTATAAATTTTACCCTTAGCCAACGAGCAAAAATCGCTGAAATCCTTACAAGGTCTTGTATAATAACATTTTAATTTAGGATTCGAGCAGATGTAAACGTTTTGATTTTGTTCGATAGTGTCTTTTTTCACAAAAGATGAGAAAAACATTACGCTAAGAACACTTAAAATTATTTTTTTCTTCATAATTAAACTTTTAAAACCCCTTAAACTCAGATGAATCTATATTTTTTAAATATAATAAATTAAACTCTTTCATTTATATTATACACTAAAATTGTTCAATATTACTCTTTTATTTTTTACTTTTATGTTGAATTTTAATAGATACTTATGGCTTTTGACATTTAAATTATAAACATATTTATAACCGTCTTCGAGATCCCCTAGATTTTAGCTTTAAAGTTAACCGTTAAGCCGCTTACAGCAAACGAAAAGGTTTCATTTTCTCACTTATGACAGATATGATACAACAGGTAAAACTTTTCAAATAGGCGATCATTGAATATTTTGGTTAGGGCGCAAAATCTATTTTATTTAAAGTAAAACGATATGACCTCCTAGGTAATCTATCCTCTCTTATAAGTAATTAATGAAGTTCATTTAGCTAATCATACTACATCTAAATGTTTGATAGCTGAATTCAAATCCTCCTCAAACTCGTTCGACCTTTGTCCTGTCAGCTCTTGGAAGATAAGAAATGTAGATCTCATATTCTGTTTCAGAAAAAGGATTAAAAAATGATTATATTGTGAAAATAAAAAGATTAAATGAGGTTATTTTTTTTACTTTTTTCATTTGATTAAATAAATCTTTTAAATTTGATATGATCACTTTAGGGGTAGAGACATTTTATCTAAATCAAGATCATTAACAAAGAAAGTAAAATACCACCTAGTGTAAAGTAAATAGCTTTTTTGAAAATCTCGGTTTGAGGTAGAAACATCCAATAGGCAGAAAACACAAAAAAGAGTAAAGCAATACCAAAAAATACATTTAAAAAGTACAGTGGTGTGGACGAGGTAGCTTTATGCATTTTTTCAATTAATCCAAGTATTTTAGGGGGCTTCATTTGAATATACTTAATCTCCCCTGTTACTTTGTTGTATTCAATGTTTTTCGCTCCTCGTATCATTGGAGGTTTTTCTAGATCTTTTTCTATGTTTTTTTCAACAACTACCTCTTTTTTGAAATAATCCTTATCTCTAAAGGTTAAAGTAATTCCACTTAAAGCATACATGAACATGATACCCGCTAAAAAAAAGCCTAAGTATCTATGGTAAACTCTAATTTTATTACTGAGTTCTCGGTTGTTTAATTTCATTTTTAAATTATTTCTAAAACGTTCCTCAAAAAAACAAAAAATAATTTGAACGCTGTAGCGTCTTGAACAACAATATTGATTTAGTTTTCGGCAGTGTATTAAGATTTTAAATATTCTGCCCGTATAATTTTAGCGGTTTGATGATTTCCTGAATGATGCCAGCCCGGAGGATAAAAAATATATTTAAATTTATTTATAATTCCCGGAGCATAAAAGACATCTTTACTAAGATTTATTATTTCTCCAAAATAGACATCAATAAAATTCCCGGATTTTATTTCACGTGTAACTCCATATTCAATTTCTATGGTGTTATCTTCTTCTTGATAGGTTCCAAAAATACGATCCCAAAAGTTCAATAAATTACAATAATTCGTGTCCAAATAAAGAGGGTTTTTAGCATGATGAACGCGGTGATGAGAAGGCGTTAGAATGAATTTATTTAAAAACCCTAGACGTGCATCTTTCATTAAATTTTCTCCTATATGGATGAAGGCACCATAGGTACCATCAATAAACATTATGGTAAAAAGCATTTCAGGACTAAGCCCCATTATTATACAAATTGAGGTCCGTATAAAATTAGCATAAGGACCTTCCAAAAAGAAGTGCGCATGGGAGACACTAAGATTCATCTCCTCTGGAGAATGGTGCGTAGCATGTAAACACCAAAAAAGGCGAACTTTGTGAGCGAGAAAATGATAAATAAAATGAGCAAATTCCCAAATTATGTATCCATAAATAAACCAATACCAAGTGTTTGAAGTTTCAAAGATGGCGAAGGGCTGAAGAAGTCCTATGCACAACGCAACCATTCCTATGGAAATAAATCTCCCCACAATTCGATTAAATAAATAAATTAAGAAAATGACTTTATAGACCTTTGTTTGAGGTTTTTTATAAACAAATCCTAGGAATAATTCTAAGAACAATAACAATGGAATTACAGGGATTATGAGCGCAACAATACCGTCATAGGTTAAAAATTTATCAAATTCATTTGTTTCTAATATGCTGAGAAATTGATTGACACCAAAAAAGCCAACAATTTCATTCCAAAGATTATTTAATACTTCCATATTTTATATTGTAATTGATACTAACAAGATAAAAATTTATTTAAACCTCTGCACATCAATTTTGTCTAAAGACAGAATCAATTAAATAGCCACAAGCTTATGTACAAATTTTATTCATAATTTTACTAAAAGATTAAGCAGAATATCTATGAAGTCTTTTTAACCATAAAAAGTTTGATAAAATTGTTTTACGAGCTATTAAAAAATTACTTTTTAAACACATAATGACTAATACAAAATCACTAAAAAATCTACGTAAGTGGATTTTATTTTTCCTTGGAATTACCATTCTATTCGTCTCTTTTAAATTTTCACAATCCATTGCTAACGCAAATACTCCAGACCGAAAAGAGGGTAAGAGCATTGTTAAAGAGGTTTACACCCGTGAGGTTACCAATGGCAGTTATCAAGTTCAGATTCCATCAAATGGTATTTTACAGGCCTATCGAAGAGTTAGTTTAACGTCTAGAGTTCAGGGATTGATGCAGACGATCAACCCCTTGTTCAAGGTGGGTCAGAAATATAAGGCAGGGCAAACATTAGTGAAAATTGATGCTTCAGATTACAGTGCAAACGTGAAAGCTCAACGTGCATCTTTGTACAACCTAATCACTTCTGTTCTTCCAGATTTACAATTAGATTTTGCGGAAGCCTACTTGCAGTGGAGTCAATTTTTAAAGGATTTTGACATAGAAAAACCAACACCTCCACTTCCTAAAATGAAAGAGAACGTACGTCTTTTTGTTTCAGGGAGGGGAATAATTTCCTCTTATTATGCGTTGCAAAACCTAGAGCAGAATCTTCAGTATTATACATTAAAAGCTCCTTTTGATGGAGTTTTAGTCAGTGCTAATATGACTGAGGGATCTTTGGTTAGACCAGGACAGCAACTAGGAGAGTTTATTGCTGTAGACCAATATGAGTTAAAAGTCTCACTCCCAAAATCATATATTCAAAAAATTAAAGAGGGCGCCAAGGTTACTTTAAATTCTATTGATTCAAATCAAGCATATACTGGCACAGTAGCAAGAATAAATGCTAAAGTCAATACACAAACCCAATCTGTAGAGGTTTTTATACGAGTAAGCAATCCAGAGTTGAAGGAGGGTGTGTTTTTAGAGGCAAGTATCAACGCTACTACTTTTGATGAAGTTTTTGCAATTGATCGCGGTTTACTCAATGGGGAACAAGAATTATTTGTTGTTAAAAACAATATACTTGAATATAAAAAAGTACAAGCCATACATTATACGGAGACTCTTGCTTATGTCAAAGGCCTAGAAAATGGTGAGCTGATTATTGCACAACCTTTGATAGGAGCATATAGTGGCATGGAAGTAATCCCAACAGTTTTAGCAATTGAAAACTAAAACAGGATGAGAAAAATTATAGATTATTTCATAAAATACCATGTAGCTGTTAACATTGTCATTTTAGCCTTTTTACTTTTTGGAACGATTGGTGTACTCTCATTAAAATCTTCTTTTTTCCCGCTTTCTGAATCACGTATCATTCAAATTTCGGCAATATATCCTGGAGCATCTCCATTGGAAATGGAGGAAGGAGTTGTTTTGAAAATTGAAGATAACTTAAAAGGGCTCATTGGAGTAGAACGTGTTACCTCTGTTTCCAGAGAAAATTCTGGTAATATTACTGTTGAAATTGAAAAGGGAAGGGACATCAACTTCATGCTCTTAGAGGTCAAAAACGCTGTTGATCGTGTTCCGAGTTATCCCACAGGAATGGAACCATTAGTAGTTTCAAAAAGGGAGGAGATTCGATCAACAATCAACTTTGCACTGGTAGGTGAAAACATTTCTCTTTTAAGTTTAAAAAAGATAGGGCGACAAATTGAAAATGATTTAAGAGCAATTGAGGGAATTTCTCAAATTAATGTTACAGGATATCCAGATGAGGAAATTGAAATAGCGGTGAATGAAAGTAAGCTTTTAGCATATGGATTGAGCTTTTCTTCAATTGCACAAGCGGTAGCAAAATCCAATATTATTATAACTGGAGGGCAAGTTAAAACAGATGCAGAAGAGTTTTTAATTCGTGCTAATAATAAATTTTATTATGCAGATGAGTTGTCAAATATTGAAGTTCGAGGACTACCCGATGGGACTAAAATTTATTTGAAAGACGTTGCAGAAGTGAGAGACAGATTTTCAGAAACGCCCAATAGAACTTTTATTGACAATAATATCTCTGTAAATATTTCTGTAAATTCTACCAATTCTGAAGACGTTATATCCTCAGCAGAGGCTGTTAGAAATTATATTGAAAAATTCAATATTGAGAATACTAATATCAACATTCAAATTTTGAATGACCAGTCTGTAGTATTAACAGAAAGAAACAAATTATTGATAGAAAACATTTTTCAAGGAATGCTTTTAGTGTTGCTATTTTTGTCTCTTTTTCTCAATTCAAGATTGGCTTTTTGGGTTGCATTTGGGCTTCCTGTTTCATTTTTGGGAATGTTCATTTTTGCTCCGTTATTTGGAGTAACTGTTAATATCCTATCTACATTTGGAATGATCATCGTTATCGGGATTCTTGTGGATGATGGAATTGTGATTGCAGAAAATATATACCAGCAATATGAAAAAGGGAAGAGTCCTTATCGTGCAGCAATAGATGGTGTATTAGAAGTAATTCCCCCAGTTGTTTCCGCAATAATAACGACTGTTTTAGCCTTTTCTTTATTCTTGTTTTTAGACAGTCGAATCGGTGAGTTTTTTGGAGAAGTATCTGTAGTGGTAATATTGACACTTGTCATATCTCTAATAGAAGCTCTAATTATATTACCCGCTCACCTAGCAAATTCAAAAGCTTTAGTTTTAAAGAAGAAAAAGCCTAAGACTTTGATCGCAAAAGGATTTTCTAAATTAAGGGAAATTAATAAGCTTGGAGATAAATTCATGCAGTCCATGCGTGATTTGGTATTTGTCCCCGTATTGGATTTTTCCCTGAAGAATAGAATGCTTATCCTTTCCCTTTTTATAGGCGTTTTAATGTTAACAATTGGTTCTTTTGGGGGTGGAATTATTAGAACTTCATTTTTCCCTTCTATTGCTAGTGACCGAATTCAAGTTACTTTAGTAATGCCCAATGGAACAAATGAGAAAATCACAGATTCCATTATCAGTTTGATTCAAGTTAAATCAAAAATTGTTGAAGAGGAGCTCACAGAAAAATATTTAAAGGGATATGAGAAAAGCCTTTTTGTTAATTCAATTAAAACTCTTGGAAATGGAGCTTCACGTGCAACTCTGACAATCAATTTACTTCCTGGGGAACAACGCCCAGACATTTTGAGAGCAAATTTAGTTTCAACGCGACTAGCCGAACTTGTAGGGCCAATAATTGGAGTCGAAAGTATCGTTTATGGCTCAGGATCAAATTTTGGGGGAAGCCCAGTTTCCGTCTCCTTTCTGTCCAATAACATACGTGAATTAAAAGCTGCAAAAAATGAGCTCAAGCAGAACATGCTTTCTAATGACCAATTGAAAGATGTTACAGATAATGATCCTGCGGGAATTAAGGAGATCAGTCTTAAGTTAAAGCAAAATGCATATCCTCTGGGTATTGACTTACAATATTTAATGAGTCGAGTTAGAGCTGGATTTTTTGGTGTACAAGCTCAAAGATTTCAAAGAGGTCAAGATGAGATTCGTGTTTGGGTGCGCTATAAAAAAGAAGATAGGTCTTCTATTACACAGCTGGAGGATATGAAGATTGATTTACCCAACGGGCAACTAGTTCCGCTTAAAGAAATTGCAAGCTTTGCAATTAAAAGAGGGGATGTATTAATTAATCATTTGGATGGTAGGAGAGAAATTCAGTTATCCGCAGATTTAAAAAATGCTGAAGAAACTTCTGCCACTGATGTTATGACTGAACTCAGGACTAAAATTATTCCTTTAATTCAAAAAAAGTATCCCTCTGTAAGTGCCTCTTATGAAGGTCAAAATCGTGAAGCTAATAAATTAGCAGCCTCCCTAAATATTGCAGGTCTACCCATATTAATTCTCATCTACATGACCATAGCATTTACATTTAGAAGTTTTTCACAACCTATTCTTCTATTCTTACTCATACCCATTAGTTTTACTGGCGTAGCCTGGGGACATTGGATTCATGGTTTCCCTGTAAACATAATTTCACTATTGGGAATAATTGCCTTGATCGGTATTATGGTAAATGATGGATTGGTTTTGATTGGTAAGTTTAATAATAATTTGAGGGAAGGATTGACATTCAATAATGCGCTTCTTAATGCAGGGAAATCTAGATTTAGGGCTATATTTTTGACTTCTGCAACTACTGTAGCAGGATTAACCCCTTTGATTTTAGAAAAAAGTAGACAAGCACAATTTTTAAAACCCATGGCGATTACAGTTTCTTATGGTATTGCTTTTGCAACACTTTTAACCTTGATAGTACTCCCTATTTTCCTTTCCCTTAATAACGAAATGAAGGTGTATGTCAAATGGCTTATTACGGGTGATTTCCCATCAAAAGAGTCCGTAGAACGTCCAATAATAGAAGCAGAAGATAAAAAGAAAATTACTGCGGGTGAACTTTCAAATAATGAAGCAGAATGAAAGGATTTATAGTATTCATTTTAATAAACCTGGTTATTTACCCACTTTTGGGACAACAGACAATTTCAAAAGAAGAAGCATTAGAGATTGCTTTAGAGAAAAATTTTGGGATTCAAGTTTCTAAAAATAATCTAGAGATCTCAAAAAATAATAGTAGCCTTCTTAACTCTGGATTTTTACCTACAATCTCCCTTAATGGAGGTTCAAATTTCACCTCTTCAAATTCAGAAATAGCATTCCCAGGACAAGTTTTAGAGGACGGTTCTCCACGGCCTAATTTGAATTTAGATGACCAGGAGTCTCAACGATTTAATGGAGGAGTCAATTTAAATTATACACTTTTTGATGGCTTAGGAAGAAAATTCACCTACAAAAGATTGAAAGAGCAATATGCTTTAAGTGAATTGCAATTGCGAGAAACAATCGAGTTTACAATAATACAATTGTATAGTGTATATTTTAATGTGGCCCAACTCACAGAGTCTAAATCAATTTTTAAGCAAGCCCTAGAAGTTTCTAAAGAACGCGAAAGTAGAGCTGAGAGTGCTTTTAAATATGGGCAAACGAACAAACTTGCTGTTTTAAATGCTCAAGTAGATGTGACCAATGACAGTATCAGTGTGTTGGAAATCACCCAACAGTTAGATAATGCAAAGCGCGACTTAAACTTGTTGCTTAGTCAATCTATGGAAAATAAATATTCGGTATCAACCCAAGTTGATTTCGTTTCTGAAATACAGATTGAAGCTTTATTAGAAAATGCGGCAGCGTATAATGTAAGTTTATTGAAGCAAAAGCAAAACACACAAATCAACTCTTATGACCTCAAAGTCAGTCAGTCTGGATATCTACCCTCAATAGGTTTGGTAGGCTCTTATGGTTGGAATTTAAATCAAAGTCCTGCTTCTGCTTTTTTCCCAGGGACAAATAATAATACTTATTCTATGAGTTTTGGAGCAAATTTAAGTTGGAACTTATTTGACGGTGGAAGATCAATTACGCGGGTCAAGAATGCAAAAATTGCAGTAGAGAATCAAAAAATTCTGACCGATGAAATCCAACTCACTTTTGAGCGTGATTTTTCAAATGCGTTACAGAGTTATAAAAATGCAAAGATGATATATAGCATTCAAGAAAAGCAAGTAGAAACAGGATCCTATAACTTTGAGCGCTCTCAAGCGCAATATAATTTAGGTTCGATCACTGCTATTGAATTTAGACAAGCTCAGATCAATTTAAGGAATGCTCAAAATCAATGGACTCTTGCAAAATATCAAGCGAAATTAGCTGAATTAAGACTCCTTCAACTTAGTGGTCAATTATTGAATATCTCATTATAACGGGTATAGAAAAGAATTGGTTAACGGGTTAGATTCTGTTAATTAATGAATTCCAAGAGCATTCAGGATGTGAATTCTAAAATTCTCACTAAAACCTTTATTAATATAACTATACCATGTATTTATTTTATAGTTTTGTGCAGAATTTAAAAACAGAGTTATGGCTTTTGATATTGACATGATTAAGCAAGTTTACAGTCACCTTTCTGACCGAGTGGCTGAAGCTAGAAAACTTACAGGACGCCCTTTAACTGCGACTGAAAAAAATCTTTATTCACACCTTTGGGAATCGTCTGAAAAACGTGCTTTTGTCCGTGGGAGTGATTATGTTGATTTTGCTCCAGACCGAATTGCGTGTCAAGATGCAACAGCTCAAATGGCATTATTGCAGTTCATGCAATCTGGAAAAACAAAAGTTGCCGTTCCTACAACGGTTCACTGTGATCACTTAATTCAAGCTAAAGACGGTGCAACACAAGATTTGAAATCTGCGAACAATACCTCAGCTGAAGTTTTTAATTTTTTAGAGTCAGTTTCTAATAAATATGGGATCGGCTTTTGGAAACCTGGTGCAGGAATTATTCACCAAGTTGTGTTGGAAAACTATGCTTTCCCCGGCGGGATGATGATCGGTACAGATTCTCATACAGTAAATGCTGGTGGCCTAGGAATGGTTGCTATTGGGGTAGGAGGTGCAGATGCAGTTGATGTTATGGCTGATATGGCTTGGGAGTTGAAGTTTCCTAAGTTAATAGGAGTTAAATTAACAGGTAAATTAAACGGTTGGACAGCACCGAAAGATGTTATATTAAAAGTAGCAGGTATTCTTACTGTAAAAGGGGGTACAGGTGCCATAATTGAATATTTTGGTGACGGTGCAGAATCCATGTCTTGTACTGGAAAAGGAACCATTTGTAATATGGGAGCAGAAGTGGGGGCAACTACTTCAACTTTTGGTTATGATGAATCTATGGAACGCTATTTGAGAGCCACAGGTAGAGATGATGTTGCAAATGCTGCTAATGAAGTTAAAGAACACCTAACTGCAGATCCAGAAGTATATGCTAATCCAGAAAGTTATTTTGATCAAGTTATCGAAATCAACTTAGATACTTTAACTCCGCACATAAACGGCCCTTTTACTCCTGATTTAGCAACCCCAGTTTCAGAAATGAGTAAGGTTGCAAAAAAGAATGACTGGCCTTTACAAGTTGAGTGGGGTCTAATAGGTTCATGTACGAATTCCTCGTATGAAGATTTAGCACGTGCCGCTTCTATTGCAAAACAAGCAGTAGAAAAAAAGCTTGTTACCAAAGCAGAATTTGGAATTAATCCAGGTTCAGAGCAAGTTCGTTATACTGCGGAACGTGACGGTTTGTTGTCTATTTTTGAAGATTTAAACGCAAAGATTTTTACTAATGCTTGTGGACCTTGTATAGGACAATGGGCTCGTGAAGGTGCTGACAAACAAGAGCGAAATTCGATTATTCATTCGTTTAATAGAAACTTTTCAAAAAGGGCAGATGGTAATCCTAATACTCATGCTTTTGTAGCTTCACCGGAAATGGTTGCTGCGGTTGCGATTTCGGGAAGATTAGATTTCAATCCAATGACAGATGTTTTGTTAAATCAAGAGGGAGAGAAAGTTAAATTAGATCCACCTACAGGAGTTGAATTACCCCCTTTAGGTTTTGATGTTAAAGAAAACGGGTACTTAGCGCCTCAAAAAGATGGCTCATCTGTTGAGGTTGTTGTAAAGGAAGATTCAGAACGGTTACAATTGCTCTCACCTTTTCAAGCATGGGACGGAAATAATTTGATGGGAGCCAAGTTATTGATCAAAGCTCAAGGGAAATGTACTACAGATCATATCTCGATGGCAGGACCTTGGTTGCGCTTTAGAGGTCACCTTGATAATATTTCTAATAATTGTTTGATTGGAGCAGTTAATGCTTTTAATGAAAAAACAAACTTTGTTAAAAATCAACTCTCAGGTGTTTATGGAGGAGTTCCAGATGTGCAACGCGCCTACAAAGCTGCTGGTATAGACAGTATAGTTGTTGGAGACCATAATTATGGAGAAGGTTCCTCAAGAGAACATGCAGCTATGGAGCCACGTCATTTAGGAGTAAAGGTTGTATTGGTTAAATCATTTGCTCGTATTCACGAAACCAACTTGAAAAAACAAGGGATGTTGGGCGTTACCTTTGCAAATGAATCCGATTACGATTTGATTCAGGAAGATGATACTTTCAACTTTGTAGATTTGGAATTATTTTCACCAGGTAAGCCACTCAACATAGAAGTGCTTCATTCAGATGGGACAACCCATACAATTCAGGCAAATCACACTTATAATGCACAACAAATACAATGGTTTAGAGAAGGTTCAGCCTTGAATTTAATCAAGAAACAAAACGCTTCTTAACGTAATCGTCGCTTTTATAAGTTAAGCCAGTACGTAAGTTTTAGGTTTATAGACCTGAAAACAGGTCCAAATTCTTGGGTATAGTAATTATCATTATACACTAAATAAAGATCTGATAGTGGTGCAAAACGCCATTGAATCCTTGAGTTTATTCCAAAATTATCTGTTAGGTTACTGTATTGAATCAAAGTGGACCAAAATAAATTTTTATTGAGTGTCAATTCAAATTTAGGGCTAATTAGAAATAGATTTGCGGAGGAATAAGGTTTGGGTAATTCAATCCTATTATAATCCCATAGTAAACTAATTACAGCTATAGGTTGAATTCTATAGAGTGCACTTCCCTTATAGGAAAATCGAGTACCATTAAAAAAGGTACCATAGGAAATTTCAGAAGTAAAATTAAATGATTTTGCATATGGAGATAAATAACGTATCCCCCATTCTCCAAAATTATATCCTCTAGAATCAGGAAGTGGAATTCCTCCTACACTTCGAGTAGGGTCAAATGGGCTTGATAAATAAACATATTGAGTTTTAGAATTAAGTTCTAGTTGGGATTGATTTTTAAATTCAAGCTGGTATTGCAATCGAAAGATATGATCCGTTTTTTGATAATCTAAATCCTGCTGAAACCACATTAGATTGAGTAGGTCAATTTGGTGCGAATTGATGTTTCCCTTTTTGGGATAAAAATTTCGAACCATATTAGTTCCAGATTTGAAAACACCGGATCTAGGGATGAATCCAAGGTCAGATCTAAAGTCCTGATCAACGAATACCCAATCTGAAGAAAAACGCCAAATACGTGTGTTATAAACTAAGTTTGCTTGTGCTGATAGATTTCCCTGACGATCATCAGGTTGAATAGATTTGTGTGTGTAAAATTTACCCAGCCATTTATTATTGGCAGAATTTAAATTGTAATCTAAACCAATGACTCGATTGAAACGATTTGTGTCTTTTAAGAAGGCATAGTCTTTAAAGGTTTGTCTATTGACCATAAATAAACCGATCTGAGATTGTCCAAACACTTTGCGCTGCAATGCAAACATGGAATTGTTGTTGGAGGCTATTTGGTTTTGAAGATCCTCTTGATTTTGAATATTTAACACCCCAATGCGCCAATTTTGATCCAGTTTACCACTAAGTCGAATCCCTCCTATAATATTGTTTTGAATTGTATTTCCACTAGGGTCTTTTGCGATACCAATACGTCTCGAAAAAAAAGGTATAGCATCTCTAAAGCTTCCAAAATTTCCAAACAAGTCACCATTATCAATAAAAAACTGTCTTTTTTCGGGAAGAGAAATTTCAAAACGAGTCAGGTTGGTGATTATATCATCAACTTCTACGTTCGAAAAATCAGGGTTTAGGGTGACATCTAAATTTAAACTATTTCCCACAGGAATTTTTAGATCGCCTCCTACAGTTACTTTTTTTGAAATTGGCTCCCCATTGAAATTATTTGATATAATTCCATTTACATAAGGAATCAAATATATAGGCATCTTACTCGCCGGAAGGGGTTCTTCAAAAACAAGCGCTCCATAATACCCTATATTTATCGGAATTTGATTTTGATCTACGTTTGTCCATATACTTCTTTCATTAGACTGTAAATCGTATCTATAAGTTTGAAATCCCCATTTTTGGCTTCCTTCAGGATATTTAATTGAACTAAACGGAATTGCCATTTCAATCACAAATCGATCTTTGAAGCGAATACATTCAGATTGCCATTTGGTATCCCAAGTTAAATTAAAACCATTGATGGCAGCTCCACGATCAGAGATAAGACCCTCTCGTTGAACTCCATAAGCACTTACCCCAAATAGAAAAGCATTTTGACCGTCTCTAAAGGTGTCAAATAAAACGGTAACATTATCATTAGTTCTAGCGCTAAAATCACGCTTGAGAGAACTTACTATAAAATTTTCATCTACAGCGAGTGCCTCAATTCCTATCAATAAATGAGTGTCATTATAAACTATTTTAACAATAGTTTCATTTGTGGACTTTAGTGAATCGGTAGGAAAAAGTTGCCAAAAATTATCAGCACTGTTTGCTGTCTGCCAAAAAGCTTCGTTTAACTTTCCATCCAGCACAATCTCTTGATCAATTTTTTTAACTAAAACAGATCTTTCTGGTGTTTGTGCAGAAATGAAATAAGTAGCTAAACACAGGAATAAAGCAAGGGGCTTAGGCGTAAAAGGGATCGGCATTGATAGGCTAATTATTTAAAAAAAAATCTAATTAGTAGTGTTATATTTTGTTGAATATCGTTTCCAAAGCTCAGTTTGGTGTGTTTCTAGACTGATTTCTCTTCCTTCTATATAAGCCTTATAAATTATATTTGTTCGCATGTCTAAAGCGTCACCCTCTGAAACAAAAAGAGTGGCATCTTTCCCTATTGATAGAGATCCTATGCGTTTCTCAACACCTAATATTTTTGCAGGGTTTAAAGTGATCATTTGTAAAGCAACCTCTTTGTCAATTCCATAGGCAGCAAAGCTACCTGCATAGAAAGGAAGGTTTCTAGTGTACATTCTTTCCATTCTTCCACTTACATCTATACTCACTAGAATTCCAGCTTGAATTAATTGTGAAGCCAGTTTGAAGGATTGTTTTGGATCTTCATCTTCATTGTCAGGAAGACGGTGAGGTCTAGAAACAATAACAGGAATATTAGCTTCTTTTATAAATTTTAGTTGTTCTGGAGACTCATTTCCTCCAACCAAAACAATTTTGTCAATACCCAATTCTTTTAAATAGCTTATTCCATCAACAATTTGCTTTTCATCTGTTGCATGTAGATACATTGTTTTAGTTCCATTAAAAAGCCCTTTCATTGCTTGATAGGGAAGGTGAGCAGGGTTTTGTTTTAGATCATATACTTTAGCATTTTCTACAAATGCCTTGAGTTTTTCAATATTTGAAAGGTAATTTTTATTCACTTTTAATGCAGGATCTTCTCCTAGCCAATATCGACCCCTAGTGTAGGGTCTAGGCCAATTTAGATGAATGCCTTCGTCTGCTTTTATAATGGCATCTTCCCAATTCCATGCATCCATTTGCATTACTGAAGAACTACCTGAGATACGACCTCCTCTGGGGGTTACTTGAGCCGATAATACTCCATTGGGACGCATGCTTTCTACTATTTTAGACTCTGCATCATAGGCAATGGCGGTTCTTACATGCGGCAAAAAATCTCCTAATTCATCCACGTCACTGGTTGCTCTAACGGCATCCACTTCTACTAAACCTAGGGTGCTATTAGTTGCAATAAATCCCGGATAAATATGTTTGTCAGTTGCGTCAACAACAGTATCAAATGCAGGTAGGTTTAGAGAATCTCCTACATAGGTTATTTTTCCATTTTCAAATCCTACTGCACTATTATAAAGGACTGTTCCTTCACCCGTATGAACCGTAGCGTTAACGAATAAAACTGATTTTATTTGTTTACTAGCAGGCGTTTGTTGACCAAAAGCAGGTGCTAATAAAAGAATGTTCAAAAAAGTAATTAAATTTCTCATAATTTTTTAATCTAAAGTTTCACAGGTAAATTCACGTTTTGCTATTTTTTTGGGAGCCTGTGTTTTCGCTCCATTTTCTTTAGCAATAAGCATTTGTCCGATGATTAATTTTTTTTCTTTTTCGATAGCCTCAATTTTACTATCAATAGTTGATGCATCATAATATGTTACCCCTTCTATAATTGTTTTTTCAGCTTTGGCATAAATGGAGAGAGGATGATCGGACCAAAGAACCAAGTCAGCATGTTTACCTACCTTTATACTTCCTACTTTATCGTCTAAGTGAAGTAATTTAGCTGGGTTTAGGGTGACAAACTTCCAAGCATCTTCTTCAGAAATACCACCGTACTTTACTGCTTTAGCAGCTTCTTGATTCAGGCGTCTTGACATTTCAGCATCATCTGAATTGAACGCTACTGTAACTCCTGCATTATGCATTATTGCTCCGTTGTATGGGATGGCGTCTTTAACTTCGTTTTTATAGGCCCACCAGTCAGAGAATGTAGATCCGCCTACACCATGTTCTGCCATTTTATCTGCAACTTTATATCCTTCTAGAATATGTGTAAATGTATTTATTCTGAAACCATAACGCTCGGCGACTTTCATCAGCATGTTGATTTCAGATTGAACATAGGAATGACTTGAGATAAAGCGTTCGCTTTTTAGAATTTCCCAGAGCGTTTCCATTTCAATATCATAGCGGGGTTGTTTAACATTGTTTTTTTGCTTTTTAGAAAGCCCATTATAGTTTGTCCAACGCTGACCATATTCCTTAGCCCTTTGAAAATAATCCACAAAGACCTGTTCTACTCCCATACGAGTTTGCGGGAAACGAGAATAACTACTCCAATTGGATTGCTTTACGTTTTCACCTAATGCAAACTTGATAAAAGGATCTGCCCCTTTAAAGAGTAATTCATCAATGGGGGCTCCCCATTTAAGTTTGATGATTGCAGAACGACCTCCAATTGGGTTTGCAGAGCCATGCAAAATTTGAATGGTTGTAACACCTCCTGCTAAGTCACGGAATAAGCCAATATCATCGGGTTCAATAACATCCTCTATACTTACTTCTGCAGAGGAGTTATGACCTCCTTCGTTTATACTTGATGCTCCCAGGTGAGAGTGTTCATCAATGATTCCTGAGGTAAGATGTTTTCCTGTGGCATCAATTATTTGTGCATTTTTCGCATCAAGATCAGTTCCAACAGCAGCAATTTTTCCATTGATTACCAATACATCTGCATTTTTCAGAATTCCTTCCGCTTCATTGGTCCATACAGTAGCATTTCTAAACAGCATATTTTCTGACTTTGGAAGTTCAGAAAATCCATATGCTTTATTTGGGAATGTTACAGGAACGGGGCTATGATAGCTAGGTTGTTTCTTCCCTTCGTTCTTTTCTTCGTTCTTTTCATTTGCTTTTGCCTTCCAAGCTATTTTATTCCCACTAAAACTAGTTCCTTGTCCTTCGGTTATTCCTTGGTCATTAATTTTAGCATTTAGTTGGGCAAATGTGTTTCCTTTCTTGTCAATTAAAGTAAGATATAACCAGTGGTTACTGTAGCTGCTTTTAGTTTCAAACTTTAGTGAATCTTGTTTTGCTGTTACACTAATTTTTGAAGCACTATTTTTTATTTCTATTTCAAGGGAATGGTCTTGAAAAGCAATTTCATAAGCTCCATCTATATCTTTTATGGTATGCTCTTTAATCACATGGGGCTTTCCTTTTACCCAATTTTCATGAAGTTCTGTTTCGTTATCGAATAGGGGTCCTGAGGTAATAATAAAATTAGCCATCGCACCTTTATTCAAATTTCCTAACAAGGCTTCTTGATTAAGCATTTTTGCAGGTATAGTGGTGAGTGCTTCTAGGGCAGTTTGTTCTGATAGTCCATAAGCCACAGCTTTTTTCAAATGTTTTAAAAAGCTAGAGGTTGCTTTTAATTTGCTTGTGCTCAGAGCAAACGGTATGCCTTCTTTAGCAACTGCGGCTGGATTCATTGGGGCTTGGCTCCAATACCGCAATTGACTTAGATTTATTTTTTTCATAAGAAGAGGGTCTGCTGCATCGTATGCTTCAGGAAAATTAAGAGGCAAAATCAGTTTCGCCTGATTTTGTTTTAATTCAGCTAGATATTCATATTCTTGACCACTTCCTACAACCGTAAAATTTAAGTTCATTTCCTTACCAATCTTTACAGCTCTGAGGGTGTTGAGTTTGTCGTCAGCATCAAATATTTTGGGTAAATTTTGATTGCTTATTGCCGCCTCTATAGCGAGGTCTTTATTCTTAGCATTCCCAGCCTTATACCAACTTAAATCATGATAAAATTGACGAACAAGTGCCATAGATCCCATCACAGAACTAGGGTATGATTGATTGGAGGTTAGACTTTTTTTGAAAGAAAAATGTTCTGCTGCTTTGGTATTGATAAGCCTATCGCTGTCTGGAAGTGGATCTCCCAAGGCAACTAGGACACTTGTTCCACGGTGTATGCCATTTGCTCTGTGCGTATTTACCACACCAAAACCAACTTTGCGCAACTGCTCAGCCTCCTTTTTGTTATAGCTATAATCTTCTATACCATTATAATCACTTAGAATATGATCGTTCCAATAGTAGCCGTCTCGACTGGCTTGATACTGCGCGCTTCTTCCCGAACCAGCATTTCTTTTTGGCGTTTGTATTCCAAATGAAGTGTGGACATCTATAAAGGATGGATAAATATACAAACCTGACTTGTCATATATACGAGTGTTTTTTGGAAGCTCAACGTTTGTCCCCACTGCAATAACGGTCCCGTTAAGCTCTAGGAGTGTGGCGTTTTTAATAATATTAGTAGGTGTTAAATATACCGTAGCATTCGTAAATGCTTGGTAATTTAATTCTTTGCTTTTCACCCCACTATTTGTTGGAAAATAATCCTGTGCATTGGCCGTTGCGATTAAGAGCAGCCCAATAATAAAAAATCGATTCATTTTGTGAATTTTAATCTTAGACAAGATAACTAATGAATCGTTTAATTTAATATTTTTAAGTATCAAAATAAATTAAACCTGGGAAAAGTCTGATTGGATCATATTAATTTACTTTTTTGCGACCATTCGCATTACTGTAGTTAAACCATTGTGATGCTCACCTTCTGATAAATGAATCTCTTCTTCTTTCAATATTAAAAATTTATACGACTTAAAATCATTTTTCAATTTCAATTCGTTATATAATTGTGACTCTATTTTTGGCCCACCCACAGCTGGATTTTTCCTTTGATATGAGGAATGATTTGAACTAAAGGCCTCCAGGATTACATGTCCTTCATTTTTTAATAGCCTGGAAAGTAACTCGTGATTTGTATGACGAATTGGATCGGGAAAATGAACATATATCAACCCAATAGCATCAAAAAAATTTTCTGGAAATTCAAGGTCACTTAGTGATGCAACTTGATATTGTATGGAAACATTCTTTTCAGCTGCCAATTTCATGGCTTTTTTATACGCCATCTCACTAAAATCATACGCATAAACTTCCCACCCTAGGGAGGCGGCATAGACAGCGTTTCTTCCCTCACCTTCTGCAGCAAGTAATATTTTGCCTGGAAATAATGTGTCAATTATTTTTTTAAAATAAGCATTGGGTTCTTTACCGTAGGCATAACTTTCTTTACTGTAACGATCTTCCCAAAAATCTTTCATATGGAATATTTATTTTTAATGACGAATTGACCTATTGTGTTGTCATTAGCTGCTCAAAAAAACCACCAATTTCTTTTTCTTTATCTACAAAATGGATTTCTAAAATCCAGTTGCGTTCTTGTCCTTTTTGATCCAACGCCCGCATGTCAATTGTATTTTCTGGATGAATATAGTTTGTTTTGTCTTCTTTTTCTAGACGCTCATGTGGAAAATGCCCTATAAGATGGCCACCAATTTCTCCCCCAAATTCCCATCCATATTTTTGAGCAAGAGTGTGGCAATATTTATAGAGTTCGGCCCCTGTTATTTTTTTTTGTTGTTCAAAATATGCTTTTCCGTCCCACCAAGCTCGTTCTACGTCCTGAGCTAATTTTAATTTGAGGGGATCATTTCCTAGGACATAAGTTCTTCCAAAATCAGCTTCCCAATCTTCAAAAATAGGCCCAAAATCAATAAAGAGAATGTCTCCGGGTTGTAGGGTGAGGTTCTCTGGATTTTCATCATATGGTTTTAAGGTATTTTTCCCTGCCCTTACAATTCGCTTATGCCAATATTTTTCAATTCCAAAGAGCTCAAAAGCCAAAGCAAAAATAGCCGTGTTGATTTCTTTTTCTGTTCTTCCAGAGGCGAGGAGACCATTGGATTCGATTTCTTCAAACAATTTAGCTGCTTTTTTTTCAGCTTCGATTAGCTGTTTTTTAGATTGATTCATTGCCTAGCTATATTCACTTAGTTGTATGTAAACAAATTAAGCCTTTTTTAGATATCCGTAGACAAAAAGCAAGAATAAGAAAATAGTTGAAAACAATATTTCAATTGGAATTGATTGAATATAGATGAAGAGATTTATTAATTGAAGTAAAACAAGCACTCCACCTCCGAGTAATAACTTTTTAATGATAATTGTTTTTTCATTTTTAAGCAAAAAGAAGATAAAAGCTAAAACAATAGCATAAGTTCCAAGAAACTTCAAAAAGATCGAACCAGATTCAATTACTTGTGGATCATTACCAAAGAGGTCTGAAACCACAAAATCACCCGCAAGGGAATAAAAAATTCCTTGAAATAAAAGTAAAGCAATTGATAGTAACAATATTCTTTTAGGGGTCATTTTTATTTAACAATAATATGACTTTTTTTAAAAAAACCATATACTCCAAGTATTACACACGAAAAATTTAATGCCAAAAGAAAAACAGGCGGTTTTATGTCAAAGAAAAAGTAGTTAATTGAAATATGTACTAACAGAATTCCAACGGAGATGGCTATTCCTACGCATACTTTTTTAAGTATAATTTCTTCTTCATTTCTAAATATTAAAATAAAAAGCCCAACGCCTATTTTATAAGCTCCAAAAGGTTTTAAAGCACTTACTGATGCTTCCAAAACCATAATAGGTGTACCTACATTAAATTCTTTAACAATTATCTGACCAAAAAAATACAAGAATAATCCCTTCGTAATACTCCAAAAAGACAGAATAAACAGGATTAATTTCAAATTCATCTATAAATATTTAAAATAATAAATTTATTTTAAATATTACATGCAATATTAATAGTAATACTATTGTATATTTGCATTTTAATGGAACATCTAAAAATAAATATCGCTGTTGATCCTACCCTTTTTATAAAAGACCCTGAGTCTAGTGAATTAGGGAAAAAAATTGTAGGTGAAGGAATTGAGATGATCAATTCGATTGGTTATGAGTCTTTTACCTTCAAAAAATTAGGGAAGGTGATTGGTTCAAATGAGAGTTCTATTTATCGCTATTTTGAAAGTAAGCATGCCTTGTTGGTGTATCTTGTGAATTGGTATTGGAGTTGGATTGAATATAAGCTCGTCTTCAACACAACTAATTTGAATAATCCAGAGGAAAAACTTTATAAAGCGATTCAATTATTGGTTGAGGATATTAAAGAAGATAATTCGTTTTCCTACATCAATGAAATACTTTTAAATAAAATAATAATTTCTGAAGGGTCAAAAGCATATTATACAAAAGAGATTGACATAGAAAACAAAAAGGGGTATTATACAACCTACAAACGTTTAGTTCAACGCATCAGTGATTTTGTCTTGGCCATTGAACCAAAATATCCCTATCCCCACATGTTAATTTCTACTATGATTGAGGGAGCGCATTTCCAGCGTTACTTTTCAAAACATTTACCCTCATTGACCGATACGGAAAGAGGTAAAGATACGATTGTCAATTTTTATACTGAATTAATTCACAAGGCCATCCGATGAGTTCATTTACCTCTTTTACTTTTTTGGTGCACTTTTTTTTATTGGTAGGTGTCTTTATGAATTCACTATGCATCCCAATATACCAAAGTATTCGTTTTATCAATGACAATACATTTGAGATAGTAGAGAATAATTGGATGGAAAATCAGGAGGAAGAAGATGAAGATAAGCGAGAAAAAAAGGAAAACAAAAAGATAGAGTATCAAATAACCCTTCAAAACAAGAATTATTTTTCAGGAAATTCAAACTCTTTGTTTGACGTTGCGACAAGAATAAATTATCAATTCCAACTTGAAATTCCATTTCCGCCTCCAGATACTAGAGTTTAAACGAAGTATCCGACCCTTTAGGACTTGGATTTCATACTTACACAAAGTTTTCAAAATATTTAATAATTAAAATTAAACTATTAAAGCGTATGCTTTGATGGTAACTTAAATCAATATATAAATGAATAGTTCAAATTTTTTAAAAAATTTAAAAGCCGATTTACCGGCAAGTATTGTTGTCTTTTTCGTTGCCCTACCTCTTTGTTTGGGGATTGCCTTAGCAAGTGGAGCTCCCTTATTTTCTGGCCTAATAGCAGGAATAGTAGGAGGCATTATTGTGGGTGCTTTGAGTGGCTCTCAAATTGGTGTAAGTGGTCCCGCAGCTGGATTGGCTGCAATTGTCCTTACGGCTATTGGAGCGCTAGGAGGGTATCAAAATTTTCTTCTTGCCGTGGTTTTGGGAGGAGTAATTCAAGTGTTGTTTGGATTCCTTAAAGCAGGAATTATCGGGTATTATTTTCCATCTTCTGTTATTAAAGGTATGTTAACTGGTATAGGAATTATTATTATCTTAAAACAGATTCCCCATTTTTTTGGGTACGATTCCAATCCTGAAGGTGATTTTTCTTTTTCACAAGTGAATGGAGAAAATACATTTTCAGAAATTTTTAATGCGATTAACTTCATCAGTCCGGGAGCTTCTCTAATAGCGGTCATAGGCTTAATTATTCTCTTGCTTTGGAAAACGGTACTTTCTAAAAAGGGAAAGTTTTTTACTTTAATTCAAGGACCTCTGGTCGCTGTGGTTGCAGGGATTGTTTATTTTATTTTTACAGAGGGAAATTCCTTTTGGGGAATCTCTAAAGATCATCTTGTCAGTGTGCCTGTTCCTGAAAATATGAGTTCATTTTTAGGGCAATTTATGTTGCCAAATTTTGGAGCGATTACCAATCCTCAAATTTGGGTGACTGCATTTACAATTGCTTTAGTTGCTAGTTTGGAAACGTTACTTTGTGTAGAAGCTACGGACAAACTAGATCCTGAGAAAAGAGTAACACCCACTAATCGAGAGTTATTAGCCCAAGGAGCAGGGAATATCATTTCTGGGATGATAGGAGGACTTCCTGTAACGCAAGTAATTGTAAGAAGTTCCGCAAATATTCAATCGGGAGGAAAAACTAAATTGGCAGCCATTGTTCATGGTTTTTTATTGCTGATTTCGATTCTTTTAATCCCCACACTTCTAAATAAAATCCCTTTGTCTGTATTAGCTTCTATCCTTTTACTTGTTGGGTATAATTTGGCAAAGCCCAAGCTGTTTTTTACAATGTATAAACTTGGTTGGAAACAGTTTGCCCCCTTTGCAGTCACCGTAATTGGAATTGTTTTTACAGATTTATTAATTGGCATTGCGTTAGGTCTTGCGGTAGGTGTTGTTGTTATCCTAATTAAGAGTTTTCAAAATTCTCATTTTTTACATATTGAAGATGTTAGCAATAGAAAACATAAAATTAAGATGACTTTAGCTGAGGAAGTAACCTTTTTTAATAAAGGAGCTATTTTAAAAGAATTAGACGGTCTTCCTAGAGACACATATTTAGAATTAGATGTTCGCAGTACGCGATATTTAGATCATGATATAATAGAAATACTTGAAGATTTTTCAGAAAAAGCAAGAAACAGAAATATAGACATTAAAGTTATATCGGAATACCAAACTGTTGAAAATCCAGAGAGTTTTATTCAGTTTTTTAGATTAAGAAAGAAAACAGCTTAGTACACTTAAATGAATGATATATATAAGCCTGATTATAGATTATTGGTAGTTTTTGATCAAAGCAAAGAGTCATTTCTGGCTTTGCAAAATGCAATTGAATTAGCAAAGACAATCAATGGTGCTATTGACATCTTAAGCATAAGTAAATGGTCAAAGGTTATTAAAACAGAAAATCAAGTTGCGCTGTTAAGAAATCTTGAAGAGAACCAACAAAGGGTAAAACTAAAAACGCAGAAACTTATAGATAGTATCACTGAAATTGAAAATCTAGCTCTTATATACTCCTATACTCATGGAAATGTTATTGAAGAAACGCAAAAACATATAGCAATAACAAGTCCAGATATTGTTGTAATCGGGAGGCAAAAGAAGAAATTCTCAAGTTACTTTGATACTCGAAATATTGATCAACTTAGGAAGGGCTATAATGGATTCCTTTTGCTTGCAGGCGAAAAAAATAAAAAAGCAAAGGATCAATCAATGCGATTAGGTTTTCTTGATGAGAAAGAGGTAAGCCGTGCTTCAGAATTAATTCAAACACTGATCAGAAAAGCCATACCTACGTTAAATGTTTTTACCATATCTAATAAGCAAAAAAAAGTTGTTGAAACAAAAGAAAAAATGGTGTTCTATGAATTTGATAAAAATGATATTGTAGACTCAACAATTTCGAATTATATTCAGAAGAACAAAATTGATCTGATGTGTGTAAAATGGAACGACCCAGATCAATCTCTAACAAAAAAAATAATTATAAAAACGGAAATCCCTATATTATTAACCAATTAAAATTTAAAATTATGAAAGCACAAACTAAAGAAATGCAATCTCAAATGACTCCTAATTCTTCTTTGCAAGAACTGAAAAACGGAAACCTACGTTTTACTGGAAAAAGTGCCCTCAACCGTGATTTGATGCAACAAGTAAATGAAACAAGTACAGGGCAGTTTCCCTATGCGACAGTCCTTAGTTGTATTGATTCAAGAGTTTCGTCTGAATTAATTTTTGATCAAGGAATTGGGGATATTTTCAGTGTTAGAATTGCAGGAAATTTTGTAAACGAAGATATTCTTGGGAGTATGGAGTTTGCTTGTAAATTGGCAGGGACTAAGTTGGTAGTTGTCCTGGGACATACAGCTTGTGGTGCTGTAAAAGGAGCTTGTGATCATGCACGTCTTGGAAATTTAACTGCTCTAATTAATAAAATTGAACCTGCAGTAGCTGCAGTTTCTGAACCACAAGATGAGACGTTAAGAAATTCAAGTAATATAGATTTTGTTAATGAGGTAGCTGCTAAAAATGTACAAATGACCATTGATAATATACGTTCAAATAGTCAAGTTTTAGCTGAAATGGAACAACAAGGAGAGATTAAAATAGTAGGAGGGATGTATGACATCAAGACTGGAGGTGTTACGTTCTATGAGTAATTAATTTAAAAGCTGAGTAGGATGAATCATATGCTGTTGATAAACGATGAAATATATAATATTGGACATTAATTGTACCTTTACTTAGAACTGTTATAATTTATAAAACAAACACCTTTCACCATGAATCATAAGCTATTTTTAATTCTATTCACACTTTTTTTTACTATTCAATTTTCCTCAGCTCAATATGAAGGCTATACTTCATCTAGATGGGAGAATCAACAAAAAGTAGAAGAACAGTTTTTTGAGTTACAAGATCGCACTACATTTAAAAATCATCTTAAGCAGTTAACATTGAGGCCGCATGTAGTTGGAAGCGAAGCTAATACTGTGGCTAGGAAGTATATTGTTTCTGTAATGCAAAATGCTGGGCTTAAGGTCAAGGAGTATCCTTATGATGTTTACCTTCCTAAAGAACCAGGAACTTCGCTAATTGAGATCGTTACCCCTACCCGAAAAGTACTCAACCAAAAGGAGGACATACTTGAGGGAGATCCCTTTTCGAAAGATTTATCGTTATGGAAAGGATGGAATGCATTTTCTGGAAGTGGAGATGTTACGGCAGAAATTGTATATGCTAATTATGGTAGAAAAGAAGACTTTGAAGAACTTAAGGCACTTGGAGTAGATGTTAAAGGGAAAATTGTGCTGGCTCGTTACGGTGGAAACTTTAGAGGCTTTAAAGCAAAATTTGCTGAGTCCAACGGAGCTGCAGGACTTATTATTTATACTGATCCCAAAGATAGTGGCTTTACTAAAGGCCTTGTTTATCCTGAAGGACCTTATTATAATGAAAGTACCATTCAAAGAGGTTCTTTACTTACTACAGATTTTACAGGAGATCCATTAACACCTTTTGAACCAGCTTTGCCGTTGAGCGGTAAACAAAAAGTAAAACGCCTAACGCCTGCAGAAGCTCAATTTCATACTATACCGGTAACACCTATAGCTTATGGTGAGGCAGAAAAAATATTGGGACAGATGAAAGGAAAGCCCGTTCCACAAAGATGGCAAGGGGGTCTTCCCTTTACCTATCGATTGGAAGGAGGAGAACAATTAACAGTAAGATTGAAGGTGAATCAGAAAATTGATTTTGTGAGAGCTACGAATGTGGTGGGAATGATTAAAGGTAGTGAGGCACCAGATGAGTGGATTATTTTGGGGAGTCATTATGACGCTTGGGGCTTTGGGGCTACAGATCCAAATAGCGGGACTGCCATGTTACTTAGTTTAAGTGAGACGCTAGGCAAACTTGCAAAGAGTGGCATACCCCCTAAAAGATCTATTTTAATTGCGCATTGGGATGCTGAAGAACATGGAGTAATTGGTTCCAGCGAATGGGTTGAACAAATGCGAGATGAACTAAATGCTAAAGGGATTGCCTATATGAATTTTGACGGAGGGGTTTCAGGAAAAAATTTTGGAGCTTCTGCTGCCCCCACTTTAAAAAATACAGTCATTGAAGCTTCTAAAAAAGTGAAGTATCCCTATACGGATCAAACTTTGTTTGAATTTTGGAAAAAAGACAATCCTATAGAGCCAAAAATAGGGAACTTAGGAGGGGGTTCAGATCATATTGCTTTTTACATGCATGTAGGTGTTCCCTCAATGAGTGGTGGTGCCGGCGGAACCAACCTTTACCATTCTAATTACGATAGCTTCCAATTTTATGAGCAGTTTGTAGATCCAGAATTTCAAATGGGTCCCATGGTAGAACAAATGGCAGGACTTATGGCACTTAGATTGGCAAATGGAGACTTAATCTCGTATAATTTAAATAAATATCCAGCTGATTTGAAGATGCATTTTGATGCTGCTACTGCTAAAATCAAAAAATACGACAAGCAATTTGAAGGTTTTCAAAAAGTTGCTAAGGCAATTGAAACACTTCAAAAAACAAGTGAAAAACTTACCCTTGAAATAGAAATGTTTTTGAATCAGAAGGCATTACCTAAAAAGAAAATATCCAATCTAAATCAGCAACTAATAGGATTAGAGAAAAGTTTTATTTCAGAAAAGGGTATGTATTTTGGATCTTGGTATAAATCGCTTTATGCCTCTTCAGACCCATTTAGTGGCTATGCAGCATGGATTTTACCTGGTCTTGAATATGAAATTGCCCTAAAGTCATCTGAAAGGTTAGAAGAGTGGGAGCAACGGTACGTAAACGCTATTCGTTCTTTAAATGACAAAATGTTAAGAATGAATGCAACGGTGACAGGAGAATAATTTTAGACTACGATGTAGATTATATAATATTATAACCTGTAGACAACTCTAAAAGTAACAAAACGAGGTTGAATAAAAGTTTCCGAACTAAACACCGCTAAATTATTTGCATTATTTCTGACTTGAGAATCAATATTTAGAATGTTTGAGGCTTTCATTTCGTATTCCCACTTAGCATCTTTATCTTTTCTATATGAAAGTGTTGCATCCCAATTTTGAAATGATTGAGGGTCCCCTCCATCTTGGTTTTGAGTGGTATAACTGTAGTTTGTTTTGAATGTAAATTTGTTGACAACAAAGGCATCAAATTCTACAGAGGGTGCTTTTGTAATAAAGGTAGTTTCTCTACTTCCTTGATTGTTATTTACAATACTGTAACGATATGTTAAACTAATATTTGGAGCGACCCTAAAATTAGTCCTAATACCCGGGGTATAGGTTTGGGTAAATCCTTCATTCAACGACTGCTGGCCTTGAATAAATTGATTGATTATACTGTAATTAAAACGAGTATTAAAACTGGTTCTAACTTTTCCAAAAGTGCGTTGAATTCTTCCAAAGACATTAAAGTTCTCATCAGCAAAATTCGAATTAAAGAAAGTGCTGGTTCGAACTACACTTTCAAAATTGGTAAGACTTCGAATTTGATCAATGTTTTTTGAATAGGCTGCTCTGGCAAAAACATTAGTATAGTTAAATAGATTGAAGCTGCTGTAAAGCAAACTAATATTGTGGGACAAAGCATTTTGAAGATCAGGCGCCCCATATTGAATGCTATTATAACTATTGAGTAGTAGACCTCTTGCTAATCGGGTAACGTCTGTAAATTGATTACGCATGTTGTAATTCAAGGTTAAAGATTCTCCTTTTTTAAGCTGAATACGTGTTTCAAAATCTGGGAGAAGTTTAATAAATTTATCTTCTACTTTTTCTCCAAATTGGATGTTTCTATTACCATACGCATGAACTGAAAATCCTGGAGTAACTGTAAATTTCCCTTTTCGAAAACGATAATGAACACCCAAATAAACATCACTAAAATTATATTCTGTATCGTTTGTTGCCAACCCATCATTGAAAGTAGGTGTAGGATCAAAGCGTATCCCTCCGTTTAAGAACTGAAAAATATTGGAATTAAATTGTTGATGGCTTTGAATGGTTCCTAAAGTAAAATTGATGTTGCTTTTAGGATTGATGATATAGTAGTAATCCAATTTGGCATCCAGTTGGTTGGAATTAATTTGTTGTTCTTGACCAAGATTAAAACTAGACAAGGAAGTGTTGAGTCCAATTGCTTCTGCAGTTACATCAAAAGGGTTATTATCTTCGGAATCATTATCGAGTTCAACATTGTAAAAAGGATTTTCATTTTTTAACACATGTTGCGCTTCAAAAGCAAAAATATTATTCTCATCAAGGGTATAGTAATAACTAAAATTTTGATTGATGTTATAGGGGGTTATTTCCTCTACTTGATTGGTGCTCCCAAGAACAGATGAAAAGTTAATTTGTTTCTGTGAATCGTTGGAAACACGAGTGAGAATATCGTAATCAAATTGATTACTAAAATTAGGTTTGTAGGAAGCACTTAGTTTTAATAAGCCTTGATTGGAAAGCTCGGTATTGGATTGTTCCGTACGTTCATTTGGAATTCCCAAATTGGGATTGGTATACTGTGCAAAACTGATTTCGTTAGATAAAATCTGACTGCTATTGAAGATTAGAAACCCACTCAAATCCAGAGATTTCTTTGGTGAATAACTAAAGTTTGCTGAAGCTAACTGATTTTCAATTTTAAGGGCATTCCGTTGTGTAGTTAAAAAATTCAAGCTATTATCTCCCAAATTAATACTTGTTCCACTTCGGGAGCTGGGTCGCGTAAATCCTCCACCAAACCCTCTTATATCTCTTCTTGTAAGGGCTAGCTCACCAATATTATTTACATCACTAATGAAGTTGATACTGTACTTTGGATTGTAATAGAATAACTTGGGCTGAAGTAAATATAATTTATCAACTGGAGAGTCACCCGCCCCAACTGTTACATCGCCAAACCAAAAGCTTTCTTTTCCAGATTTCAACTTTATGTTGATGGCAAAATTATCTTGATTGTTACGAACACCACTGAGTTGTCCTACTTCAGCATAGTTTCTTAAAACCTGTATTTTATCAACAGCGTTAGAAGGGATATTTTTAGTTCCAACTTTTGTATCCCCGTCAAAAAAATCCTTTCCGTTGACCATTAATTTATTGACAACTTTTCCCTCAACTTCAATTTGACCATTTTCATTTATTTCTACTCCCGGGAGCTTGTCTATAATATCCTCTAATTTCCTTTCGGTTCCATTTTTAAAAGAATCTGCATTATAAATTAGTGTGTCGCCCCTTACCACCACAGGCATTTTTACAATAACTTCATCTAGAGCAATATCTGAACGTAAATTATAATCTTTAAGAATGCTGATTTCTTTGGTGCTAATGCTATCATCAATAGTTCTCAGTCCAATGTAGCTAACCTGTATTTTGTATTTGGTGTTTTTGTTGAGGTTGAGCTTATATTTTCCATTCACATCTGTTAAAACATAAGATTCTAAGTCTTTTGTTTTTTGGTTTATAGCAACCAAGCTAGCTGATTCCAAGGGACCTTGTAAACTATCGGTAACAGTACCTTCGAGTTTAATTTGTCCGAATGAAATAAAGCACCAGGCAAATGTGAAAAGGATATATACTTTTTTCATTAAAGAGTTTTAACTTATTGGTTTTAAATAAAGTGAGATTATCCTCTTCGTCTTCCGCGATTGTTTCTCATTTCAAGCATTTTTCCCTGTACGGTCGCTCTGTAGTCCACCTTATTAATTTCTTTTCCTTTATCAGGAGCTTCAATGTTTATTTTTTCTTTAGGATTGATCACAATTTCTGAGCATAAAATAGTAGTATTTCCTGCGCTTACTTCAAGGATCAGTCCAGGAAGTCCCCAATATTCTGCGGGACCGTGTTTTAATGGAATTTGAAGTGTATACCACGCTTCTATTTCGGTCATTTTAATTTCAGCATTTTCTCCTTCAGCATTTTCTTCCGCTAAATCATTCCATGAAAAATTAAACCAATTCAATTCTTCAGAGGGAACAGTTGCAGTGGCTTTAAAGCAAATATATTGCCCTATTTGTTTGGATTCGGAATCCATTTTCCATTCAATTTTTTGTAATTCATCTTTCACTAAAAATCGCTTACCATAAAATTCTTGTGTTTGAACAAGTGATGTTGTATTAATGTTTTTATACTGTTCACCTCTAGCGAAATTGCTTCCCCAAGAATCTGTTGCACCAGAAATTGCATCAACTTTCTCTTCTTCTTTGAAGAGGGATTCTTCTTTATTGAAAGACAAAATATAGGTTTTTTCAAGCCTTCCTTTTAGTCTACTTTGAATTTGTTTTTTTTGTGCTTCACTCATTCTAGATCCCCAGGTGCCTAGGTCCATTCTGGATTTAGAAAAATAATAAGCTTTTCCTTGAAATTCCTGAGTATCGATACTAGGATTAAAGAGTGAAAAGGGTAATGCAATGAGTATGGATAGTTTTAATATAAATAGTCGCATGTCAAATATTATTTTGTTTAACAAATTTACAAAAATAAGAAACACGATATCATAGAAGTTAAAACTTAAATAGGGGTTCTTTTATCACTTGAATTTCATAAAGAGATATACTAAAAAACCCTCCTTAGGGGAGGGCTTTAATTTTATGTTAATATCTCGAGATATTAATGCTTTCTAAATTCACCCTCACTATTGACAGACATCACAACTCTCCACATAACTTGTTTGTAAAAACCTCCTCCCATCAAACTATTTATTTCACTTAGATCGGGGATGGTGGGTGTACTTTTCCAACCGCCATCTAATGCATCACCATAAGTCATGTAAGTGTCTATTGAAAGATAATTCCAATTATAGCCACTACCATTTGGAGATACTACATTAGAAGCTGACCAAAGTTTTTGTGAAGTTTCATTTTTATCCATCATTTTTTTGATGTATTTGCCCCAAATTTTTCCTTGAAGTTCATTCATTTTATTAACGTCCGAGACTTTAGAAAAATTAGTTTTCACGTAATTATGATAATTCCAATCATTATCAGATTCGGTGTGAATTCTATTTAAGAAAACTTGTCCAACTCTTCTTGAGTTAACATTCAACGCACGATTTACAAAAACAGCAGCACCATCACCCATCTGTTTCATCACATTTTGAGATCCCTCTCCAAATGAATTTCCCAGTTGGTCAACATTTTTTTTGCTACCTGCCCCTATATAAAATAGTACGTTTGGTTCGTCGGCACTTCCTCCCATTCGTTCTAGCATAGCCCACCCAGTCATATTTCCTTTTTTGATTTGATCCTGAGCTACTTTACTCCAAAAATGTTCTTCATTTTCTGTCATAACAGCGAGTTCGTCTTCAGGAACATTTCTAAAATCATACATATAGTAGCTTTGTGAATGTGCAAAACCTGCAATCATTATTAATAAGGTTGTAAAAAATTTCATTTTCATTTTAAATTGATTTTTGGTTAATAATATTTTAAAGATATTTAGAAATAATATGACATTCAAATAAAAATTAAATTTGTTTATTTTCCTGCCCCCACAAACAATTATCAATCAATCAGATGAAAATGAATTAATTTTCATTTTCATAACTTTGAAATGTAAAATCAATAATTAAAGTTGACTAAAGTGATTTATTAATTGATATGCTAATAAATATTCAAAAGTTAATTATTAATTGAAGTTATTAAGCACTTTTTTGACTATATTCTCGAAATTATAATTAAGGAAAAAATTTAAAGTTGATGAAGAAAAAAGAATGTGAAAAGTGTAAAAACAATTTTCGAATAATGTATCGCGTTCAGTATAAATCAGATAAAATATGGGTTTTTCTTTGTAATGATTGTGCAATAGAAGTTAGAAGGGATAATGAAGATTATCGGTACGGAGGAACTTGGAAAGGCTAATTATTTTTTAAACTACAGATTCATCCAATTTATTAATTTTATCACACTCAAACTGTAAAGCTAAAGTTATCTTCTTTAATTTTTAAAATAACGCTGTCTCCTTTATTTAACCCCTCAATTTTAGGCATGAGTAATTCAAGTAGGGTATTTATTTGGTGGTGATCAAATTTTGTTTTTGGATCTGGCATATAAATGAGTCCATTATAAAATTTCTCTTTGTGGATTAATTGTACTTCAAAAAAATAGAAATTTTCTGGAGGAATATAGGTCGACCAATTGATTTCTTTAAAATAATATTTTGCCTTTTTTATTTTGAATTGTTTGGGCGCAATATTGATGTTAATTGTACCAATAAAAAAAACACTTAGGTCAAGCCCTCTTTCTTTAAAAAAAGGCATTTGTAATTTCAAAGTCCCTTCAGGATATCGACTGTCATTTCCCTTTCCGGAAGCAACCCCATAGCCAGAAATCACCTTTCCTGTAATTGAAATCATACATTATAGATTTGCACCACCGTCTATAGCTAGGGCAGTTCCAGTAACAAAAGAAGCTTCCTCTGAGGCGAGCCAGCAGATAGCGTCTACGACTTCTTTCGTTGTTCCAAAGCGCCCAACGGGGTGCATCGCAACAGCAAAATTCAGTTTCTTTTCTGTGTCAAAGGCCCTGTCTGCCATAGGAGTTTCTATAACAGCAGGACATACTGCATTTACTCTAATATTTTCTTTTGCATACTCTAAAGCAGTTGCTTTTGTCATCCCTACCACTCCAAATTTTGAAGCATGATAACCAATGCCGGCTCCTCCTCCTTTGAGTCCTGCAAGTGAAGAAACATTAATTATGGCTCCCTTTCCTCTTTTTTGCATTTCTGGAATTTGATGTTTCATTGATAGCCACACTCCTTTGAGATTTACAGCAATTACATCATCCCATACCGATTCTTTATAATCTGCAGTTCTAACGTTTGGGGTGCCTTCTATACCAGCATTATTTACGGCAATATCAAGGCCACCAAAGTGTTTGACACCTTCTTGAATTACCTTTTGAATAGCACTGGAGTTAGTATAATCAGCTTGAATATACAGGGCTTCGCCACCCTTATTTTTGATTTCTTGAACTAGCTCTTCATTCAACCCAACATTCCTTGAAGACAGAATTATTTTAGCCCCTTGTTCAGCAAATGTTAAGGCAGCTTTTTTTCCTATTCCAGAACTTGTACCACTGATTAATACTACTTTATCTTGAAACCTTTGGTTCATTATCATTTATTTTTTATCATTAATTTCTCTAATTCTTCTAAAGATTTATTTTTAGTTTCGGGCATCATTTTCCAAACAAAAATCAATTGGAACACCATAATGAAGGTGAAAATAGCAAAGGTAATTCCACCCCCTAGAGTACTGGTAACAAAGGGGAAGACTGCAGCAATAAAAGCGGCAAACACCCAGTGGGTTCCACTGCCTAAAGAATTTCCATAAGAGCGTACATTGTTTGGGAATATTTCCGAGATAAAAACCCAAATGACAGCACCTTGGCCCACTGCATGCGATGCAATAAAACCAAATACTAAAAAGGGAATTAATAATGTTCCTTCACCAAATCCAGTATAAAAAGTTAAAGAAATTAAACCCAGCGTAATTATGTAGCCAAAAGAACAGATGTACATCAAGAATTTACGTCCCATTCTATCTATTAAAAAGATTCCGAGAAGCGTGGCTATGAGGTTTATAAATCCAACCCCAACAGAAGACAATAACGAAGCACTTTCTCCCATACCTGTTTCTGCGAATATCCTGGGGGAATAATAAATTACTGCATTAATTCCCGAAAGCTGATTAAAGAAAGCAATTAAAAATGCCAGTGATATAGGGATGTTGAATTTTCCTGAAAAAAACTCTTTGAGGCCACCTTTGGACTCATTGTTATCTTGATTGTATTGAATTGAAGCAATGTTATTTTCAACTTGACTGGGATCTATTTCTTGTAAAACTTCTCTGGCTTCGTCAATTAATCCCTTTTTTAAAATCAACCACCTTGGACTGCGCGGGACAAAGAAAATCAGTATCAGAAAGAGCGCAGCCGGGATTATTTCGATACCGAGCATAATTCTCCAATTTCCATCACTAGCACCACCAATAAAATAATTTGACAAGTAAGAAATTAAAATACCCACAACAATATTAAATTGAAAAAGTGCAGTAAGTTGGCCTCTTTTGTTTGTAGGGGAAATTTCAGAAATATACATGGGAGCTACAACGGAAGAAGCCCCAACGGCAAGACCACCTATAAATCGAAAAAACATTAACGAATAAACTTCTGGTGAAAATGCTGATCCCACAGCAGAGATGAGAAATAAAATTGCGACAAAAACCAGTGTTCTTTTTCTGCCCAACACTTCAGAAGGAAAGCCGCCTAGAAGGGCACCTATCACTGTTCCGTACAAAGCCATTGCCACGGTTTGACCTATCATGGTATCGCTCAAGTTCCATAAATTTTGAATTTCTTGTTCTGCTCCTGAAATTACAGCGGTATCAAATCCGAAAACAAACCCACCAAAAGCAACAATTATAGACCACCAAATAATTTTTTTATAGTTCATAGATATAATGTCCTTTCTTATAAATATATAAACTTATTGCGAAAGATATGTATAAAAAAACCCTCCATTTAGGAGGGTTAAATTTTATTTACTCTATTAGCATTAGAACTTCGTCATGCCATCCATTTGTATGTTTTGACAATACATCACCAACATCTTTTCTGAATGCACCGGGACCATTGATTTTATCATATTCGGCTTGGAAGCCCTCAGGTAGACCATTTGATTTACTGAATCTAGAAAATGTCTTAAAAGGATACACTAAATTAATATCCTCTCCGTTTTCACTTCTGAAGACACTTTCATAAACCCTCCTAGGGTGGGGAGCATTGATTGCATTTAAGACTTGTCCAATTTTTGTAACCGCTTCTAATACTTTACCATAACTATCTGCATCTTGTTTGATTTTAAAGTTTTTCCATAATAAGTATTTTGGATTTCCCCATGAAGGTGGTGAGTAGCTTGCCTCCCAATTGAGCTTTGCTAATTTCACAGTTTCGCTCGTAGCATAATTACGAATATTTTTTTGCCAGTCCTCCATATGCGCCTGGTCTGGCATGGCATCATAATCTGACATTTCCATTGGGCCGTTTAGCCATACATATTGACCAGAATGGGCTCCTACTAAAACAGAATAAAGAGATGCGGTTGTCTCTCCTTTGCTATGAAATTTTTGATTGTGTTTTTTAACACCTTCTACCAAAAGATTTTCACTGGATTTTTCTGGCGAAAGGAAAATTGTTTCGTAGACTACTTCTTTGTTTTGTGCATAGAGAAGTGAGGTGCAAAATACTGCTAAAATTATTTTTTTCATTTTAATTTGATTTATGGTTATTAATATTCAAACATATGACTATCCTTTATCATTTACAAATCTTAAAAACCAACTTTTGTAAATAGTCCTGCAGGGGTATAAAAAAACCCTCCATTTAGGAGGGTATTTTTATATTAATTATCAATTAGTTTATTAAGTACAATTTCCCCAAACAGGTAAAAAAGTAAGATCATTCCAAGCAGTAGCAAGGGAGTTAAAGTTAGCTGGTTTCAATAGAATATTAGTCACACACCAACCGGATAAGTCCTGGTTAAATACAGATGCTTTTTCAAACATATGATTCATATTCGTCACATTTTTAGTATCCCAAGTACTTATATTCTGGTTAAATACATATGCTCCCCAAAACACACCTTTCATATTTGTAACACTTGAAGTATTCCAAGTACTTATGTCCCCGTTAAATAATTGTGCTACGGCAAACATATCGGTCATATTGGTCACACTTGAAGTATCCCAGCGTAAATCTTGATTAAATACTTTTGTTTGTTCAAACATTTGTGTCATATTGGTTACACTTGAAGTGTCCCAGTCACCTATGGCCCCGTTAAATACATCTGCTTCATTAAACATATTTTTCATATCTGTCACATTTGAAGTATCCCAAGTGCTTATGTCTTCGTTGAAGGTTTTATTATCTTTAAATAGTTCGGTCATGTCTGTTACTTTGGTTGTTACAATTGGCAAACTTGGATCAGTAGTTAATACGCTCTTTATATTAGTATTATCTACAACCATATAGCTAATGCCACCATAATCATAACTTTCTCCAACAGTTGTTTCTGGAGTTGCAATAAGGGTTTTGCCATTTTCATGTAAATAAATACCAACACCCACAAAATTTAAACATTCAATTGTAGGAGGGCTTAATTCAGTTTCAGCACCATCCATAATTCCATTTTTGTCTATATCAATAAAATAGGTGATGACTAAGCCGCCTGCAGCACTTGGACATTGCATGATGTCAGCATCGATTATTTTAATTCCTATTTGTTCTCCATCAGTCCCATCAGTCCCATTAGTCCCAATAGTCCCATTAAATAAAGTTGAATCATAATATTACTGTATGGTAATCGTCCCTACCATTCCTCCGTGAAGTGAACACTGATAATAGAATGTCCCAGCTGAGGTTGGTGTCCAAGTTATGGTTTGGTTAGTCGTACCATTATTAGTGATACCACTTATAGTATTTCCTGTTCCAGTTCCTGCTACTGTTTTAAGATAAAAAGGATGGCCAGCGGCATTAACAACAAAACTTATTGTATCCCCAACACTAAAAGTTAAGTTAGGGTCACTACCGGATATATTACCATTTCTATCTGTTCCACTTAGTGTGTAATCCGAACTACTTGATGCTGTAACGTCAAAACTAAACGAGGCAGGACAATTTCCCCAAATAGGTTTGTTAGAGTTTATTAAACTTGAATAATTAGAGAAACCTTCGGGCTCTGAAGATATTTTAGTTACACACCATTGAGATAAGTCTTGGTTAAAGGATTCAGCTCCTTGAAACATATATTCCATTGATGTCACATTTGAAGTATCCCAGTCACCTAAGGGTTGATTAAATGATTGGGCTGAAGAAAACATAAATTGCATATCGCTTACATTACTTAAATCCCATCCACTTATATCTTGATTAAAAGACTCAGCTTCTATAAAGATGGATTTCATTGTTTGAACGTTCAACACATCCCAATCTCCAATAGGCTGATTAAATGAACTCGCCCCACCAAACATACTACTCATATTTGTTACACCTGAAACATCCCAATTTCCAATAGGCTGATTAAATTCTATTGCCCTACAAAACATTAGCTTCATATTTGTAATATTGGAAACATCCCAATCAAAAAAAGGTTGATTAAATGATTCCGCACGAAGAAACATACTTTCCATAGTAACAACATTTGATATATCCCAGCTACTTATATCTTGGTTAAATGATTTTGCTTCATAAAAAGTACTCTTCATTGTTAAAACTTTTGAAGTATCCCAACTACTTATGTTTTGATTAAATGATTCAGCACCTAGAAACACACTTTCCATGTCAACAACATTTGATACGTCCCAACTACTTATATTTTGATTAAATAAACTCAAACCTTTAAATAAATTATTTAGGCTTGTCACTTTTGTTGTAACAACTTTTGATAAATCGTCTCCATTAGCTAACATCTGGTCTAGCAATTCTCTATCAACAATTGTATATTCAATACTGTCAAGAACCTCATTATCTCCAACTTCTGTCCAACTTCTAGCTTTTACAGTAACTCCATTTTCATCATAATATAATTTAGGGCGTGTTTGAAATAAGGCTTGAATACTTACATTAGAATTCAACTGAAGTGTTAAACTCACATCTATTGAATCGCTTCCTTCCCATCCTGCAAACTCATAACCTTCTGATGGTGTTGCGGTAACAGTAACATTTGTTCCTTCGTCATATGTTCCACCAGTAGTTACACTTCCGCCTTCACCAGCAGTAACTGTAAGGGTAAATTGTGAAACCTCTAGTTCAGGCTCTGGCTCTGGAGTTGGTTGTTGTACTGTTGGAGGAGGCGTTGTGTCTTCTTCCTCCGCTGAACAGCTGTAGATGAATACAAATGCTATTAGAAATATTATTGGTAGTGAGAATAGTTTTTTCATATTTTAAATATAAACAATCTTCAGATTATACTATCATATCACACCGCAACCCCAAAAAGAAAAGTGGATTTAATTTTGGGTACGGGGGGTCTGATTTTAGAGTTTTAGGTTGGGATTTTTTGGGAAAAACTTAAAGTATTTACTGACAGATTTTAATCATTTCACTGTCAGTCTGTGTATACTAATGATTATTAATAGTCAGATGGTATAGTCTTTTCACATTCTTTATAGTTGGCTAAGCCCAATAAAAAAAGCCTTCAGATTAAGACCTTTATAGTAGAGTTCTCAATCGAACTAAGATATTACTCGCAGAGAGTTTATAAATACCTGTAATTTTATTAGTCTCATTGTAAAAGATTGAGATGTTTGAATTTATGGCTGACTGTGAGATTAATAAAATCAATATACTTAAGCTTATTCAATTACCTGTTTTACTATACCACAACTTAGCATTTCTTCACCAAAATATCGATTATTCTGATTTAAATAAAAAACTTTAACTTTAGGGTATGGGTTAAATTTTTTTCCGTTATTTATTTGAGATTATTGCAGTTCTCCCAGTAACGCCAATAATTTATATTAAATAAATTTAGAGTGATTCTGTTAAAGAAGAAATAACATTTAAAACAAAGTATTGAGTATAATTTTTAAAAAGCTTCATGCTATTTGGCATCATGAATGTTATCATGGGTGGGGGAAAACTAATCGCTTTTTTGAAGGTTGGTATTACAAGTTTGTTAGTGAAGACCAAGGTCATGCCATAGCAATTATTCCAGGGATTGCGATGGATGAAAACGGAAATAAGCAAGCGTTTATTCAAGTGTTAGACGGAAAAAACGATAAGGCATGGTATCATCGTTTTCATGAAGCTGAGTTTAGTCCTGCAACTAAGAAACACTCGTTATACATCGATAATAACTTCTTCTCTTTAGATAAAATTACACTTAATCTTCCAAGCCTAAAAGGAGAATTATATTTTAATCAACCATCTATTTGGCCTTCAAGTTTTTTTTCTCCAGGCATTATGGGGCCTTTTTCATTTATTCCATTTCTGGAGTGCTATCACAGCATTTTAAGTATGGACCATGATTTAACAGGTGAATTGGTAATCAACAACCAGTCAATTTCATTTACTGGAGGTAAAGGCTATATGGAAAAAGATTGGGGACATTCCTTTCCGGAAGCATATATATGGATGCAAAGTAATCATTTTTCGCAACCTGGAATCTCAGTAAAAGCATCGATAGCAATAATTCCCTGGTTAAGCTCTTCTTTTATTGGTCATATAGCAGGGATATTGTTCCAAGGTAAATTATATCAATTTACTACTTACAATGGCACTCGAGTAAAAAAATGTAGTGTGTCTAATAGCAAAGTTGAGATTGTTATGGAGAACAGGAAGAATCGATTAAGTCTTTGGGTAAAAAGGAATAAAGTGACAGAGTTAGCTGCTCCAATATCAGGTTTTATGGATGCAAGAATCGAAGAAAGTATGAAAGCAGAAATACGAGTAGAGTTATTCGATAAAAAAACAAAAACCATTACTTTATCTGATACGGGATTTTCGGCAGGAATAGAAGTCGCAGGAAAATATAAAATGCTACTCAAACCATAAAAAAAAGTCAGGAATTTCAACTTCTTTTAGTTCAATTGATATTTAAATTTAGTCAAAACCAAAATATAATACAAACAAATGCAAGTCTTGACTTAATTCAACATTAACGTGTTTTTTTCTTCACAAACTGTGTTGCTATAAAAAAATTAAAGCTGCATTGGTTGAAAAGTCTATCTTATTGGCAATAAATTATGTTTTATTAAAACGGGAATTGAAGGCCTAAAATATAACTCTACTTTTCATAAACTTCCTTAACTAAACTATTAATTAAATATATACTCAATTCATCATAATACTTTTCATTAGAATTGTCAATTAATAAATTTTCACTTAATCCAAATAATTCTCCTATTGTGTCAAATTGTTCTAAAACATAATGAGAATGTTTTCCACTTTTAACAATCAAATCTATTTGATTTTTAAACTTTTTAAGTTTATGAAAGGTTTCACTGTCCATATTTTCTTTTATTAAATTCTAAAGTATTAGTTGTGAAGTTACAACACCTCTATTCAATCTTATCAAATAAAAATAATACTTTGAAGAATTTCAATACCATATTTTCTCCCATAACTTACTGAAGACACAAACGCCCTTGTCAAACATTTAAAAAAGGAAACTAAAATCTGGTATTAAAATAGGATTTTCTTAGCCGCACTAAAGAATAATTAAGTTACTAGAAACTCAAATCTCACCTAATCGTTCCATATAAATTAAATTTTATGGGAAATTATCCTTATTTTTATTAAAATGTATGGAATATCTAAAATTACTTTCAGAATCTTTTTTAGGCACTTTAGACTGGACCTTTAATCAAATTTTTTTCAGAGTACCCAATCAAGAAAATTATTTTTGGGGTTTAATCATAATTTCATTTTTAGTTTGGACTCTTGAATTAATTTTTCCATGGCGAAAAAAACAAAAAAAAATTAGATTAGATTTTTGGTTAGATGTATTTTATATGTTTTTTAACTTTTTTGTTTTTTCAATAGTTATTAATGGATTTTATGAAATTTTCAATAAACTAATGAATGATTTATTCAATTTGAGGGTAAATTCTTTAGCTTTTTTTGAACTATCAAATTTTCCTTCTGTAATTCAATTACTTATATTTTTTGTGACTTTAGATTTCGTTCAATGGTTTACTCATATTTTGATGCATCGTTTTCCGTTTTTATGGAAATTTCATAAAGTACACCATTCGGTCAAAGAAATGGGCTTTGCAGCCCATTTTCGTTATCATTGGATAGAAAATATTTTATATAAACCTTCTAAAGTTTTTGTAATTATGCTGATTGGTGGTTTCGAACCAGAACAAGCTTATATAATTCATTACCTCAGTATTGCTATTGGACATCTAAACCATGCTAACATTAAGCTTAGTTATGGTCCTATGAAATATATTTTCAATAATCCTATTATGCATCTTCATCATCATGCTTATTCTTTTCCAAGTAAATTTAAAACAGGAGTTAATTTCGCTATAAGTTTAAGTATTTGGGATTATCTATTCAAAACAAATTATATTCCCAATACAAATGAATATATAAAACTTGGGTATGAAGATGATAAGAAAATGCCTAATAATTTTTTAGGTCAAATAATTTATGGCTTTAAAAAAGGAGATTAATTAATGTTTTTTACAAACTTAAAATGTAAAAAATCACATCTCTTCAATTACTTCATTAGCAGCTTGTTTCATTCTTGGTAAAGTGTATTGAAGAACTTACTCAAGATGATATGTGTGTGGTTTATTTATTTTTATAAAGCTAAAATCCAATCAATCAATAATTGAGACCATCTATCAACTGGAGAATTTATTTTATTCATCCCAAATCCGTGACCCCCCTCACTAAACATATGAAGTTCTACTTTTGCTTCCGCTTGAATCCAGTCCTGGTAAATTTGAACACTTGAAGTAGGAATCTCTCTAAATTCGTCATTATTTGCACAGGTAATAAATGCAGGAGGTTTATTACTAGGAACCTTTTGTCCTTCAACAATATCCATCCAAGGATAAATCGGTGCAATGAAATTTGGTTGATTTTTTGAGATTGAAGTATATGCAGCTTCCATAGTTACTGCTCCTCCTGCAGAGAATCCCATCAATCCAATTTTATTAGGATTGATATTGTATTTCGCTGCTTTTTCTCTCATTACTTCTATTGCCGTTAAAGCATCTTTTGTAGAATATGGGAGTATAATTTTGGCACTATCTATTGCCATTTGAGGTTTACCCCATAATGTTCCAGCCCAGTCTATTACAGAACCCTTTCTTGGATATGTTCTATACTTCAAGACAATTGCAGTAATTCCATTTGAGGCTAATTTTTTTGCTAGTTTAACCCCTTCCTTATCATAAGCACTAAAAAAAAGACCTCCTCCAGGACAAATTATCATAGCCTTATCTGTTATAGAATCTCCCTTGGCTTTATACAAGTGCATTTCAGGCACAGATATATTATCTAGCCAGACACCTTCTTGCTTTGAGATAAGAACACTATTTTCTTTATAAGATTTTAATTCCCATTTTTGATGCTTTATAGCTATTTTTTCTTGAGCATTTAATGATATCGTTATTAATAACGAAAGAAGGAATAGTTTTTTCATTGTATTGTTTTTTTAGATATTTAAATATACCGCCAAATAACTCAAACTGTCACACAAACAAACGCAAGTGTTCACTTACTTCATTAGTAGCTTGTTTCATTCTTGGTAAAGTGTATTGTAGAACTTACTGAAGAGGATATGCCTATGGTTTAAGGACAAGTCCCCCAGACAGGTTTGATAAAGTTTGTTAGGGAAGAAGTTGC